>Ga0209537_1004784_pt1 | contig 11238 bp, 16 predicted proteins | sample BioPla4DNA1_FD_187698 | JGI IMG/M metagenome (GOLD analysis project Ga0209537, IMG submission 187698) | Biogas fermentation microbial communities from Germany - Plant 4 DNA1 (SPAdes) (version 2) | ecosystem: Engineered > Bioreactor > Anaerobic > Digestate | place: Bielefeld, North...
CCACGCGCTTTAGCTCGCTCCCCCCACCCGCCCCCGCTCGCAAAAGCGCGTGGTCGCTTCGCACGGCGGCGGCCTTCATAATAACCCCCCTCTCCCGATTCTCGGGATCTCCCCCCAAAAGGGGGGAGAAAAAGATAAGGAAACATCACATATTCCACCCCCCAAACGGTGGGCGGACTAAAAAAGCATGCTCGAGCAGTCGCCTTGTCAAGCGCAGGCCCTTCGGGTCGCTGGCGCGACGCTTGACAAGGCGCCTTTGCTCTCGCAAAGACAAAGGCATCCGCCCCCGTTTGGGAAAAATGTTTAGGTTTCCACTTCTCTATCGTCTTCTTCTGGCCTTCGTGGGCGCGCTCGTTGGCGCGCTGTTGCCTCTGTGGTTTCTCTTTCCCCGCTCGCTCGCTCGCGGGTGGAGGGCAAAAAGAAAAGCCCGGCTGTGCGCCGGGCCTGCTTTGCTCTGCCTTATTTTGCGTTAACTGCCTGCTTTAAGTTTTCGTCTAGAAAGTCTATGAGCTCGCTTGCCTGTGCCATCGTGAGGTCAGCCGTGCTTTCTATGTCGTACCTTTCTTTTATGCAGTCTCTGATAAATTCTTCGTCCACTCCCATCTTTCTTGAGATCGCAAATATGGCCTTGCGCTGGTTTTCCGTCGCCATGCGCTCGCCCTGCAGAGGCACGGTGCTGGCGTATAGGTGCGCACCTGTTTGCTGGCTTTTTCGCACCTCCGCGGCAAGGTCTGCATCCTCGAGGTCTTGGGTGAAGATATCGGATAAGGACCCTACGGTTAGGGCTGCGTCCACAAGGGCGCGCTTGCGTGCCATTTTCAAAACAGTATTCGCAAGCGTATATGGGTCTTGTCTGGCGTACTTGCGCTCTTTCGTGTTCGCCTGCCCCAGCCCCTCGGTTATGGTCTCGCCGTTTGCGGCAACGAGCGAACAGCGCACCATGTAGGCAAAAAATCCGGCTTCAAAGTCTTCCACCTTGCCAACTATCTCAAACCGGCTGCGCAGTCCCAGTAACACCGTTATCTTTTCTGCGCCCGGCTTCAAGAGCACCTTTCTGTCGCCTGCCCCGGGTATGGCGCCGTAGTCTCTTCCTTCCAGCAGCTGCGTCTTGATAAGATCCTGAAAGGCCCCGATCTTTGAAAGCGCCGCGGCAAGCTCGCGCGGATCCTTTCTGGCTACGATTGAAAGCTCGTCTTCCGCCCTGTTGACCATCGTTTCTTCCCTTGCTGTCGTCATCTTTATGTCCTCCCTTTTATGTTTTATATCTTGATCTCTTTTCGCAGGTCGTAAACGTCCCTTAGCCGCAGAAAAATGCCAAAACCCGCCTCAAGCAGGCGATCTGTGACGACAAAGTCCCTATGGTCATCGTTGTCTTCGCGGGAAAACCGCAGGATCCTCACGCCATCTATCGGGTATTTTTCGTCTTTGAGCATCTGCGCGTAGGCTGCTACCTGTATGATGTGCTCGGCGTATATGTTTCCGGAGGTCTTGATGTCAACGAGGGCCAACCTGCCGTCAAGCTCTCCGTACCAGTCGATCGTCCCGCCTACACGGTAGCGTTCGCTTACCATCTGTTCTTCTATCAGGTGGGTCAACATCTCGTGTTTTTCAAGCCACGCGCGGAATTTATCGGCGGCGTTTTGTGCCGCCTCGATCTCTTCTCCCGTGTATTTTGAAAAGTCCACCTCAGGGCCGCCGACCATGGCTTGGATCATCTCGTGGGCGCACGTGCCCGCCCCCGCTGCGGCCGCTGTGTAGGCGGTGGTGTCTATGCCCTGAAGGCCCATCTTGTTCGCCCATGCCACAAGGTGAGGCTTGTTTAAAAGTCCTACTATTGTGGTTACGCCTGGAACGATGGTGCCGTCTTTCAGCCTATACCTTTGGTGTGCCCTTGCCCGTTTAAAGCCACTTTTAACCGCCATGGCGCTTTCCTCTTTTCATCCAGCGTGCCGCGGCAAGCTGTGCCGCTATGGCCTGCTCGTCATTCGCTATCCGTACTGTCCACTTCCCCGCTTTTACCACAACCGCGCCGTTTTCTTTTGCGATCTTCAATGTGTTGTCCTCCTTGAGTTGTCGTTATGATTATATTATACGTCTTTTAGATATACTGTCAATAGAAGATACGCATTTGTATCATGACCATTACTGACCTTAGCCTATGACCATTACTGACCTTCCTTCTCGTGGCAAACTCACCGGCATGTCACGAGACACCGCAGGAACAGCCAGGGAGGCGCGAAAACCGAAAGCGGCTCGCCGTGTTTTTTTGGCCGCGCATTTTTTTGCGCGGTCTCCGCCGCCATAATGCGCGCAGCCTGCGAGCACTGACCGCCCCCGAGCACACGCCCCTGTGCGTGGGCGAGGGCTTGCACTGTGCGAGCTGGCGCGCGCATGGCGGCGGAGAGAGTGTCGGCAAATAAAAAGGCCCCGGGCTGTGTCCCGAGGCCGGCGCTTGATCCTTTTAGGCGTGCATTAAGGCCCACATATTTTTTAAAGCTGTCTGTCGTCTCTTTCCGGGTGTGTGCGGGCAAACTCAAGCAGGGCGAGGCAGTTCCAGGCGGCATGCGCCAGGTGGTTTAAAGACGTCTCAGGATCTGCGTCTTCGCCTGCCCACCAGCTCCAGAGGTGCCTTTGAGCCGCAGCATAAAGCCTGCTCCAATCAAGGCCTGCCTCCCAGTTTCTTTCTCCGTATTTTTCGGCACCGCAAGAAAAGACGCGAACCAATTCTTTTAGGGCAAAGGGAGGCATCAGGTCGTATCTGAGCTTTCCCGCGTCGTCTTTTTCAGCCTCACGCTTCGCTGTCATGGTCGTCCCTCACGACGGGCGTGTAAAGAAAACAGGGCAGGCCCCAGGCGGGCACATCGCCGCCCACAACCTTACAGAACTTTCCGCCCACCCTTTGAGCGCAGTTACCGCACATCGCCTTGAGCTTCTTGCTCATGCGTCTGTCTCTTCGTCTTCCGTCTCAAAATGCACGGCCAGAGGCCTATTTTTTGCCCCGCATGCCTGGCACGTCCAGGGAAAATGCGTGGCGAGCATGCAGGTGTCCTCGTCTTCCGTCTTTGCCCCGCATTTGCTGCATTTGACGAATAAAAGCATGGCTCTCACTTCCCTTCTTCTATTTCGCTCACGGCTACAACTGTCTTCGACGCCACCTTTAGCGGCACGACCACGACCTCGGACTCAAGCCGGTCAACTTGCGAGTCATCGGACCACACGCCCGCCTCCGTCATGGCGTCAAACAAGACCTTAAACCTGTTGTCTATGTCCCACCTGCCGCGCGAATGTGCCTCAAAGCGCACGCGCACGGCTATGCGCCCTTTCAGCGGTTTCTCGTGCTGAGCCTGAAGCAGTGCAAACATCGCCTCCCGCTTCCAGCTGCGCCCCGTCTTCGTGAGAAATATCCCGCCATGTCGGTTTACTGCGTAGCAGCGCCAAAGTGATGGCGGTACTCCGGGAATTTCCGCCTCAAAGATCGGCCGTTTATTTGGCGTTTCTGATGTGTTTCTTGCCTTTTCACTCATGACAGGCCTCCTAAAAAAGTCCTGACTTGAAGATCGGCTTTTGTTCACGCTCGCGCCTTACGGGCTTTGCCCGTCCCGTAAAGCTCATGGGCTCGCCGTCATAAGCGAGCTCAAATGAGCGTCCTGCCACGCCGCGACGAGTCTTTGACACCGTTGCGATGATGCGCGGCGCTCCGTAAGGTTCAATGGGTGCGTCCTTAAACAAGTCAATTTGGGCGCTGCTTAACTCCTCCACTATGCCGCCGCCTTTGGCACTGCCGACCAGCGCCGAACCGGAAGCCTGGAGCTGTTTGCTTGCCCTTCCCATCTGCGACAAGAGGAGAAACATAATGCCGTACCTCTGGGCCATCTCCTTCAAGGTTGGCATGGCTTCGTTTACGCAGTCTAGGTCGGACTGGCGCGGTTTCCTAAGAAGTGTCAGGTAGTCTATCGCCACGAGCGAAGGCATGTAGGCTTCAACTTCTCTTCGGACGTCTTCTATGGTCATGCGCTCGCACTTGCCAAGCAGTTGAGACCCCGGCGGCTCTGACCCGTAGATCAAAAGCCTGTCCGAGAACTTTCTGCGCATCCGTGTTACTGCGTCCTTGAACTGCTCCGTTTCCCGGCGGGCGTGCCAGCGCACCCGTTCCGCCGTCATGTACATCTCGCGCTGGAGCAGCCTCTCCGCGACCACCTCGGGCGCCATGTCCAGCGAAAAAAGCATGGCTGTGCCGTTCGGGTTGTTTTGCAGGTAGTGCTCGACGCCTGAAAGCATGAGCGACGTCTTCATAGACCCTTGAGCGCCGACTAAGACCAGCAGTTCGCCGGGAAGCAGCCGGCCGAAGGAGTTGTCAAGCTCGTCAATGCCGAAGCCGAACTTGTCCGCCTCGTCCCAGCCTGCGACCTCCTCTTTGAGGCGGCGTACGTATGCGGGCACTGTGAGCAGGAACGCGCTGTCATGCGAGGCACCTGCCTCCTGCACTGCCGAGCGCGTCACCAGGCGCCTCAAGGCGGTATCAGACATGGCATAATCGACCTTGGTCAGGATGTAGCGCACGTAGCCTACGATGTCATGTGCCTTCCAGCCGAAACCGTAAAGCCTTTTTGTCTCGGACTCTGCCATCTGCTCGATGACAAATCTGCCCTCTTCTGCCGGCATCTCGGCGAGCATGGTCTTCGTGAAGTACACGATCCGCGCTATCCGCTCATTTTCCGACTCGCCTTCTTCCGGTTCGACCTTGACATTTGCAGACGTCCACTTCGTGTCCCAGGTGGGATCTTCTGCCGCTTCGGCAGGTTTTGCCTGCATGCGTGTTTCGTCAGTCATGCCACTTCCTCCTTTTGCGCCTCTGCGGCAGGCGCGATGTCAGGGTCCAGGCCTGACATCCAGCGGTCAAGGCGCGGTACGTACTGCGCGTCCCGCCCCAAGACGACCTGCGCCCAGGCTTCGATGTTTGAAAGCCGCCCGTTTGCTCGTGCCTTGTCGGCCAGCACATCGGGCGAAAAGAGGGCGAAAAAGAGCCTTCTTGCCTCCTTCGTGTCGCCTGCCCTGTCTGCGGGCCAGGCCGATACGAGGTCGCGGAAGAGGGCCTCAAGGCGGTCTGCTAACCCTTCGGGCAGGGAGGGCGCATGAGGCACGCTGCGGTACCTGCCTTCAAGCACCTTGGCCATGTTCGTGGGACAAATGAGCCAGTCAAAGTCGGCAGACCAGTCGGTCTTACGGCCCATCAGGAAATCGCTTTGCCTCACGGACTCGAAGTACTTCCGCCACCAGTCGAGCGTCTGACGGCTTTTGTCCTCGCGCCACCTCGCCCTCAAGCGCTTTTCTCTCGTCGAGTTCCAGACCTTAAGCGAGCGGAGCTCGGGCAAGATCTCGTGGTAGAGTGCGGCGATGTCTTTGTGCGGACATGCCGGGACGGAAAAGGCCTTTGGTTTTTTCTTTGCTGTTTTCGTGCAGTCGTCTGAGCTGTGGCAGTGACCGCTGCGTGCGCGGTCTGTCCTGCCTTCCGGTGAGCCGGCATCACGGGCCGGGTAAGTTTCGCCGTCAGGGTAGGCCTCATCGCCGTCTGCGGTGGCACACCTGCCGCTTGAAGCCTGCGGGCCAACCGAGCCGGCACGGCCGCCCGTGGCGTCGGTTTCAAGATCTTTAGGCTGGTTAGGGCAAAGGCTGTCTTCGGCTTCTTTTGACTTCGGCGTCAGTTTTGTTTCGGAAGTTTCGGCCTTTGCTTTATCTGCCGTATTTTGAGATGTACCTGTCGGTTTTTCTGTCCTACTTGATTGTCCGGCGGATTCGTCCGCGGACGTTTCCGCGTAAGCGGAAGAAGTACTTACTCTATTCTTATCTATTCTATTCTCTTCTATTCTATTCTTATCTGCTCGGGACATTGTCCCGACATTGTCCCGACAATCTTCTAAAGTTTCCGCCTGCCTTTTCTTCCTGGAAGCCTTGCGTGTACTGTATTCGTCCGCTATCTCCTCAAGGCCGTCTGTGGATATTTCCGCAACTTCTTTTCCGGAAACTTCGCTGAAACTCACCGAAAACAGGCCAAGTTCTTGGCAGTTTCCGGCGAGTTTTCGGAAGGTTTGAGGCGAAACTCCGACAAATCCGCACCAACTTTGAAGCGGAAAGCGCACGGAACCTCCCGCACTCTCGCCTACTTCCTCCGTCTTCTCCGCTATGATCTCAAGCACGTTCCAGTAAAAGCCGTAGCCTTCGAGGCCGGATGTCGCCTTAAGCATGGCCAGCTTTTCGTTTCTTGACGCCGCCGTGTCGTGCTTAAACCACTTCATAGCTTCCCACCTCTTCGCCTTCCGCCGCGTCCGTGCCGCGCTCTTGCTCTCTTCCGCTCACCGGCAGCTGAAGCTGCAGCGGGACGTCCGCAAAGACTTCCACCGGGTCAACTTCAAGCAGGTTCGGTATGTCGGCGCCGTAAGCGTAGCCGCGGAAGGGCACAAGTTCCTGGAAGTCTTCGACGTCATGGCGCATGTCGAGGTAAGTCGTCCCGTCTGCGTCTTCCTTTATGTGCCTCAGCTGGTGATATAAAACGGCTGTAACGGCAGACGGCGGGAGGCGGTCTAACATGGCGAGGCGGAGCTTAATGGCGAACTTGAGCCTGACACCTGTCGCCTGGTACAAGACGTCTTCCACCCATTCGGGCAGGCGCCAAACGGATGCGGCCTCCTTTGCTTTCTTCGATACGCAGTCGACGAGGAATAATATTTCGTCCGGGTTTGCCGGCATGTCGAACTTGCGCACGAGCATCCAGGCTGCCTGCCGATACACGCACGCAACCCTGTTTTTGCCCTTGCCCAACTTCGCTGCCAGTTCAAGCGTAAGCATGGCGCCTAATCCTGCTCTTTCTCTGCCGCTGCCTCAGGCTCAAAGCTGACGGCGTCGCCCTCGTCGTCCGTGTCGGCGATGATGTCTGAAGGATTGACGCCGAACATCTCGCAAATCTTCGCAAGGAGGTGCAGCGAAAGCTGACGCTTGCCCGATTCTATGTTTGAGTAGTGGCCCTGAGCGATGCCGAGCGCCTTGGAGAGCTCCATCTGTGAAATGTCCTTTTTAACCCTCATGAGCTTGAGGTTCCTGCCGATCTTCCTCTTGTCCCAGGTATACATTAAGACTGCCTCCTTTTGTAGTAAATAATACTTTATCATTATACGGGTTTTTGGCTTACTTATCAATAGGTAAGTCAGTATGATATACTATGAATAACGCAAGTATATATATTGTAAAATGCGCCTATTTGGAATAATATATAATCTAAGAGACATAAGAGATGAGAATTGGCAAATACAGAAAGGAGGGCTACGCCTTTGAAGAAAAAGGAAGACAAGGAAGAACACGAAGGCATGGAGCTTGCCAAGCGCATAGGCTTGAGGATAAAGATAGCCAGGCTCAAGGCGGGCATGCTGCAGAAAGACCTGGCCGAGAAGGTAGGTTTTCACCGCATGAGCATCAGCGCGATAGAATCGGGCCGGCGTTTTACGACAATTCCCCAGCTGGTGGCCTTCGCAAAGGCATTAAATGTCCCTGTTTCCTACTTCCTGACAGGTGCGGAAGAGGAGATGACCGAAGCGGCGGACGAGTACACGGCCGAGATGGAAAAGCTCTTGGCCGTCCTGATGGAGCGCGACGCCGAGGCCGTGGCAAATTTGCGGAGCGTCATGGAAAACTGGGACAAGCTGCCGCCGGCGGATAAAAAGTTTATCATCAACACCATATCGTTTGCGCTGAAATCGGTAAAAGATCGTTTAGAATAATAAAGTCCATAAAACAATCATATAACAGGAGGAGCTCTTATGAACCCGTCAATAGCGGCGCGCCGACTCATGGAGGAGATCGGGGCGCCCTGCGATGAAGATGTTGTCGTATTGGCACTGAGGAAGCTCGATATCGTGTTGATCGAGGATAAAGCAGACCAGGTTGACGCCATGCTCGTCCACATCCCGCCCGGCAGGCCCGTCATAGCCGTCAACTCTGCCCGCCCCCTCTGCAGGAGGCGGTTTTCTATTGCGCACGAGATAGGACACTACATCCTTGGACACAACTCGCTTTTGTTTTCAGGAAGCGGCGGAGAGGGAATGATAAAGCGCGACCCAAAACAAGAACGCGCGGCCAACGCCTTTGCCGCCGAGTTTCTAATGCCCAAAATCGCCCTGTCCCGCGAGGCGCACAAATACAGCCTTCGAGGGCTTGCCCGACGCTACATGGTTTCCATGCAGGCCATGGAGATAAGGCTCAAAGAGCTTGGGTTGGTGTGCAAGGACCCACGTGGGACGGTATAATTTAGTTAGATTAGCATTAAAGATATAGTTATAAAACCTTGTTACTGGATAACGATTTCTGATAAATTAATTACTAAAAGTTCCTGGTGCTTGTGGCGATCTTGATCACAAGTCTTTTCTTCGAACCGTTCATAAAAAACATCTGACTTTTGCCAGAAAAAGTCGATTGCTTAAGAATGCTCATGCAAAGACAAAGTCGTGTAATAATAAATAGGAGGAAGCAATAATGAAATTGCTTGATGCTGTCATTCAGGTATTGCAGGAGGCGGGCGAACCGCTTCATATTACTGAAATAACACGACGCATTCTTTCTAAAAATCTATGGACTACAAAGGGAAAAACCCCGGACCGTACTGTAGGTGCTCGAATTTATATGGATATCAAAAACAAGGGGGAGCAATCTCCCTTTGTTTTAACAGCTCCTGGGACTTTTGGCCTGCGTACTTATGAAAAACAGTTAAGATCAGAAAATCATAGAAGCATAAAAACGTATTCGTTTACCAATGCAGCCGAAAAAGTGCTGGAAGAGTTCGGTAAGGGGGAACCTATGCATTATCGTGATATAACGAAAAAGGCCTTAGAAATGGGGTTGTTAACCACCGAGGGTAAAACTCCCGAAGCCACGATGTACGCACAAATTATCTCCGAGATAAAACGCTACAGGGCACGCGGAGAACAACCGCGTTTTGTCCAGCATGGTAAAGGATATATTAGCCTTTCACGATGGATAGAACATGGCCTGGTTTCCAAAATCGAACAACATAATAAAAAAGTGCGTCAGGAGTTACGCAATCGCCTGTTGAATATGGAATGGTATAAATTCGAGGAGTTAATTGGCAGGCTTTTGGCCGAAATTGGCTTTGAAGACATTGAAGTTACCAACTCCACCAGGGATGGGGGCATCGATGTGCGAGGCACCTTAGTAGTAGGAGATGTAATTCGTACTCGCATGGCCATTCAGGTTAAGAGATGGAAGCAAAATATCCAAGCACCGATAGTTCAGCAAGTAAGAGGAAGCCTCGGCGCCCATGAGCAAGGTTTAATAATTACCACCAGCAACTTTAGTGATGGCGCACGTAAAGAAGCTGCTCGTCCAGACACTATACCGGTTGCCTTAATGAACGGAGAGCAACTAGTTCTATTGTTGGTTGAACATGGAATTGGAGTTACACGCGTTTCCTATGATTTGATTGAATTGGACGAGGAGGAGTCTCTTTCAAATAATTCAGGAACGTAGGGCCTTTCGTCCTTTTATCTTTAAAAGGTATAGAACCATCCAGAGCAGAAAAGGTAGGTTTTTATCGTATAAATGAAATCCTTGCAAAAGATGACAGAATCCCAATTGATGAGCGAATATTGGCATCCGTTCAATGGGCAGGCAGAGCTGTCGTAGAACTGCAACAACGTCCCGAAGAGGCGTTCCTCCATTATGCTATCGCACTTGAGACCATAATATTAGGACGCCGGCAACACGATGAGCTTGCGTATCGGTTAAGCATGCACACGGCGCTTTTGGCTGGAGATACACCGGAAAAGCGGGCAGAAATTAAAAAGGAAGTCAGAGATTTATACGGCATAAGGTCAAAAATCGTTCACTCTGGCCATTATGAGGTGACCGATGCGGATGTTGGAAAGATTAGAGAATTAACGATCATCTGTATAATGCGTATACTTACTGAAAAGCCGTTTACGTCGATGACCGAAGAGCGGGAAATAGACAATTGGTTTGATCAAGCTATGTTGTCAGGGCGTTTATTAGTGGATGACGCTCAACCTTAGGACTTCCAATAACGATAAGGAAGAACAGCACTGATTGGTGGAACTTTGAGAAAGACGATAAAATAAATAATAGAAAGCAAAAACTAAAGAGATTATCACGTATATCAAAGTGATTAATATACTGGCAGTTGGGAGTGATTATATCTAATATGTTGCATGAAAGTGTCATTAGTGCACTTCTCGGCAAATTGGGAGACAAGCTTTTCAATCGCTTGACCAAAACTAAACTTACCGTCGAGGTAACCTGCTTCTGCTATAGATTGATAAAGAATAAACCAGGAAGTCCTGTTGCATTTATTACTCCTTATCCTAGTTATTACAATGTTAAGCTTTCGATTTCAAACATAGGCGAAAAAGCAACCACGATCAAACAAATAGTTGCTATAATTAATAAAGACTTAAGACTTATTTGCGCAAACTTTAAGCCGACACGACTCGAACCCGGGGACTATATTACCCGTAGTGTCATTTTCCCCGTAAAGGAGCAACAAGCTATTATAGAGGGAACATTTGAGATCGAGATCCTTGATGCTTACGGGAAAACTTTTAAATATAGCGGTAGATTCCCTTTAAAAACAGATTAAACCGTAAAAATATGACTGACCAAAGCACCATTTTCTCAAGCCTTCTAAGTAACCTTATTACTTCTCTATTATTCCTCACACCTTATTTAAGCCACTATGCGCTCCCCGCTTGTATAAGATTCGACTGCACCAGCTCATCCGCGATCATTTCCGCCTGCTTGATGACGGTTTCTGTGGCCAACTCTTGCATATCCGGAGGATAGCCGTACTTCCGCAAAGTTCTTTTCACTACTACTCTTAGCTTAGCCCTTGCGCTCTCTTTTATGGTCCAATCAATGGAGGCATTCTTTTTTACTTGTTCATAGAGAACAACAGCCAGTTCGCGTAAGGTTTCTTTTCCCATTAATTCTCTGGCACTCTCGTTGTCGGCTATAGCAGTATAGAAGGCATATTCATAATCGGTTAATCCCATTTCTTCCGGTATCTTGTCCGTTTCCTTGATTTTTTTAGCAAGCTCGATCAATTCTTCGATAACCTCTGCGGCAGTAATTATCTTATTTTGATACCTTTTGATGGAATTCTCGAGCATTTCCATTAGCGTCCTGCTCTGGACCAAATTTGTTTTACTCCTTGCTTTTATT
>Ga0209537_1004785_pt1 | contig 11234 bp, 10 predicted proteins | sample BioPla4DNA1_FD_187698 | JGI IMG/M metagenome (GOLD analysis project Ga0209537, IMG submission 187698) | Biogas fermentation microbial communities from Germany - Plant 4 DNA1 (SPAdes) (version 2) | ecosystem: Engineered > Bioreactor > Anaerobic > Digestate | place: Bielefeld, North...
CTGTACTATCAAGTGCAGAATAAGGAATCAAAGTCTGGCACTGCTGCATAGAATACGCATTTATTCCACGGTCTGTTGACAATGAGCCTCCCATGGCATGTTTTCAGGCATCAGGGCCTTCCCCCTTATCTTTGAGGAGAAGTCTTGCGCCTGGGCGGTGATGCCCGGCCAACAGCCTAACATGCCATGTACTCATTGTCAACAGCTTTCGCGGCATAAACGCTTAGGCTATTGTCTCATTAGCTACCGTTTGATGACCGAGGTAATTTACACACTAATTTGAACTTGACTAAATACTGATACAAAGGTGTTGATATATTATGAAACATCTATCTAAAGCAGCCCAAAGCATTTGGGCAAAAAAATCCAGTAGACATGGAAATATGCTTTGGCTGCCTCTATGCGTACACATGGCAGATGCCGCTTATGTAGCACGAAGGCTATGGAATCAATGGCTGTCAGAAGGGGTCCGGCAAACAATAATTGATGGCATTAAAGATGAAGACGAAACGAAAGCTTGTCAGCTATTTGTATTTTTATCTTGTGTACATGATTTGGGCAAGGCTACGCCTGTATTTCAGGTAAAAAAAGCATTTCCCTTGAATACGGAACTAGATATGCAGATAGAAGAAAAAATACAAGCTGCGGGATTGCCGCTTCGTCCTTCGAGCGATTTTATTAGTGCAAAAAACACCCCTCACTCTTTAGCAACTCAAGTGCTTTTATTAAAAGCAGGCTGTCCTGTGAACGCAGCAGTTGTTTTAGGATCACATCATGGAAAACCGCTTGAATCGCATGCTATAGAAAATTATGAAATACATGCATTTAATTATCATTTAGAAAAAGAGGGAAAAAATGAGTGGACAGCTGTTCAATCTGAATTATTAAATTATGCTCTGGAAATGGCGGGATTTTCCGATATTAAGGAATTGCCTGATGTTGCATTAAAATCTCAGGTTTTATTGAGCGCATTAATTATAATGGCAGATTGGATTGCCAGTAATGAAGAGTATTTTCCATATATAGATATCGAAGATATACCGGAATTATTAAATTACAAAAAACGTGTTGAAGAGGCATGGAAAAAACTATCTTTGCCCTATCCTTGGAAAGCTAGCAATGCTTGGGTGAGCATAGACATATATAAGGAAAGGTTTGGTTTTAGCGGGGCAAACACTATGCAGTCTGCCGTAGAACAAGCAGCTGCGGAAATAATTGAACCTGGAATTTTTGTTTTGGAAGCACCTATGGGTTCAGGAAAAACAGAAGCGGCTTTGGCATGCGCTGAGATATTTGCCAGTAAAACAAACAGGTCAGGTGTGTTTTTTGCTCTTCCTACGCAGGCGACTTCCGATGGAATTCTTCCGCGTATGATTGAATGGATAAACAGGCTGGAATCAGAGGATCTTCACACTATTGAACTTGCTCACAGCAAAGCCCAATTTAATGAAGATATTCAATCGTTAAGATTTTTAAATGGGAGCACTGATGTTGGAGTAGATGAGGAAATGGGTGCATTTGTGCATCAATGGTTTGGAGGATCAAAAAAAGCTTTGCTTGCAGATTTTGTTGTGGGTACCATTGATCAGCTTCTGCTTGCTGCACTTAAGCAAAAACATGTCATGCTTCGCCATCTAGGACTAGCGGGAAAAGTAGTAATCATAGATGAATGTCATGCTTATGATGCTTACATGGGCCAATACCTGAAAAGGGCTTTAAACTGGCTGGGTGTTTATAAGGTGCCCGTTATAGTACTTTCAGCTACATTGCCTGCTGAGAATAGAAAAATGGTCATTGATGCATATCTAAATAAAGATTTAATCACTGTGCAGCAAAGCGATCCATTGGGAAGAGGTCCAACTGTGCAAAATAAATCCCCGGAGAGTTGGACTAAAAGCCTGAATTACCCATTAATAACTTATACGGATGGTAGTAGAATTATACAAAAGTCAATATCGGCTGAAGAATCATCTTTGAAAGTGAACATAGGTTTTATATCGGATGAACAACTGGCTGATAAATTGGACGAATTCCTTACGGAAGGCGGCTGCGCAGGCATTATTGTCAATACAGTAAAACGGGCACAGAAGCTCGCAAGCACTTTAAGTGACAGATTCGGCAGTGAAATAGTACGTTTGCTGCATTCTCAGTTTATAACACCGGATCGCATTTCTTTGGAAAATGAATTGCGTATTGAGCTGGGAAAACCGGAAATTAGCATAAGACCGTCAAAACGAATTGTGATTGGCACCCAGGTACTGGAACAGTCGTTGGACATCGATTTTGATGCACTTTTTACTGATATTTGTCCGATGGATCTGTTGCTTCAACGCATCGGACGCTTGCATAGGCATAACCGGCCACGTCCTGAGAAACTCAAAAAGGCCACATGTTTTGTGCTAGGGGTTAAAGATGAGGGATTTGAGGAAGGTTCAGAAGCAGTATATGGCAAGTACCTGCTCATGAGAACTAAAGCCATGCTGCCGCCAATAATAAACATACCAAAAGATATTCCATCTTTGGTACAAGATGTTTATGATGACAACTTGGATTTGGAGCCTGAACCGGCAGGATATATTGAAGCCAAGGAAAAGCACAAAAAGCTGGTAAAGAATAAAGAAAAAAAAGCAGGGACATTTCGGCTGAACCTTCCTTGGCCGGGATTCTCTTACAATCTTCTTGGCTGGCTTAACAAGAATATAACCGATCAGCATGGTGAAGCAGCTGTAAGGGATACAGATGAATCCATAGAGGTGTTATTGCTGCAGCAAAAAAGAGATGGCAGGATTTATTTCCTTCCATGGCTGGAAGGCGGACAGGAACTATCATTGGACACAGTGCCGGACAGATATTTAGCCATGGCAATTGCACGTCAAAGAATTCGCTTGCCTCGTATTTTGTGTACTCCATGGAATATAGACAGAACAATAGATGAACTGGAACGCATGAACAGCCGGTTATTTTATGCATGGCAGGAATCAGCATGGCTCAGAGGAGAGTTAATCTTGTTATTGGATCACAATTTTTCCGCTGAATTATGCGGATATCATTTAATCTATGATAAGAACCTTGGATTAACGTATGAAAGAGAGGTTGGGAGAAATGAATGAAAAAGAGTTTTGTTTATTGCATGAGCCCTGGATACGAGTAATGGAAAAAAGCGGCGATATAATAGAAGTTTCATTGCTGGATTTATTTCGTTATGCACATGAGTTTCAGCGCCTGGCGGGGGAGCTGCCTACTCAGGATACTGCTATATTGCGATTGCTGCTGGCTGTATTGCATGCCATATTCGAGCGATACGATTTAGATGGAAATTATTCACCTTTTTATTCACCTCAAGATGCTTTAATGCGATGGAAAAGTCTGTGGGACAGGGGCAGCTTCCCAATGAATATCATTAATGATTATTTATTGACATTTGAAGATCGCTTTTTTCTTTTTCATCCGGAACACTCATTTTATCAAGTACCTGAACTGAAAAAAGCAGGGTACTATTCAGCTGAAAAATTAAACGGCGTATTGTCGGAAAGTGATAACAAAATCCGCTTATTTCCCCAAAGAACAGGTGAAAGCAAATCTGTTTTGAGTTATTCAGAAGCAGCCCGCTGGCTGGTGCATGTTAATGCATTTGATGATGTTTCCGGAAGCGGAAAAGGCAGAGGAGAAACCAAACGTGCAAAATACGAGTTGGCATGGCTGGCTAAATTAGGGCTGATTTCTGCAGAAGGGGACAATTTATTTCAAACACTGTTGTTAAATCTAATTTTTCTAAAAGATGGAGGCAATGAGCTATGGGGCAAATCAAAACCTATATGGGAACAAGATGTTAGAACCAAAGAATCATGCAAAATTACAATTCCCGATAACTTGGCTGAATTATATACATTGCAATCCAGACGTTTAAAACTGGTTAAGGAAGGAAATGTGGTAACGGGCTATGGTTTAATTGGAGGCGATTTTTTTCCTGAAGAAAATGCATTTAATGAGCAGATGACTGTGTGGACAAACAAATCTACGAGAACAGAAACCTTATACTATCCAAGGTCTCATGATCCTTCCAGGCAGCTGTGGAGAGATTTTGCCGTGTTGGTCAGTCAAAGCGAGGGGAGTCATCGTCCTGGATTAATAGGCTGGTTGGCCAGGCTAAGAAATGAAGGATTCTTACCTCATTACCAATATAAATTCCAGACTGTTGCGGTTAAGTTTGACAGCAAAAAGATGAGTATAAATGACGTATTTAGTGATTCGCTGTCCTTTAGTGCAGACTTATTAAGCAATTTAGGTGAACCTTGGATTAAACGAATTATCGATGAAATTGCTGTTACAGAAAAGCTGGTATATGAAATTGGACGTCTGGCTTTAAAAATTGCACATGCTTCAGGTGCAACAGACGAAGAGGGATTTGAACAGAGAAATTTAGCACGGGAACAGGCTTATTTCCATTTAGACATGCCTTTCCGTCGGTGGCTGCAAAATATCAGGCCCGAACAAGACAGCATGCATGCAGCATGTACATTATGGTGGGAACAGGAACAAAGAATCATTAGAGACTTAGGAAAAGAATTGGTAAAACAGGCAGGGCCACAAGCAATTACAGGGAGGATAAAGCAGGACGATAAGACTAAAAAAACTTATCATTATTCTGCTGCTGAAGCCTATAATCAATTTCTATACAAAACTTCCAAAAGAGAATTTTTATGAAAAGGAGGGTAAGAAATGGCGATAGGTGAAAAAAGCCCAGCAAAACTAGCAGGAAATTTTGTCAGGCGAAAAATCAACCAATTATTTAGCAGCCAGAACGATACGGTGGTTAGAGCAGAATTAGCAAGACTTAGGCGTGGAATTGGTAAATTGCCTGGAAGCATGCCGGAGCTTTGGGATATTACCATTAAAGACCTGCCTGAAATATTGGTTGGGAAGGATGAAAAGCCATCTTATGGTGAGTGGGCAGTATATACGACACTCACTTTGTTTGCTCTCCACCAGCAGGGAAAGGATCTAAAAAGCCAATGTATGAACCAGGAAGGAATGTTTCTGGGCAAGGCTGTACGCACATTAATTCAAACTTCAGAGGATGAAAACAGAGTTAAGAGGCGCTTTGATGCGGCTGCTACTTCTAACAGCATGGAGGAAATTGCCCATCATTTAAGAGGGTTGATACAGCTTTTGAAGTCAGAGAACATTCCGCTGGATTACCCAAAACTAACGGAGGATCTTTACAGATTTCAGTTTCCTGAAGCAAGGGATAATGTAAGGCTCATGTGGGGGCGTGAATTTTACAGCATGCAAGCAAAATCTAAAGAGTAAAAGAATATTAAAAGAAAGGAAGAAGATATTATGAAAAAAAGTAACAGGTTATATGTGGATATACATGTTTTGCAAACTGTACCGCCGAGCTGCGTAAACCGTGACGATACAGGGAGTCCAAAAACTGCTGTTTATGGCGGCACTGTTCGTGCCAGGGTTTCATCACAGGCTTGGAAAAAAGCAATGCGTGATATGTTTAAAGACATTTTTCCAATTGAAGATTTGGGTGTACGCACTAAGTACATTGTAAAAATGGTTGCTGATGAAATCAGGCGTCAAGGTAATATGGAAAATCCTGAAGCTGTTGCAGAACAGATTTTAAAAAATGCCGGTTTAAATATCAAATCAGCTGAAAAAGGAACCGATGCGTTGTTTTTTATAAGCTATGCACAGGCAAAAGCCTTAGCAAAATTAGCAATTGAAGATCCGGACACAATAAAGGAAAAACCATCAAGAGAAGCAAAACAAAAAGTACATAAGGCATTACAAGAATGTCCTGGCATAGACATAGTTCTATTTGGCCGAATGGTAGCGGATGATCCATCATTAAATACTGATGCATGTGCTCAAGTTGCACATAGTATCTCTACACATAAAGTAAGCAATGAATACGACTATTTTACAGCCATAGATGATCTCTCACCTGAGGACAGCGCTGGTGCCGGTCATATTGGAACAGTAGAATTCAACTCATCAACTCTTTATCGATATGCAACAGTTGCAGTACATGAATTATATGCTCAGTTAAGAGATGATACATCAAATGCTGTGCGCGGATTTGTAAATGCATTCGTATGCTCAATGCCAACCGGAAAACAGAATACTTTTGCCAACCGAACGCTGCCAGATGCCGTATTAGTTACCTTAAGAAGTGATCAGCCAATCAATTTGGTGGGTGCATTTGAAAAACCGGTTAATGCAGGCAGGAACAACGATGAAGGATATGTGCACGCTTCAGCAAAAGCATTAGTACAACATACTAAGAAAGTTTACAATGATTGGTTAGGCGAACCTGAACTTTCTTTAGTAACAGGCAGCTTGTTATCTGAGCTGGGTGAGGTTCACCCATTTAAATCTCTGCTGGACAAGCTTGAAAATGAGATAAAATTATGCCTGCAGAATGGTGGCGATATGTAATGAGCACTTTATTATTACGCTTGGCAGCACCTATTCAAGCATGGGGTGTTGATAAATTTGAGAGGAGAGGCACCGAGCGTATTCCTACCAAGAGCGGGGTAATCGGATTGCTTGCTGCTGCTTTGGGAAGACGCCGTAACGAAAGTATAGAGGATCTCTCAGAGCTCTGCTTCGGTGTAAGAGTAGACAGGGAAGGAACATTATTAAGAGATTTCCACACTGCTAAAAGCCAAAAATCGGCTTATGTTACTTATCGATACTACCTGTCTGATGCAGTGTTTCTAGTTGGGCTGGAGGGTGATGAAATACTCCTGAATCAAATCGATTATGCTTTACATCACCCTGTTTTTCCCTTATATCTCGGCCGCCGTTCATGTCCTCCGGAGGGGAAATTATCACTCGGCATTCGTAAGGGGAAAACACTTATACAGGCATTGAAGGAAGAGCCCTGGCAAGTAAGTGACCGGATAAAAAAGACGGAAGACCCTGAGGTCAGGCTTCGAGTAATATTAGATGCTGATGGTGATTCAGCTAACTGGTTTATTCAGAGGGACTTTCCTTTGAGTTTTGATCAATCAAACAGGCAATATGGTTTTCGTCGTGTTATAGAGGCGGATCCTGTGTTAGTTTTTAATTCACATAGCCGTCAGGCAATAACTGATGTTCCTACGAAACATGATCCCATGCAGGAACTGGGGGAGGGATAACTGTGTATTTATCTCGAATCGCACTTAACACTAAGCGAAGAGAAACTTTGCATGCATTAACATCATTGCAGTTTATTCACAGTGCAATTGAAAACAGTTTTGATGGTGAAAGAAAGCGAAATCTATGGCGTATAGATTGGTACAAGAATAAGTGCTATTTGCTGGTACTAAGTGTGGAAAAAGGGGATTTTTCAAACATTGTCAACCAATTTGGATATACAGATTCGGAATGGCAATGGGAAACAAAAAAATATGATCCATTGCTGTCTCAATTGGAAAAGGATCAGATATGGAAGTTTCGCCTTTGTGCCAACCCGGTAAGAAGCAGTTTTAAAGAAAGAAATAAAAGAACTGATCGGGGAAGAATATTTGCACATGTCACTCCGGAACAGCAGAAACAATGGCTAATAGGTAAATCCGAATCATGCGGTTTCAAGTTAGAAGAAGATGGCTTTGATGTTATAAATACTCGATGGATAAAATTCTATAAAGGGAAGTATAATCATCAAGTTATCCTGCGGGCAGCAACCTTTGAAGGTTTGTTGACTATAACAGATGTAGAGCGATTTAAACAGTCTTTAATATCTGGCATTGGCCGGGCGAAAGCATATGGATGCGGCTTGCTTACAATAGCACGTCCAAGAGGTGAAAGCTTGTGAAAAAGATACCTGGCATAAAAAAGCCGGATTTACACTCATTGCCTCAAATAAAGGAAAGAATATCTTTTTTGTATGTGGAAAGATGTATTATAAATAGAAAAGATGGAGCAATAACTGTTACAGATGTGCGGGGAACTGTTCATGTGCCGGCAGCATCTTTAAGTGTATTGATGTTAGGGCCCGGTACTAACATAACTCATCGGGCAATGGAGTTAGTAAGCAATACTGGCATAAATGTTATATGGATGGGCGAATATGGTGTAAAATATTACGCTCATGGATATCCATTAACCAATTCATCTCGATTGTTAATGCGTCAGGCAGAGCTGGTAACTAATACCCGTTCAAGGATTGCAGTAGCAAGACAAATGTATCAGATGCGCTTTCCTAATGAAGATGTTTCAAACTTAACTATGCAACAGCTGCGGGGAAGGGAAGGAGCCAGGGTCCGTTCAGCTTATCGCCGGGCTTCTCAGGAAACAGGAGTACCATGGACTGGAAGAGTGTATGATCCTGACAATTTTCATATCGGAGACGATGCTAATAAGGCTCTTTCGGCCGGGCATGCCTGCTTATATGGCGTTGTACACAGTGTAATTGTCGCTCTTGGATGTTCACCAGGATTAGGATTTATTCATACCGGGCACGCACTTTCTTTTGTTTATGACATAGCTGATCTTTATAAAGCACAAGTAACCATTCCTATCGCTTTTCAGATTGCATCAGAAAAACCAGATGATATTGGTTCTGTCACAAGGCACAGAGTAAGGGATGCAATTGCAAGCAGCCGTATTCTGGAACAATGTGTAAAAGATATCAGATTGCTTCTGTTAGGGGAAGATGCTGAGGAAGAAGAATTCGATATTAACATTATCCACCTTTGGGATGATAAAAAAGGGACCGTGCCTAATGCTGTTTCCTATGGAAAGGAATTTGATGAATCCGAAGAAGAATTGGTAGAGGGTTATGGCAGGATTTTGGGTGATGAATCATGACTGTAATAGTTCTGACAGATTGCCCGCCGTCACTACGTGGAGATTTAACTAAATGGCTCCAGGAAGTGAATACAAATGTGTTTGTTGGCCACTTAAATGCAAGAGTACGCGACCAATTGTGGGAACGGATACTTAAAAATGCTAAATCTGGCAGGGTAACAATGGTATTTCGTGCCAATAATGAACAGCGTATGGATTTCCGCGTACATAATACAACGTGGGAACCAATCGATTTTGATGGCCTAAAATTGATGCTGCGCCCTAGCCCTGCCCGTTTGCAGCGATTCGGAGAGAATAAATTGGGCTTTAGCAAAGCTGCAAAAATGCAGAAAGCTAAGCGATTTTCCAAAATGAAGCAGAAAAGCATGTATTTGCCACAAAAATATATAGTATTGGATTTAGAAACCACCGGGTTATCATTAACTCACGATGAAATTATAGAAATAGGTGCACTATTAGTTGAAGAAGGGCAGATTAAAAGCAAATTTCATTCATTAATTAAACCAAAATCACCTATATCATCATCTATAGAAAAATTAACGGGTATAAGGAATGAATTGCTTGAAAGCGAAGGCAAGGAACTTTCAGAGGTGCTGTCAAAGCTACTGGAATTTGCTTCAGATTTACCTGTTGTCTCACATAATGCTGATTTTGATCTTAATTTTATACGTATTGCGTGCCAACGTCTTGGTCTACCGCCATTTTCGAACAGGTTTATTGATACATTATCGCTTGCCAGACGTACTATATATGATGTAAAAGATTACAAACTGCAAACGTTACTGGAATACTTTAATATCAATGTAGACGGTCATCATCGGAGCATAAAAGATTGTATATCTACCCTAAAACTATATACTAAACTCATTGAATTACAACAAAAAGAAAATTAAGAATGCCTTGAAATCAATGTTTCTTAAGCGTGCTCCCCGCACATGCGGGGATGATCCTGGTTGTTAGAAGAGGACGTTGCATGGGATTGAGTGCTCCCCGCACATGCGGGGATGATCCCAAAATGGGCTATACCAGAAAAGAAGCAGACAGGTGCTCCCCGCACATGCGGGGATGATCCTTGGAAGCGTATTTCCCGCCATGATATAGCCATGTGCTCCCCGCACATGCGGGGATGATCCTATTCACCATAGAAAAGGCATTGGCAATGAAGAGTGCTCCCCGCACATGCGGGGATGATCCTAAGGCTGAAGCCCCCTTATAAGACATATAACAGTGCTCCCCGCACATGCGGGGATGATCCCCTGATGGCATGGGCATATAACAATGAACGCTTGTGCTCCCCGCACATGCGGGGATGATCCTGGGAAATACACAAACATATACATTCCCGTCTAGTGCTCCCCGCACATGCGGGGATGATCCTACGCCGAATGATTTACCAGCCCCCCGGTCACCGTGCTCCCCGCACATGCGGGGATGATCCTGTATTTTTTTGGAAAACATATTACTTTGCCAAGTGCTCCCCGCACATGCGGGGATGATCCTAGAACTAGAGATAGACGACGGCGACGATATACGTGCTCCCCGCACATGCGGGGATGATCCTTGGTACAAAATAGTACAACATAAGGCACAAAGGTGCTCCCCGCACATGCGGGGATGATCCTATATTCCTTCAGTTCTCTTTGCACCTTCCATGGTGCTCCCCGCACATGCGGGGATGATCCTGCCGGAAGATGCCTTATGCGATATACGGCAAACACGGCACCGGGGGAGGCCGAAAGGTAGGAGCAAAAGCAATCCGACTATTCGAGATGGCAGAGGTAATTGACGCTGATCTGTTTATTCACTCACACACTCATGTACCGATGGTGCTCCGAAAGACTTTTTATAGAGTAGACTACCGAAACGAGAAAGCAACACCGATTGAACAGCTTTTCATTAACACGAACGCTTTTTTGACTTATGGAGGATACGGGGAAGGTGCTGGATTTGTCCCATCAAGCACGATGTACCCAAAAATCATACTGAATGGGACAGAGAGAGGAACTAAAGCAGTGATATAAATAAGCCTTACAACGTGATTGCGGTAGCAGATCTTCCCCAACATATGGTATAATATAATAAAAAAACGGGGGGATCATAGCGGTGGCATTGTTTGGGGAGAAGAAAAGTAGAGAAGAAAAACAACAAGAAAAGTTACAGAAGTTTATGGACAGATACCAGCTAGAAGATTTAGACGAAAAGGATTTAGTGGTATTACAAAGAATAGCAACAGATCTAACAGGAAACACTTGGTTCAAAGCGGGTATGGCACTGAGTTTTGCAAAAGCTGAGGAGCAGGCTAAAGTTACTTACTTATCGGCATTGGCAGAACAGAACTGGATGATAATCAGGCAGTTGAGCAGGCTGAACAAAAACATAGAGAAGCTACTAGAAAAATAACTAATAAGCATCCGAAAGGGTGCTTT
>Ga0209537_1004788_pt1 | contig 11226 bp, 13 predicted proteins | sample BioPla4DNA1_FD_187698 | JGI IMG/M metagenome (GOLD analysis project Ga0209537, IMG submission 187698) | Biogas fermentation microbial communities from Germany - Plant 4 DNA1 (SPAdes) (version 2) | ecosystem: Engineered > Bioreactor > Anaerobic > Digestate | place: Bielefeld, North...
TAAGCTCTTTTATTAAGCTTGTAGCAATCGGCTTTTTATCCTCCGGTACCTGTTTCAATATCTTGTTAAGCTGACGTTTAACTTTAGATATTTCTTTATCTTTGTTTATCTCCATCTATTTCACCGCCTTATTATGCTTACTATGTTTATCATGTTTACATTGTTTACCCCTCCCCTAATATGAAAACTCATGGAGGGGTTTTCAGAGGTGGCCGCTCGGTCTTTTGAGCTGTGTCATTCTTCGTTAGCCCGGGGGGTCTGAATTAAATTTCCTTTGCTGTCAAAGGCTAAACCCTCGGCACATATTCCCCCGCTTAGATGTTCCTGTGTGTGGCACGTCTGGCATAATGCTTCAAGGTTACTCCAACGTAAAGTAATGTTAGGGTCGTTAATGTTCTCTGGTGTAATGTATGTCTTATGGTGGCATATCTTTGCAACGTTCCCACAACGTTCGCATATATAATGCTTGCTGCTCATGTATGCCGCCTGTGTTTCTTTCCAGGCCTTGCTTTTATAAAAGCTTCTGGCATAGTCCTTCATGGCTTATTCTCCTGCCCTTGCCATTACTGTAAGTGCCTTAAGCAAACCGTCAATAGTCCTTTGCAGCTTCTCGCTGTCTGTCTGCTCTGCGTTATACCATAACTGCAATATAAACTTGCTGGCCGTTGTTGCTAATGGTTCGGTGTCCTGCTGCTCTGGCGTCATGCCTGTTGTTACTTCAATATATCCCGGTATAGCTGCAAGCAATGAAGATATAATAACGTCGTTGTCTGTACCGTCTATTCTTAAATGTTCTCTTGCTTCATCTAAACTCAATGCCATGTTATCAGCTCCTTTACGTTAGTAAAGGGTATTGGAATAACCCCAATACCCCCTACCCAATCAATAGGCCTTATTAAGCTTCTGCTTCTTGTAGCTTAACAAAGGCCTCGGCAACTATCGGCTTACAGTCTGCTATTGCCAAAGCTCTGTAGTCAATCAAGCCGCTTCTAAAGCTGCTTTCTCTGGATACTTCGATTACAACGCCTTCTGCAAGGTTGTAACCCATGTAATTGAAGTTACCCAGGTAAATATCACCGTCGGCAATGTTATCATCAATTACAACCTCACGCCCTAAAATGTAGCCAATGCTTTCATTCTTCGGATCTGCAATAAAGATGGGTCGATTATTCTGGTCCACAACACCGTATACATGAGTGTAAAGGGTTGCGTTATTCATAGCCCATTTTGCGCCCTGGCTGTAACCTCTCTTAAGTAATGCCATTGTCGCCACAAAGTCGGCATAGTCCGGCGTGGATCCGTTGGCATATTCAACTGCGTTTTTGTTATTTCCGGTTGCTGTCCAGGCAATGCTTTCAAGGCCGGTACCCTGGCCGCTGCCGGTGCCATTGACTAAAGCATCGGCAATACATTCCATCACGCAGGCGTTAAGCTCGTCAATGATGTATCTTTCAAAGGCGTCAATGCTCATTCGTTTTGCAGCTGCGCTAATGGAGAACACTTTAAGGATCTCGTAGCCATTAAAGGATACGGTTGTAACGGTAGCCTTCTCGCTGTCTACCGCCTGGCCTTCTTGGTGCCAGCTTGCCTTACTTGCCGGTGTTCCTACGGGTACGCTAATGTTTGTGGGTAGGTTAAACCCTCTACATACTGGCAATAGGCCGCCCATAGTCCGGGCTTTTTTAACAACCTCGTTAAAGGTAGTTGTAGGCAATACTGCAGCTGCATTGGATACCGTATTAAATTCGCTGGTCCTCTTTTCCGCTATGGCCATAGCGCGCTTAAAGGCTGCTTCTTCATGTGCGTTAAGCTGATGTCCTAAAAGGTTTTTGAAAAATGCGCTTCTATACTCTGCGCTGGCGAATACGTCGCCGGTTGTTGCTTCATAGCTTGCCCTGGGTTCAAAGCTTGCGCCGGTAATAGGGTTAAACTGCTGTGCCGGTTTCTGGCTTCTCTGCTCAATATTTGCCTTTGCTTCCTTCAAGCCGTCCAGCTCGATATTAAGGGCCTGAATGTCAGCGTTCGGGTCGGTGTCGATGATCTGGCCGATCTCGGCGGCCCGTTTTTCGATCTGTTCCAGGGTGTGATTGCGGTAATAATTAAAAGCTTCTGCTACGCTCGTAAATTTCATGGTCGCTTACACGCTCCTTTTAAGAATCTGATTCACTTTGATTTTGGCTGCGGCCCGTTCCGGGGCCTTGAGCTTCGCCCATGTGCCTTCAATAGTTGCCCTGGCTTCTACGCTCGTTTGAGGATAGGCCGGAAATGGTACTATTGAAAACTCATAAACCTTTTCGATTTTGGTAATGGTTCGGGTGTTCGTCTTAGCGTCAAAGTGGCTGCCGCCTTCGGGTACTTTGAACGCAAAACTCATGCCGGAAAGGTCTCCCCGTTTCACTGCCGTATAAACGCTTCGCCCTTCCTCTGTGTCGGGTAACTCTGCGGTCATCGTCAACCCTGCCGGGTCTAAACTAAACCGCATTGTTTTAGGTGTACGGGCCAATGGTACTTTACTTGTATCGTGGTTATAAAGTAACCGAATATCGGATAAGTCCGCGCCGTCTAAAGCCCCGGCCCGTATAACCTCGGTGTACTCCCCGAAAACGTCGTTTATCTTGGTCGGCTGATCGTACACAATCGGCCTACCAGTGAGAATAAGGCCGCTTTCGCCTGCCGGTTCGGCGGCTCTTATTTCCGCTATTCTTAATTCTTTCATTCTTTCCCCTCCCCTTGGTTGAGCTGGTATTGGTCTGCAATGTCTTTGTTTACATAATTTAAACTTTGGATATATTTATGTCCGTCGTCAATGCTCGGTAAATTCAATATCTCCCTTGCTTCATTTATGGACAAAATGCCCATAGGTAGCAAGTTAGTTATTAGTTCTGCTTTTGTTGCGTTACTTGCAAACTGTAACCGGTTGGCCTCAAAGATTATTGAGTTACCAAAGGCCTGTTCTCTTTCGTTAAATATCTTCCTGGTAAATTCCAGGCTCATTTGTACTGCTATGGGTTCCAGGGTGCTTTCATAAAATGCCGCCCATTGATCTTCTGTATAGCTGCTGTTTACAATGGCTTCTGATATGCCTAAATAGTCATATATCTTGGTTTTAATAGCCCGTATTTGCTTATCGTCAATTATGGCCGGTTTAAGCTCAATGGGTTGATACTCCATTTTCTGGTCTGTGGCCACAACTCCGCCATCATTGGCAATGCTCAAGTAATCGTTAATAAACCTTTCCTTTTCCTCTTTGAGCTTCTCCGGTGCCATAATCTGCGTAAACTTCAATATGCCGCGTATATTCGCGCTGCTCTTAATGGCGCTTATATAGCCCTCATTCTGCGTATGGGCTAACTCTAAAGCTGGGGCTAAAGCTGTGTTTGGTTCCCCTAATAAGTCGTTGTTGTTGAAGTTACGGCGCAAATGGATTATATCCACATAGGGCAAAATAACCTCCCGGCTATTTGCAAACATAAACTTACAATATAGCTCATTGTTTGAATCCGCTAAAAAATCAACGTGCATTGCCCTTAATGGGTAAATGCCTGTTATTTGTCCTCGGTCGTCCTTTTGAAGGTATGCAAAGGCGTTGTTGTATAAAAAGTAATGCGTAACCAGCTTATACAGCAGGTCGTATGCCGTCATATACGGGTTAGGCTGTACTTGCAATAATCGGTTTAATTTACTGTTCTTTGCTATCTCGTTACGGTCCGGGTAATGTATCACGTGGCTGCCTTTAAGCTTGGCCGCGTTCCTGGCGATTGCGTCAACTGCTGCCCGGTAAATATCGTTACTGTACGCGTCGCCGCTCCAGGGTGTAAATACGGCCGTTGAAGTGCTTAGAAGCTCCGCTCTCTCTGTCTTTACCGGTTCCTTTGTTCGTTTGAATAATCTCTCAAATATGCCCGCCATCTTTTCCCCTCGTTTCTTAAAAAACCGTTAATATACCAATGGCTTTATTTCCTTTCGGGGTTTCAACTATCATGTATTTGACTTCAAACCCTTCCTTTAAGTCCTCAAACTTTGGCGGGTTGCATACTCCGCTTGCGTGAAAAAATATATCTGATCCATCGTCCTGTCGGATAAATCCAAAGCCCTTATCATGGTATACTGTCTTTACAATTCCTTTGCCCTTCGCCAAAGTCTTGTTTTCTGCCATTTTCTTCACTTCCTTATTTTAGTTCTATCCACTTTGAATTATAGCATACTTTAATGTTTATTGCAAGTTTATTCTATGATTATCAGTATTACAATGTTTATCATATTTATCCGGTAAACATAGTAATAAAAATAAACGCAAGGCCTTTTAACGCCCTGCGTCTTAATTATTGCAATTTCTCTAATTTTTCCTGGTGCGCTTTTATGGCGTTCTTTATCCTCTGCTTTGCATCGGCCGGCTGTTCCTGTTCATAAGCCGCCATAAGCCTTTTCAATCTCTGTTCTACTTCCTGCCTTTCAATCTCTATTGCCGCCGGCTCTCCCAGTATGCCGTAAATGGTTTGCAAATAGTCTTTGTTCATATCGTAAAAAAGCTTATCGCCTGTCATAAGGCTTATGCACTCAATAGCTTTGAGTAATAACTTGTAAATCGGTTCCCCGGCTTTTACGTCTTTATTTATTTTACATCTTAAGCTTTCCGATAGCCTTATATTGTCGGCCACCTTTTTATAAAGCTCCCAGCTCTGTTTTTCCCGCTCCATCTGGGCCGTTAATACTCTGTTTACTGGTTCCGGGCTGGGCTGTGGTTCTTTACTATTGCCTTGTTGCTTTTGGGCCTCTGCATAGGCCTTTAATGCCTCCAATGCCATAGTATCACCCCTTAAAACGGTTCTGGAGAAAATAAATCAAACTTTGGGTAATAGGTAAAGCCGCAGCTAAAAGAAGGCTTCCCATTCCTATTTTTCAAGCATACTAGTTCAATTTTGCGGGGGTCTGCGGCCTTTGCCTGTTTTATTTTCTCCCTTTTTTCTTTTATTTTGCCCTCCTTGTTGAATATTTCGTCGTTTATAGCCTGTAATTGCAACCCCCAAATGACGTCTGCGGTATATTCAATAATGCCGGATTCCTTAAAGCTCTCGAAATCAATAGGCGTCAAATAATTCCCCCGGTTCAAACTCGATATGACGAAAACCGTTATATCAAGGTCGCGGCTGATTCGCTTCAGCTCCGTTACAATGCTGTCTACACGCTGCTTATCGCCTAAACGCGGGTCGCCTGGTATGATCTGCAAATAGTCGATAACGACAACTGGCTTTACCTGGTTAAAAAGCATGTACCGCTCAATATAGGCCCGCATACTCTCGACGGTCGTATTAAAATTGCCCTCGATGATGTTAACCCGTTTCGCGGTTTCTTGATATGCTTCGGCGGCCTTTATAACTTGCTCCGGAATATAACCGCTTCTTATGCTTATTCCTGTTACTGCGTTGTCATAGTCCATCTTTGCGGTTAATCTTGCAAGGCTCTTGCTTACCAGTTCAAGCTTACTTTGTTCCAAACTGAAATAAATCACGTGCTCACCCTGCTCGGCCAACTGATCGCCCAACTGGTGGGCAAAGGTTGTCTTGCCTACGGATGATATGCCGCCCACTACATAAAGGCCCGCATATAACCCGCCCATTTCTTTATCCAGGTTATAAAAGCCGGTCTTTTTATCTTTGTAGGTCTTAAACTTCTCAATGTCGGTAATAAAGGCTTTGTCTAGGTATTCGCTTACTGCGTCCGGCCTGGTGGCGTTTTTTATCTGCTCCCTTATGCTTTCCCGAATGGCTCCCGGCTCCGCTATGCGCCATTCGTTCACGTCCTTATATTGCGCCGGTATATCCAGGGCCTTAAATCCCATCTTATGGGTCGCCTCTTTGCCTGCCTCGTCATTATCAAAGGCGGTTAAGAAGATAATCCCCTTTGCCTCTGGGTTTTCCTCTATGGCCTTTATGAGCTTCCCGGCGTGCTGTGTTCCTCCTAACGCTATGGCCTTGTAACCCTCTGCCTCTATGCTTAAAGCGTCAAATATGCCCTCTGTTATTACTATGGTTTCGCCCTTTTCCGCTGTCTTTATGTGCTCAATATTGAATAGTGGGGCCGTTCCACTTGCGTTCTTATATTTCGGCTCCTGGTCTTTCGTTAAAGCCCTGGCTGTATAATATACCACTTCACCGTTGGCCCATACCGGCAATATCGCCCGCTTCCCGTCCTCCATGTCGGCTATACATAGCTTGTACTTTTCAATAAGCTCCTTGGGTACGCCTCTTTTTATGATGTATGCCTTTTCCTGTTCTGTCTGCTTGTGGTATAATTTATTTACCCAGGCTGTATAATTTGCAGCTTGGCCGGGTGCTTCCCCTTCTGCTTTGGTCGGTCGATGGGGCTTAGCACTCTTTTTATTTTCTCTAAAATTTTCTTCGGCCGTTGTTAATGGCTCCCCTGCTAATTCGTGCAATCTTTCAAATGCTGCGCTCTCGCTCAACCCTTCTACCTCCAGCAAAAACTTGTAAACGCTTCCGCCCTGGCAGCAACCGTTAAAACTGGAATAGCTGTTTGTTTCCGGGTATACAGTGAAATGATCGTTATGGCCGCATACCGGGCAAGGGTTGACGCGGTAAGTCTTGCCTTCTTTTTTAATGCGGCTATGGTCGATTAAGGAAAGAATACTGACTTTGCTTTCAAGCTCTGCAATTTTCAATGAGCATTCCCCTTTCTGCATAAAATTTTCCTGTTCGGATATACTTATATATTAGCAAACGGCCCGCCGTTAAGGCGGGGCCGGTTTGCCGCTTAAAAGTACTTAATAGTCCTTAATAGTATTTAGGATTTTTTTGGGGCTGGGAAGCCTTGCCACGCTTGGGTTCTTGGACAAGCACCTGCACCGTTACCCCCCCAAATCTGCACCGTTACCCCCCCAAATCTGCACCGTTACCCCCCCAAATCTGCACCGTTACCCCCCTTTTTTGAGCGTATTTTTCTCCTTAATCGAATGCTTTTTACGCTGTGTGAGCTTTGCAACATCCGGGTAATCTACCCATGTAATAACTACATTTGAAGTTATAAACTCGGTGTAATTGGTGGGTTGCTCTCCGGCATAATGCCATTTAATGCTTTGAATTGCGTCCATATCCCGCTCAAACGGCTGTAAGATCAACTGTGAAAAATGATACCCTTTAGTTTCGTCGTATTTTGGAAATGTAGGGCTTGAGCTAATAAGCGTTTCAACGCCTATAATGTTCTCGTTGGGTTTTCCTAAATTCATGCGCTTATGCTCTGCTATCTTGCGGATAAAATAGGCTGTATGGGGGTTGTATTTATCACGGGTTGAAAAATACTCTTTAGGTATAAACATAAATTGATTTTCTGGAATTGAGGCGTAAAATTCCGGGGTAAATCTAAATTCGATAACGCCCCTATATATACCAGCTCGTCCGCCGTAAAGGCTCAAACTCAACCAGTCGCCGCGGCTTTTGCCGGTTCCTTTGTATTCAAATTTGACGGCCTTCAATACCTCCATGTCGGCCTTGATCTGCTTCCGCGCTTCCTTCTCGTCCTTAAGCCCCCGCAACTCCATGTATTCCTTTAACGGAATCCTGGCCAACGGGTCACGGTCGCGGCTGCAGGTAATAACGGCAGCGTCAAAGAATTTAACTGCGCTGGTGTTAGCTCCGTTTACAAGCTTGTCATAGCCCTCTATGTATAGCCTAAAATCCTGGCTGGTAATGGTGGCCTTGCCGGTAAGGTCAAGCTGTGCAGGGCCTTTTATCTTCGTTGTGAGCTTATGGGCCAAATGGTTTGTATGGTTATCCTGGGGCAGTTTCATATATTGGCCTAACTCTTCCACTACCGCTTCCGGTATCTTTGTTATGTCCTCTTGCTTTGTTCCTTTCGGTGCTATATATTCGCTGCGCTTAATGGTATTATCTACATAGGCGTTAAACTCTTTATAAAGCTTTGGTTCACCTTTTAACGCTTCAATATGAAGGCGCAAACTGCCTTGTATCCGCTTTTTTACGTCCTCGCCGTCAAGCAATACTTTGCTGTCTGTACCATTGTTAAAGAATTGGTATAGCTCATATATAAGGCGTATTGTTTGGTTTTTAGCGTCCTCTAATATATTGTTCAAATCTCCGTTAAATTCGTTGAATTGTCTGCGTTCTGCCCTTTTAAATAGTTCTGCGCGCTCTTTATTATAAGAGCTGCTTAATTCGTGCCATTTCTCCCTTGCTGCTTTCCATTCCGGGCTGCCTTTGGCTTCCCATGCGTCCAGTATTTCATTTTCTTTTTTTATGGCTGCTTCCCATTCTTCGGGGTTGTCCTTTGCGTTTATTCCCTCGAATAGGTATTCTGTATTTGGCGTTGGGTTTAGCTTCTCCATAAGTTCTTCCAGCGCTTTAAAAGCATTTTCGTACTTTTCTTCAATGGCTAGAATCTCGGCTTTTTCCTGCTCAGTAAACTCAACAAACATGGTAATCACCCCTTTATAAGTAATCTTTGTTTACATAGTAACCACAATAAACACTGTATACCATGTAAACCCTGTAAACAATGTTTATTCATCTTCCTTTTTTGGCTCATTGTCATAGCCTAAAAGGTAATCTCTTATAGCCTCTTCTGTAACGTACCAACGGGTTCCAACCTTACGGGCTTTTATACGGCCCTCTTTAAAGTATTTTCTGACGCTCTGTGGGGTCATATCAAAGATCCGGGCTATTTCCTGCACATCGTAAAATTTTATATCTCCAAACTGCTTCATTATTTACCCTTCCTTTCTATGATTTCTTTGCCGTCTAAAAATTGGGCTATCATCTTATTAACAACGTCCTTCAAGGTTTCCCTTTCGGTATAGGCATAATCTTTAAGCTTCTTAAGAAGATCCTCTCTTACAATGAAGGTTGCGCGCGTGTACCCTTCCTTTAAACCTTCCTGGCTGCTCTTTTCGTACTCCCGGTATATGGTGCGCGGCCTTCCTACCTTGGTTTTTTTAACCTCCGGCAAACCTTCCGGCTGTTCAAAAAACTTGCTTACTGCCTGGTCGCCTAAACCTTCTATTTTCTTCTTGCTCATGCTTTACCGCCTCCTTTGATAATCTCTGCTGTTAAAGCGTTGTAGCCTTCTGCCGTTGGTGAAACTGGCGAATATGTTAAAATATCCGTTTGGTTGGCCTGGGCTTCTCTTGTTGCCACACTTGCCCTTATAGCTGTCTGGAATACTTTAGTATTCATTCGCTTTGCTGCGGCCTTTATAGCCTTTTCAAACTCCCGGCTTAAAAGGGTTCTGTTGTTGTGCTGTGTAAATAATAGCCCTTCAATCTCCAGGCCTGGGTTACTATGCTTCCTTACCGCTTCAATGGTATTGTGTAATTGGCTTATACCTTGTAAACTTAATATATCGGCTGATAACGGAATAATAACGCTGTCGGCAGCAGTTAAGGCGTTTATGGTTAATATCCCTAATGATGGCGGCGTGTCGATTAAAATAAAGTCATAGCCTCGTTTCAATATGTCCAGCTTATCCCTTAATAGGGTTGGCTGCATAAATTCCCGGTCTGCGCCGCTTAATAGAATGTTAGCCGGTATAATATGGCCGTTCTTGGTTTCTTGTAAGGTTTCCTCAATGGCCGCCTTACCGCTTAATAGTTCATACACTGTGGGCTTATGTACGTTGTCTGCGCCTGCAATAAAAGATAAATTGCCTTGCGGATCCAGGTCAACCATTAAGACTTTAAAACCCTTATAGGTCAATGACGCTGCCACATTATGGGCTGTTGTAGTCTTGCCTACGCCGCCCTTTTGGTTGGCTATGGTTATAACCTTGGCCATGTTTTTGCCCTCCTTTTATTTAATGTTTACTTTTAATCGTTCCCTATTATTATACGATTATTACTGTTTCATGTCAATATAAAAATAAGGCGGTCAAGGTTACTTATCCCTGGCCGCCTTTTGTCTTTAGTACCCTCGTTTTAATCTTCTCATTACTACGTGGGGTTACCCATTATAGGGTAATATCTCTTTTTCATCTGGTGCGTGTGTCATTTCACTCGCGTAAAGATGCAAATTTTCCTTGTATCCCTCGAATGTGTCAACCCGTTCAATGTTATACCATCTGCCTTTATACTCGATATACATATGCGGGTTTATATCTGGCCGCCAATTAACTGTAAAGAGCATTTCTTCTGTATTCTGTGTTGCGGCAGCTGCAAAGTATTCTTTAGCTGATAACTGCCTAACATAAGCCCATAACTTACCGGGGTGTATAGGTTGGTACTTTGCAATTTGTTCCCCTATCTCATTTCTAGTATATACGGCTTTATAGATTATAATTTTTTTATCCTTAAGTACGTTTCCCTTTGCCATGTTATCACTCTCCTTTATAAAGCGTTCATAAACTCGTTAAAGTGCTCGTAAAGGCCTACATAGGCATTTAATAGGCTTGCTGTTCCATCAATGCGCTGTTTTGCGCTCTGCGCCTTAATGGGTACTATATTTCCGTTCCTGTCGGTCTGTATGCCGGTATTGGTTAAACACCATTTAAGGATAGGATTGTTATTATAATTTATCTTCTTGGCTTGAAGATCGGCCCCCATCATCTGCATAGGTAAGCTTAAGGTCTTGGCTCCCTGTATGCAGCGTACCATCTTGAAGCCGTAATTCTCCATTTCCTCAACCCAATACTTTGCGCTGTAGCTGTCATAATAAACCCACAAAGGGGTTATACCCTTATCGTTTACCATCTCTAAAAACCAGGCTGTAACGTCGCCGTAATTGATTGAATTGCCGTTACAAAGCCTTAATAAGCCCTGTTCAAGCCATTTGTCATAAGGTATTTTGTCCTGCTGTACGCGCTTCTCGAAGTTATCACGGGGTAGCCAATACATTTGGGTTACAAAGCGTTCCTCTGTTTCCTTGTCCATCATTAAGAGCGTCGCGCAAGTTAAGTCTGTGGTAATACTTAAGTCCGCGCCGCCTATTGCATAGCAATTCTTAAACCTGGCAATATCAAAGGTTTTCTCATTGTTTATATCATCATAGGTAAGCCATGCGCTGCTTATGGTATCTCTTATATTAAAGTCCTTTGTCAATATTCCGCTTAAGTCTTTGGGGCTGTTTTTGGCTCTCTCAACCTTGTTTATAAGGTCGTCAAGCTTCTTAATAGTGCCTAAACCTGGGTTGGCTTTCTCCCATGCTTTAGGATCCTGCCATTCCTCCCGGTCGTCCAGCTCATAAATTACGGGTAAAAAAGTTT
>Ga0209537_1004792_pt1 | contig 11218 bp, 13 predicted proteins | sample BioPla4DNA1_FD_187698 | JGI IMG/M metagenome (GOLD analysis project Ga0209537, IMG submission 187698) | Biogas fermentation microbial communities from Germany - Plant 4 DNA1 (SPAdes) (version 2) | ecosystem: Engineered > Bioreactor > Anaerobic > Digestate | place: Bielefeld, North...
ATATCTAAAGGACAAAGGAGAATACGCACTCAAAGATATTTCTATCAGCCTAAAGATATTGTTATCTATAATGGTAAAAAGTATGTTGTTAAAGGAGTACAGAATAAGGGTAATTATATTAAGCTTGAAAAGTTAAATAAGCCAGTTAAAGTAAGTTTAGTTAAGCCTTATGAGTTTAGAAAAGGATTTTGTGTAGTTTAGGGGAGGGCAATTCATCACCCACCTATAGAGGTGGGTGTCTTCTTGCTATTATTAGATAAAACAATCAAAAATGCAGAAAAGATATTTAATTTTTTCCCGCCAATTGATCCACGAGGCAATGTCATTGATGTTACTAAGTAAACTTTAAAGGGGGTTTATATATGACGACATCGACAGCAATAAATACTTATTTAAGAAACAAAATAATGTTTACAAAACCCGAAGAATTAATATGTATGTTATATGACAGTATTGTAAAAAATTTGAATCAATGTATGTTAGCTTTACAGCAAAACAACATAGAAAAAGCCAATACCTCATTGCTTAAAGCACAAGATATAATAAGTGAACTTAAAAATGCTTTGAATATGGAATTTCCAGTAAGTAAAAATCTTGGCTAGGAGCAAGCCGTGGACAATCCCTGATGGATTATTACTTGAAATACAATACAAAATATGAAAATAAAAAAGTCAACATTATAACATTATAAAAAAATAAGCACCCTGGAGTAGGGTGCCTAATTTTTTTTTATTAAAGCCTGTTAATTGCCTTAAGTTTTTCATACGCATAATATATATCTTCTTCAGTAGTGGTAAGACCTCCTGATAATCTTATAAGGGAATATTTTGGATTAATTTTATCATTTATAACAGGTTTTTCATTTTTCAATTCAGGAAAAAGTTTTTCAAATATTCTATAAGAACAAAAAGCTCCTTCCCTGCAGAAAACATTTCTTGTTAAATTATTAATTGGAGTATTCAGCAATTTGACAGTTTCCGCATTAGATCTCTTAGTGTTTCTTATAACAAGTATAGGAGTACGGTTTATTTCTTCATTATGAAAGAAAACTTCATACCCTTCTTTCATAAGCATATTCCCAACTTCCTTAATAGCGTTCAACAGTTTTTGATTATGCTTAGCCAAACGTTCTTCTCCTATTTCCCTAAAAAGTATTTCATGGGAACAAGCCATTGTAACAGCCCCCAACCCATTTGGGGTTCCAGCTTCATGCATATATGGAACATCTTTATAATAAGGTTTTCCATTACTGTCAATATACAATACATTTCCTCCACCTGTCAAAGATAGTCCATCATTACTAAGTACTTTTTTATTACCAGCCAAAACACCAGCTCCATAAGGAGCATACATTTTATGCCCACTATACGCAATAAAATCACAATACTTCAATGACGGTTTATGATGTGGAGCATATTGTGACGCATCAACAAACAACAACACATTATACTTTCTGCAAATTTTATATATAGATGGAATATCAGTAATATATCCAGTAATATTTGATGCTTGAGTCAATGTAATAATTTTTATATCAGGATTTTTAATTAAAGCTTCCTCAACTTTTTCCACATTTATTTTAAAATTTTCAGTTTCAAGCAATTGAACCTTTGCATGCTTTAACCATGGCAAATAATTTGAGGTATGTTCTATATCTGAAGTTAAAACCACGTCATTTTCCTTGAAAGGATATATTAAAGCGAATTTGTTTATAGCGTCTGTTGTATTGCTGGTAAATATAACACAATCATCTTCTGTCCCATCCAATATGGATAAAATAGTTTCTCTTGCTTTTTCATACGCATTCGTTGATTTTTCAGAATTAATGCCGCTTCCTCTGTGTAAAGAACCATAAGTAAACAAAAATTCATCAGCAACATCTTTAACTTTTTGAAAAGGAATCGTGGAAGCAGCATTATCCAAATAAACATTATTAATGTTTTTTCCATAAAATTCTATCATAATCATTCCCCCTTCAATCTTCTGTTAATAATATCGTCTCTTAATATCTGATAGTCTTTTTCAGATGAAGAAATTGTTGAAATACTAAGTAACTTGTCTGTCTGACGGATCACTTCTTCCTTATCCATTTCAATAAATATATTATTATTCTTGCGGATATATTTTCTTAATTCTATATACTTTAGATTATATTTTGACAACTGTTCATCCAAATAATTTTTTCCAATCAATATTTCATCTTCATCATGTTTATATTGATTTAAAATATCCAATGGAACATATTTTTTCAGTTCACTCATATTGTTTGGATTATAACGAAAACCTTTATACGAAACAAATTCAAATCCATTATTGCTAAGTTCTTTCAAAAAAGAAAGATCTGAATAATTGTGTATATATGGATGTATAACCCCAAAAGTATCAATACCTGCTTCTTTTAACTTAACCATAGACTTAATTCTGTCAATAGTTTTCGTGTTTTCCAATAAATCAAGCCCTGTCAGGGAGTATACGACAAGAATTTTCTTTGTTTGCTTCAAAATATCAAGTTGTTTCTGATTAATTGGAATTTTGCTTGTTAAAACAAGTTTTCTTATTTTACTGTTTTCAACTTTATTTATTAACCACTTCAAATCATCGAAATATTTCATCCAAAAACAATCAGTTATTCCCTGAAATCCGAGATAATCACCTTCAAACAATTCCCAGTCAAAAGACATTTCGCTCAGTGGAGGATCATCAGGCAATCTGTTTATAAATACACAGGACTTATTTATCCCTATACGACTACCATTATTCCAATATGTGGAACGGCAATCAATTTTACTTGCCATACAATATTTACACTTAACAGGACATTCAATCATATTTTTGCCCCCTTTATTTTAATCCATATTTTTTTACCAGCATAAAAAGGAATTTCACCGCATTCTTCACTAAAGCTGTTCCATTTATCGCTATTATAGTGTTTTACTATGCAATATGAACAATTATAACAACTTGAAATATTTCTTGAATAAGACCACCATGAATTCAATATATACAAATTCAAATCACTTAAAAAAGGATTCTTAGGTTTGGCGATATCCTTATCCCCGAAATCTATTACACCTTTCTTAAAAACAAGTTTTTTCACCAAAAGCCTTAAAAGGCTTAAGTCTCCGAGGCAAATATTTTCATCTGATAATTGAATAGCATGCCTTTTTAACATAAAACAAGATGTACAGCAACTAACGCATTCTTTCCTCTTCTGCGGATCAACCCTGCATATTTCAAAATCATTCTCATTAGCTATTGTTGGATGATAACCAAGCAATCTTATAAATTCACAATCTTCTTCTGTTGGAATAAAAGAACGCTGTTTATCAAAACAAGTTTCCTTTAATTCACAATTCCTGCAACCTGCAAGCTGCGGTGAATGATAATAAGGATTATAACTATAATCCAATCCTAATTCAGCAGCAACCCCACAACTTGTTCTGTCATAAATTTTCAAATTATACTTTTCTGAAAACTCCAATATGTATGCCTTCACATCAGGAGGCATAATTTTTACTCTTAAACTCCATTCATGCAATTTTTCTTTTTCAATATTTGAATTCAATAAAATACTGTCAGACCCTCTTAATCCACTAACAACAATTCTTTTACAACCAGTCTCAGCTATTTGTCTTAACATATTTTCAATAGATTCCTTTGTAGTATTTAACCCTGGAATAAATGGTCTGACATAAGCAATAACTGGAATTTTAGTTTCCACACAACGACGCAGGCTATTGTATCTATTCCCATTTACCTTTTCAATAGAAGAAGGTAATTCGGAACAAGATACCAAAACAATTAAATTAAGTAATGAATTGAAATATTTAAGTCTTTCTATATTATCTGAACTGATTTCTGATTTTGTTATAATACTTACTATTCCCTTGTGATTAGTTTCAGCTATATTTTTAAGTTTATTAAAAGTATTCTCCTCCTGTACTTTAAAAAACGGATCTCCATATAAATTATTAATCGATACAGGTACATTCAGAAAATAATTCAGAAATTTTTCCTCAGTAATCAAAACAATCACTCCCTTTACATATATTAAAATTTAAAGAAGTGAAAAGCTATGGCAGTCTCCTTTTGTTATATTTTTCTATTATATAGAACTATACATAAAAAATAGCAAAAAAAACATTTTACCAAATAAATACTTAACTTGTTCAATTTAAACACCGTCAAATCAATCTTAAAAATTGCATTGTTATATTATACCATAATTATGAAATTATTGTCAATACAAAAAATCAATAAAAAAAGGCTTGTTAAGCCTTATTTTGAAATTATTCTTCTTGTTTTCTGTTTGCTCTTTGTTTTCTGCGGTAATTCGGATCTATCATCACATTTACGTCCTTACCACTGAAGCCGTATACTTTTAATACCTTTTTCAGGAAGGAGAAGTCATTTACTACGAGTTTTGCTGTATCTACGAATATCCCCCTTCCGCTTTCACCTATTAATGCAGGGGATTCCATATCTTTACCGCTTTTTGCAAAATAATTTGATTTTGTTCCATTCAGTTCTTTATTTCTTACGAATGAAAGGAATTTTTTCTTATCAATTTTATAAAGCTCCCTGCAGATTTCTTCAACCATATGTCTCCAGGAATAAACATTTTTAGCCAGCCCCTGAAACTTGACAAATGTTGGTCTCCTGTTGCTTAAATCATCATCAATTGTAAAATATCTGTTTTTGTTTTTCTGTGTATCTTCAGTTTCTTCGGCTTCATCCATATCATGAATTATTACAGTTTCCTTTTTTCTTTTTTTAGTTGGTTCATTTGCTTCTGCAATTGGCACATTTTCCGCAGAATAAGCTGATTTCAATTCAGCAATGTCATTTAATATTTCCTTGCATTTTCCCATATCTACATCATAATCATTTTCTATTGATTCTATCAGATATCTTTTTAATTTCTGCCTTGTGGATTCAAGAACTTCGTTGCCACTTGCTATGTAGTCATTAAGCTCAACGAACCCTTCGTTTCCGAATACTTTTTTAATTTTGTCCCTGATTGCTATAAATTCTTTCACTAAAGAACCACTCCTTTTAAATTTTTTGATTTATATTTTTATTTACATCTTCAATTATTTCCTTCATTTTTTGTTTTATACGTTAAAAATAAAATTTTTTTTAATTTTTTACTTCAAATTCCGCTTTTAATCAAATCACTATTGGTTATAATTTTCCAATTTAAAAGATTTATTATTTCTGCGGGGAATTAATATGATATATAAAAACAATTTATTCATTAAAAAGGGAGGAATTTTTTATGGCAAGACAGTCTTTAACAAACTTAATAAGTATGTACAGAGAAATTTCTGATAATACAGATCCAAAAGAACTTGCTAAAGCGACAGAGCAATTTTTAAACTGTTCATTTTCAAGTGAAATAGAGCAATTAGCTGAAGAACTGTTGAAAATGGACAAATCAACCCAGGTTCTTTTTTCCAGGATTGCGCTTTTATGGGTAATTAAGCTTAAAAAATGTGCTAAAGAAGAATACTTCGATTTAAGGAACGAATATTCGGTAAAAGTCGGAGAACAAGCATACAACGATATTAAAAACGAAGGCATTCACAATATAGTTGCGGAAGACAACGGTTTTGAAAATATTTTTGCGGATTATTTTTCCAAGACACACAGAACATTACAGCAATTATTCTCCAGATTAATTTTCCTGTGGATTACAAAGTATGAAAAATTAGAAGAATCCATGGAAATTTATAAAAAATTATTCCAGAAAATTTGCAGCAAACAGGAATACAAGGATTTTTGGAAATGCCCTTTGTATTAAAGAAGGAGGGGAAAAATTTCAAAAAGGTTAAAAAAGGTTCATTTGCTTTTGTAAAATATAAATTAAATTTTTTGTATAATAAGATTTTAAATTAAAAACGGTGTTTCGCGCCGTTTTTTTTCTAAAATATTTTCCAATGGTATCTTTTCATCTATAGCTTTTTGGAGAGCCTCCAGGTACTTTTCCCTGGGTGCCATGTAGTCGGAGGAACTAGGAATGGTTCCAAAAATGCTATGATATATTTTATTTAACTCCCTGCACCTTTTACCAAATTCTATCTGATTCATCTCTTATCCCCCAATCCGAATATTCTCCTGAATTGATAGTTTTTTATCATATTGCTTACACCCCCTTGTTATATATATTTTATTTTATTGTTTTAACATGAAAAAGATAACTCAATCTCAATTAATTTTTCAAATTTTGCTTTTGTAAAATATAAATTAAATTTTTTGTGTAATAAGATTTTAAATTAAAAACGGTGTTTCGCGCCGTTTTTTTCTTCTTAATATACTTTAAATTTGCGATATGATCTTTTTAGATATATAATATATATGTAATACTTTTATAAGGTGGTATCAAAAATGGAAAAAACAAAACCAAACATTATAATAAAACAGGTAATTCCAGTTATAGATTACAAAGTAAGGGCACTATGCATAAAACCTTATCCTAACCATCCAAAAGGTTGTCCAAATTTCGGAAAAAAAGAAGGTTGTCCGCCAAAAGCGAAAAAATTTGAAGATGTTTTTGATATAACAAAACCCATTTATGCGATTGTAAATGTTTTTGATTTAAAAAGCCATGCCGATAAAATGAAGGAAAAACATCCCAATTGGAGCGAAAGACAGATATACTGTTGTTTATATTGGCAAAAGACAGCTCGAAAACAATTATTAGAAGGAATAAAAGAATTCCTGAAAGAACATAAGGGATATACCGTAACAACATGTCCCGAAGCGATGGGTGTTGAAGTTACGAAAACACTTGAAGCTGTGGGAATAGAACTTGAATGGGAGCCCAAAAATATCGCATGCCAGGTAGCCCTTGCAGGCATAAAAAAACAGAATTGTTGTTGAAAAAAATATTTCAAAGTTATATTATATAAGAAAATATAATTATAGAGAATACAGAGGGGGTAATAAAAATTGATTAAAGAAATAAAAAGTTTTTTTTGTATGGTTCTTATAGCTTTTACAATAGTACTTCTGATTAACACTTTCCTTTTAAGGGTTTTTACAGTATCAGGCGCTTCGATGGAGAATACATTATATCATGGTAATACCATAATTGGAAGCAAAATTCACCATGTTTTCAAAACAATGCCGAAATACGGAAAGATTGTAGTAATAGACAGCAGAATTGATAAACCGAGAACTCTATTAAATGATTTTGCTGAAGTTTTTCAATACAATATGATAACTGCGAAAATGGGAAAAACGGAGCACAGGTTTTGGGTAAAAAGGGTAATAGGCATAGAAGGAGACACAATTGAAATTAAGAATGGTGAAGTTTACAGAAATGGGATAAAACTTGAAGAGGATTATATAAAAGAACCTATAAAAACAGATTTGAATATAAAGGTAACTGTCCCGAAAGGACATGTCTTTGTAATGGGAGACAACAGGAATAATAGCGCCGACAGCAGACATATAGGTCCAATCCCAATAAGCCATGTAGTTGGAGAATATTTATTCAAACTGAATTGAAACTAAAACACAAAAAAAGAAGATTGTAAACAATCTTCTTTTTTTATAAAGAAAGGTATAATTTTTTCAAATTTGTTAATATGACAAAGCAAAAGCTTCCTCTTCCCTGAAAACTTCTTTTTTCTTTTCCAGTTCTCCGAACAATTCCCTTTCAAATTTTTTGATAAATTCTTCTCTTGTACGCACACTCTGCATTCTATCATAAACTTCTTCCTTCTTTTCAGTCGGGAATAAGACTTCAAGATCTGGTTTTTTATACGGTTTGCCAAGTGCAGCACAAACAACTTCTTCTCTGCTTACTTCTTCAGCATTAGTCTTATTCTGGAATTTGTCAGCATTAAATACTGACAATATTGTAGCATTAAAGGTGTTATCACTGTCAAACCTTGAACTTATGGCGAAATTAATTCCAAGCAGTTTTTTAGGAGGATATCCGAATTTTGAAGCCTCGTCAATTCTCCCATAATTAAAATTCCCCTGTACATCTGAAAAGAAGGTTGTATTATTTTCATGAAGGACATCATCAACATCCATACAAATAACATATCTCCTGAAATCTGTAAGATTATCACGTTTATTATTGCCAACAAGATCAGCTTCCTTAAACCTTTCCCCAATAGCCTCCATATTCACAAGGAATGCATTATAAATCATTTTATCTGAAATATCGTATTTTTGCATTATATTTTCTATTCTTTCCCTTGTTTCTTCCTTTTTTGGGAAAGATACTATCAATTGAAAATCATCATACCTCGAAGAATTGGTTAATTTAAATTCCCCCAACTCCAAATTATCATCCCTGAATTGATAGTTTGTTATCATATTACTTACACCCCCTTGTTATATATATTTTATTTTATTGTTTTAACATGAAAAAGATAACTCAATCTCAATTAATTTTTCAAATATAAAAAAATATAATAAAATTAGAAGAAATTTTTTAACGACAATATTGATTTTATCCGAAAAAAATGCTATAATAAACCTGAATTAAATAAAAGGAGGTAAACAAAATGAAAATAGAATATGAAGTAAAAAAGCCAGCATCGATGGACCAGCTGGATGCTGAGTTCATAGATCTCTTTCTAATAGAAAAAGCGAATACATTGGAAATAGACGAAGAACTGATGATAGACATCTTCGATTACACCTTCTTCGTAAAGAAGGTAAGCAAAGAAAAACTGGTAGTCGAAAACATAATATCAAAAGAAGACATATAAAAATCCAAAAAAACATAAAGCCGCTTTATCAGGCGGCTTTTTTATTTACTTAAATTTTCCAACATAAAATATAAGAGAAACTAAAAAAAACAAAGGTAACTTTGTTTATAATGATGTTTAGACTTAAATTTAAGAAATCCTTGATTTTTATTACCTTTTTTAATTTCTCTAAAGAAATTTTGAAAAGCTCTATCTAAATCCCTTAATGCGTTTTTTGACACTCCCCATGACTGAAGTCACGAGTGTGCGTGGCACATTTTTATCAATATTATATAAGAAAAAAATAAGGAACAACAATTGTTCCTTATTTTTCAATATCAATATCATCTTCAATCTCTTCTTTTTTGTTACTTACAACAGGAACTTCGTGTTTTGCTGTCAAAGAACTTGATTCCAAAATTTGCTCAACAATTTGGGGATAATCATCTATTTTCTGCCATAAATAATTTTTTGCTTCTCCCTTTTTCCCTTCTATTTTTTTCACTTCTATAAAACCATTATCATTCCGAATGTCAAATCCAGTTATTCTAATAGTATCTATTTTTTCTTCCAAAAATTCATTTACTATCGCTTTTTTTGTTTCAAAACTGAAATTACCGTTTCTAATTTCACTATTTGTCAATTCAAAATCCCTTGACGCAAGAATTGTTCTTACAGTTTCTATATCCCCGTTTTTATCAGCTTCAAAAAACCGCTTCTTAAGTTCAGTCATACCTATTTCTTCGATTTCATCCTTTTCTTCTTCTTTTACTTCTTCTTTTTCTGCTTCTTTAGTTTCTTCAGCTTCTTCAACTTTTTCATTTTTTTCAGTTTTTTCGGTTTCGTTTGATTCTTCAACTACTTCGATTTCATTTTCTATTTCTTTTTCTTCTTCCAAATCCACAGCTTTAAAATATTTATTCCCGTTTTCAAGTGATTTAAACATTTCAACCCTTTTAAGCAGGTAATCTTCATCGATAAGAATATTTTTATCCTCAGTCTTGCAAACTATATAATAGTTTCCCCGTGTATCCTTCGCAAAACTCATTTCCATTGAGCCATAAACAGGATCATTTTTCAACAGTTCAACATATTTTTGCTGCTTTTCTGGTATATCGGTTTGTATTTCAATAATCTGCTCATTTACTACTTCAAGAGGTATTATCTCATGATATATTTGCTTTTCACCGTCTTTTTCATAAGTAAAAACACATTCAAGGCAATTATACTGGGCAAGGTTGTCTTTATACTGTTCGGTTAATTTTTCAAGTTGCTTTTGAATAAAAATTTTATTATCTTCAAAAAACCATTCTGGTGCACCTTCCAATTCTTGTTTTAATTGTTCTAAATCATCCTTTTTTATGAAAAACCCTTCATCTTCAACTACTGGCACGCCTTTTCTTACTTCAAAATTTTCACAGAAATCCTCATCAAACCGTATCATTGGAAGGAAAACATAATCATCTTCCAATAAATATGCTGTATTGAAATAATACCCTTCATTTTTATAACCTTCATAGACCTTTATAATCGATTTTTGCGCCTTGTGTATCATAAATAATTCACCTCACAACATATATTTACTATATAATATGCAAAAAAAAATAGATATAAAAAAATAAAAAAAAATAATAGCTTAAAAAGCTATTATAAAATAATAAAAAAATATTGATTACATTTTATGATAAAGCTGATTTAAAGCTTTTACAACAATATCTTCCTTAAAAGGCTTTACAATAAAACTGTCTACTCCAGCAAAAATACATTCCCTAACTATTTTTCCCCGTCCTAAAGCTGTAATCATCACTATCTTTGCACCAGGATCCATTTTTTTATTTGTTTTAATACTTCAAGCCCGTTCATTTTTGGCATTGTTATATCTAAAGTAATAATATCTGGTTTTGTATTTGGATCTTTACATAATTCATTATATTTTTATCGTTTTAGGCGAGAAGACTCCCACCTCAAGGAACGAAAGTGAGTAGGTGGGAGATGAATCGCCTTTGAACAAGGGATGATTACTTACCATCTCTATTGTCTAACTGTTCAAGTGCATATTGAATAAGATAAATAATTGTTTGGGTACGAGTTGTGAACCCCTTCTTTTCTTTAAACTCATCAATTCGTTTCAATAATTCTTTTGGATAACGCATATTCAAAACTTGCGACATTTTTTTAACCTCCATATTGTGTATTAAAATAATACATGATATAATCAATGTATATTATAATAATACACAACTGAGGAGGTGAAAGTCAATGTTGGTAAACAAAGCATATAAATTTAGAATTTACCCAACTAAAGAACAAGAAATCCTAATCACTAAAACTTTTGGTTGTAGTCGATTTGTGTTTAACCACTTTTTAGCAAAATGGAATGAAACCTATCAAGAAACAGGTAAAGGATTAACTTATAACTCTTGTTCCTATCAATTAACACAACTAAAGAAAGAACTTGTTTGGTTAAAAGAGGTAGACAGCATTGCTTTGCAGTCATCTCTTAAAAA
>Ga0209537_1004793_pt1 | contig 11218 bp, 9 predicted proteins | sample BioPla4DNA1_FD_187698 | JGI IMG/M metagenome (GOLD analysis project Ga0209537, IMG submission 187698) | Biogas fermentation microbial communities from Germany - Plant 4 DNA1 (SPAdes) (version 2) | ecosystem: Engineered > Bioreactor > Anaerobic > Digestate | place: Bielefeld, North...
ACGATTGCTGGGCAGCCGTTCAAAATTTTTGCCGGCCCCGGGGAAAATGGGGCCAGGCATGCCCGGCCTGGCGTAGGGGCGGGTTTCCACGCCCGCCCGCGGGCGGTCCATGAGCCGCCTCTACAGTCTTGATGATGCCGCAGGTTCCCTTGTGTAGATATCGAGGAAATCATGGTGAAATTACTTTATATTCTTGAAATTGTGGTTTCTGTAATTCTGTAGTTCTGTTATAATGAAACGGAAAGCGCTGTCTTTTCTCTCCGGCGGAAGGCTCTGCTGCAGGACCTGGAAATCTCATGTGGGAAGGGAGGCGGCCTCATGATTGAAATTGTGAACCTCTCCAAAAGCTACCGGAAAGGTGAGGTTAAGGCCGTTGACAACCTCAACCTGAAAGTGAAGGCGGGGGAGATCTTTGGCTTCTTGGGCCCCAACGGCGCCGGAAAAACCACCACCATCAAGATGATGGTGGGGCTTTTAAAGCCGGACCGCGGCTCCATCACCATAAACGGCTTTGACATTTCGCGGCAGCCGCTGGAGGTGAAAAAATCCATCAGCTACGTTCCGGAAAGCCCCGAAATCTACGAGAAGCTCACCGGAATCGAGTACCTCAACTTCATGGCCGATGTCTACTCCGTTCCCGGAGCGGTGCGCAGGGAGAAGATCCCGGCGCTGCTGGACCTATTCAGCCTCAGCGGCGTGGTGGGCGACCTCATCCAGTCCTACTCGCACGGGATGCGCCAGAAGCTCATCCTGGTGGGCGCCCTGCTTCACGAGCCGGAAGTGTATATCCTGGACGAACCCATGGTGGGGCTGGATCCCAGATCCGCCAACAACCTGAAGAACTACTTGCGGGAAAGCTGCTCCCGGGGGAAAACGGTTTTCTTCTCCACGCACATCCTGGAGGTGGCCGAACGGCTCTGCCATCGCATCGGCATCATCCACAAGGGCAGGCTCATCGCCTGCGGGACCCTGGAAGAGCTAAGGGAGCTTGCTGAGAGCAAAGAGACCCTGGAAAATATCTTCCTGGAGTTGACTGAGAAATGAAGATGCTGAAGCTGCTGGGGCTGCAGTTGAAGGTCAATTTTGGGCTTTCTGCGCTGCGCTGGTACCTGCAGCATGATCCCAGGCGCTTCTGGGGCAGCATGGGCCTGGCCTTGCTGGTTATTGCCGGTATTGCTCCCATTTTGTATCCCTATGTCCAGATGATGGAGACTGCCTACGCTATTTCCGCCGGCCTGGGCCAGCCCGGGCTCATCATCGCTTTGGCGGTGGTGCTCTCTTCGCTCCTGGTCCTAGTATTCAGCCTCACCTACGTTTTGTCTGTATTTTATTACTCGCGGGATCTTTCCCTGCTCCTTTCCCTGCCTCTCGAGCCGCGGGATATCCTGGGAGCCAAGTTTTTTGTGGTGTGGATCCTGGATCTCCTCACCATGGCCCCTTTTTACCTGCCCGCGCTCTGGGTCTTTGGCGTGAACAGCGGGGCCGGTCCATTAAGCTGGCTTGCCGGCATCTTCATTTTCCTGCTGCTGCCGGTAGTTCCCCTGGCCCTCTCTTCCATCTTCGTGCTCTGCCTCATGAGCCTGGTCAACCTCAGCCGCAAGAGGGACACCCTGCAGCTCATGGGCTTGTTCCTTTTTCTGGCAGCAGTATTGCTTCTTAATACCTATCTTACAAGCATACCTGCCGGCGAGGAGATGGATTATCTGGAGAAGCTCCTAGCTGAAGAGCAAGGCCTGGTGAGATTTACAGCCCGGGCCTATCCGCCCGCCTTTTTTGCGGCCCGTGCCCTATCGGCGGGGGGCGAATTGTCTTGGCTCAATTTCTTCTATTTCCTGGGTGTGAGCGCAGCGGGCCTGGGGCTGCTTCTCCTGGTGGGGCAGCAGATTTTTTACCGGGGCCTCATCGGCGGCTCCGAGGTGCAGCAGGGGCGGGCCTTATCCCGCGATGAACTGGCCGGGAAAGCGGCCGGCGCCCTCCCGCCGGCCTGGGCCATTGCGCTGCGCGAAATAAAGTACCTCGTGAGAACGCCCATCTACCTCTTCAACAGCCTGGCCATGGTGGCCCTCGTGCCCATAGTGCTGGCCATTCCTCTCTTTGCCGGCGGGGAGCTGGCGCCGCTTTTGGAGCAGATCCAAGCCGTTCCCGGGCCCATCCAGGCGCTGGGAGGCGCTGCTTTTATGGGGTTAATGGCCCTGTTCGCGCCGGCAGCCTCCAGCTCCTTTTCCCGCGAGGGGAGGCTTTTCTGGATCTCGCAGGTTATCCCCGTTGCCCCGGAGCAGCAGATCCGGGGGAAGGTGCTCTATTCCCTGATCATCGCCTCTCTCTCCCTGCCGGTGGTTGCCCTGGCCGCTTTCTGGCTGTCGTGGACCATCTCCCAGTTCCTTATTGCCGTAATTGCCGGTATGATTTTAAGCCTGCCGGCGATCACCTCCAGCCTGCTCATAGACCTGTTGCGCCCGTACCTGACCTGGGACAACCCGCAGAAGGCGATAAAGCAAAACGTGAACGTCATCTTCGGCATGGTTGCCGGCGGCGCCCTCTATTACCTGCTTTACCTTGCTGGGCGGCAGGCCTACGAAGCCACGGGAGCGCTGCTGCCGGTATACCTGGCGGTATTGGGCGGGGCGCTGGCGCTGAGCGCAATCTGCTACGGGGTCCTGGTTAAAATTGCCCCCGCGCGCTACCGCGATATTGTCATCTCCTAGCCGTCATGGGAGATCAATCAGCTCAAAAGAAGGAGACGCTTGCCCATGAAAGTCATCGCCATTAACGGCAGCCCCCGGAAAGACTGGAATACCGCCACCCTGCTGCACCATGCGCTGCAGGGGAGCGCCGGCCACGGCGCTCTCACCGAGCTGGTTCACCTTTACGAGCTGGACTTCCGGGGCTGCCGCAGCTGCTTTGCCTGCAAAACCCTTGGTAGCCCCAGCTACGGCCGCTGCGCCCAGCAGGACGATCTCGCCCCTGTGCTGCGGCGCATCGAGGAAGCGGGGGCGCTCATCCTGGGTTCGCCCATCTATTTCGGCCAGGTCACCGGAGGGATGCGCTCCTTCTTGGAGCGGCTGCTCTTCCCCTACCTGCGCTACAGCCGGGAGAAGCGCTCCCTATTTCCCCGGAAAATGGACACGGCCTGGATCTACACCATGAACTGCCCGGAAGCGGATCTAAAAGCGGTGGGCTATGACCGCCTCTTTGCCGAAAACGAGAGGCTGCTTAAGATGATCTTCGGCGGCAGCTTTTTTACCCTAACCAGCCACGAGACCCTGCAGTTTGCCGATTACGGCAAGGTGGATGCGGACATGTTTGATCCCGCCGCGAGAAAGGAGCGCCATGAGCGGATATTTCCCCGGGAATGCGAGCGGGCCTATGAGCTGGGCGCACGCCTGGCACAAAACATATCGCGGGAAAGCCCCAGTTGACAGGCATCACCGGTACCACTCATCAGGTTTTGGCGGTGTCCTTGGAACGTAGAAAAGGCGGCGGGGACGGTAACTGTCTCCCCCAGGCTCGAGTTTCTTAAAATATTATGTTATGATCCGGAAAAGCGGTATGGCCATAACCTTGGGTGGGGTTTTATTTTTTACGGGAGGTTTGTCATGGACAAGAAGGGAACCGTTATTATAGTTGGCTTGTGCATCGTCGTGCTCCTCCTTTCCTGCATCAACCTGGCATCCATTAGCAGGCTAAACAGCCGCCTCGCCGAGCTGCAGGGGCACCTTGATGCCCTGCGCACCGAGATGCACGCTGAGCTCAGCGGAATAACCCACACTGTCCAGGAGATGGAGGAGCAGTCCCGCTGGTGGGAGCCCGGAGAAATTGAAATAATGGAAGTGGGCCCGGGGCAGGCCTCGGTAAAGTTAGGATGGTATATAAAGGAGTACCGGGCCGGGAGCAAGGTCTTCATCAATTACCGCCTACAGGGCGAAGAGCAGTACACGGCCCTGGAAGCAGAGGAGGGCAGCGGAGGTTATTTTTATGCCATCCTGGATCTAGAATTCCGCCCCCAGCCGCTGTGGACACATATTTTTTCCCGCAGTGAGCACGGCTTGGGAAGCGTTCCCGGCGAGGACAAAAAAATAGCAGGCTCGGATTCTGAGCCTCGACTGCAATACGAATATTACCTGTCCATCCTGGAGGGTGATGCAATTAGGGTTGGAAACGTGGAAATCCTCTCCCTGGATAAACTGTCCTACACGTATTACAGCTTTCTTCAGAGCTATACCGAGGTGGAGAAAGACCGCGTCTACGTCCATCTGCAGGAGGAGCTGGATATGCACCCGCGCCATACCTTGCGCGAAGTCTGCCTGGAGCTTTGCAAGGGCGGCGGGGTGGTGAAAAAGGTGTTCCTTCAGGAAAGCGAGGGGCCGGATAAGGTCATGGAATGGGAAGCTGAGGCCGGGGTTAAAGCGGGGGAAGATTACGACTACCTCCGCCTTGTGGTTACCTTCAGCGACGGCAACTCTTTTTTAAGGTCAGAAAGCCTGTAACAAGAGCTGCTGCCTGAAGTTTAGTTTAGCCGGGCTGCTGCCACCGGCGTTGCTTCTTCCCGCAGGCAGCTGGAAAAAAGAAATACTTGTAAGACATCCTAAGATCAGCTATATTTATACAACCGGCATTCATTTATTTATATTTTTTTATTTTCTTACTTTTGGAGGTGCAGCATGAAGAACAGGCCATTGTACGAAGTAAGAAAAATTCGCGATTTCAAGGACATGCTCCAGCAGAGCGTGTCCCTTTTCGGGGATCGCCCCGCCTTCCTGGTAAAAAAGGAGCGCGGCGGTCCCTATACGGAAATCACGTTCAAGGAATATTCAAATGATGTTAATGCCCTGGGCACGGCGCTCCTGCGGCTGGCCGGCGCCGGCAGCCGCGTGGCCATCCTTGCCGAAACCCGCTACGAGTGGTATGTCTCCTATCTCGCCGTAACCAACGGCGTTGGCGTGGTGGTCCCCCTGGACAAAGAGCTGCCGGGGCTGGAGATCGCCAGCATGCTCAACCGGGCCGAAGCCAACGTGCTCATCTACTCTGCGGCCAAGCAAGAACTGGTTGGTGGCATCATGGATCAAATTCCCGGCGTAAAGAAGTTTATCTGCATGGATCGGCCGGAGGGGCGCGAGGGCATTCTCTATTTCTGGGACCTGGTGGAGGAGGGGCGCCGGCTTCTCGCGGAGGGGGAGCGCAGCTTTCTCGACGCCACCGTGGACCCGGAGGCGATGACCATCCTGCTCTTTACCAGCGGGACCACGGACAAGGCCAAGGCGGTGATGCTTTGCCAGAGAAATATCTGCTCCAATATTGAAGGCATGTGCGCCATGATCTACTCTGATGAAAATGACCGCTTCCTCTCGGTACTGCCGCTGCATCACACCTATGAATGCACCTGCGGGTTCCTCACCGAGATCTACCGCGGTTCCTCCATCGCCATCTGCGAGGGGCTGCTACATATCCAGCAAAACATCAAGGAGAGCAAGCCCACCATTCTCCTGGTGGTGCCGCTCATGCTGGAGATGTTTCACCGCGCCATCATGAAGAAGGCCCAAGCCACCCCCCAAATGGCGCGCAAGTTTGCATTTGCCCGGAAACTATCTAAATTCCTCCTGTTTTTCGGCATTGACCTGCGCCGCAAAATATTTGCCCCCGTGCACGAGAACTTTGGCGGCAGGCTGCGCCTGATTATCTCCGGCGGTGCCCCCATCGATCCGAAAATACTGAGCGATATCCAGGAGCTGGGCATAGCCTGCCTGCAGGGCTACGGCTTGACGGAATGCTCGCCCATCCTGGCCGTCAACCGCGATGTGTATTTTAAAAACCACGCCGCCGGCCTGCCCATGCCCGGCGTTGAGATCAGGGTGATCAACAAGGACGAGGACGGCATTGGCGAATTTATTGCCCGCGGCCCCAACGTCATGCTCGGCTACTACAAGGACCCGGAGGCGACCGCCGAGGCCATTGACGAAGAGGGCTTCTTCCATACCGGCGACCTGGGCTATATCGATGAAGATGGCTTTGTCATCATCACTGGCCGCAAGAAAAACGTAATCGTGCTGAAGAACGGGAAGAACATCTACCCCGAGGAGATTGAAGCACTGCTGTTGCAATCGCCCTATGTTTGCGAGGTGGTGGTTTCCGGCGAAGACTGCGGCCGCGATGACCTTGTCCTAACGGCGACCATCTTTCCGGACATGGAAGCGGTGCAGGAAGCCCTGGGGGCGGAACCCTCCCGGGAGGCCATCCAGGCGCTGCTGGAGGAAGAGGTTAGGAAGGTCAATGAAAAGCTGGTGGCTTACAAGCGCATCCGCCGCGTCATCTACCGCGACACCGAGTTTGAGAAGACTACCTCGCGGAAAATCCGCCGCCAGTACAAAAAATAAAATATTTCAAGGGGCTGCCCATAACGGCAGCCCCCTTTGCTCTAATTTCTAACTCTCACTTCTCTCCCCCCTTTGCCAAAGGGGGGTGGGGGGGATTTCATAATACCGCCAGTTCAGGCACAAATTAGCCAGGATGTAAAAGGGAAAATCCCCCAAATTTTCATTCCATGCGCCCAAAGCTAACCTCAGCTAGTAGACCAGCTTGAGGATGCCGAAGCCGATAATGTTCATAACAATGGGCACCAGGTAGACGCAGCAGACAAATATCACTTTTTGCTTGATGCTTTTCAGGCTGATGACTATGGCGGCCCCGGCGAAGAAGAGGAAGTACCCCACCAGCAGGATCAGCCAGATCCCTGCGAAGGAGAGATTCCACCAGGGATACTCCCATACGAGCAGCCCGGCCACGTTCAGGATGCACTCCACGAAGACGGCCAGCACGGTGCAGAGGATGGCGTAAAACCACTTTTCATTGAGGCCCAGTATCTTCCGATCCTGGTTTTTGGACATGAAGTAGTAGTAGGCAAAGCCCAGCAGGGCGAACATGAAAATTATCTCGATGTTCCAGCCGACAAAGACCCGCAGCGCCGTGGGGCCGGGGACGGTCCAAACCGCGGAATGCTGGGTGAAGGCCATCACCCATCCGTTCCAGGTTTCATTGAAAAAGTCCAGTCCCAGCACTGTCAGCGCGGCAAATACGGGGTTCCAGTTGCCCGTCTCCCGGGCCTTGCCGATCTCCTTGTTGTAGATGTAAATTACCACCAGCAAGAGGGGAATGACGTACCATTGCAGAGTAGACAAATCCCGCAGTCCTACCAGGGCCTGCTTTGTTGCCTCGGTCACACCCATTACCTCCCAGCCTATTTTTTAAAGGTGCACTGCTGTTTTGCCCAACGGGCTTGGGCTAATCAAACTGGCCTGAACGAAAGGCTCGCAAGGCACCTCCTTCAGTTTTATAAAGTGGATTAATAAAATGAAAAACAGTTGCTGTTGCGCATATTCGTCTTGGGGTGCTAAAATTCCTGCATCTTCCATGCGGGCGGGGCGGGGATGAAAGGATTCCGGAGGCCTGCAGGCGGGAGCGAAGGGGAGAGGGGCGCAGCTATACAAGAAGGGGACGGCCCCGCAGCCGTCCCCCGGCTTTGCTGTGGTGGGAAAAAGCAATCAGTCCAAAGTGGCGCAGTCCAGGGAGAGCGCCTCGGCCACCGCCCGGTTGACCACCTTGCCGTCGATGATATTTATCCCCAGGGTCAGCGGCCCCTTCTCGGCGATAATTCGCGCGCAGCCTTTGTCCGCCAGCTCCAGGGCAAAGGGAAGGGTGGCGTTGTTGAGGGCGTAGGTGGAGGTGCGGGGCACGGCGCCGGGGATGTTGGGGACGGCGTAATGGAGCACGCCGTGGCGCACGTAGGTGGGCTCGCTGTGGCAGGTGGTGCGGCCCGCCGTCTCAATGCAGCCGCCCTGGTCAATGGCCACGTCCACGATCACCGTTCCCGGGCGCATCGTTTTCACCATCTCCTCGGTGCAGAGGACGGGCGTCCTGCCGCCGGGAATGAGGACGGCGCCGATGAGCAGGTCGGCACCCGCCACCGCCCGGGCGATGTTTTCAGGGTTGGAATACAGGGTCAGCAGCCGGCCGCCGTTAGCTTCATCCAGGTAGCGCAGCCGCTGGATGTTGTTGTCGATAACGGTGACCGTAGCCCCCATGCCCATGGCTACCCGGGCCGCGTTCATGCCCACCATGCCGCTGCCCAGGATGACCACGTTGGCTGGGGTCACGCCGGGCACTCCCCCGAGGAGTATGCCGATGCCGCCGTTTGATTTCTCCAGCAGATGAGCGCCAATCTGCGTGGCCATGCGCCCCGCAATTTCGCTCATCGGCGCCAGCATGGGCAAAGTGCCGTTGATTTCAACTGTCTCGTAAGCGATGGCGGCTACTTTTTTCTCCATGAGCACGCGGGCCACCTCGGGCTTTGCCGCCAGGTGGAGGTAGGCGAAGAGAATCTGTCCTTCCCGCAGCAGCTCGTACTCCTCCGGCTGGGGCTCTTTGACCTTGTAAATCATCTCCGCCCGCTCATAGAGTTCCTTTGCCGTGGGGACAATCTCGGCTCCGAAATGGCGGTATTCCTCGTCTTCAATACCGCTTCCCTTGCCGGCTCCCCTTTCAATCAGCACCCGGTGCCCCTTGTTGAGGAAGGCCGTGACCGCACCCGGGGTAATGGCGACGCGGTTTTCGCCGGACATGATCTCCTTGGGTACTCCCACAATCACCTTGACAATCACCTTTCCACTTTGCGCATGTTTTCATGATACTAACATAAACTATGCTTTCTGGGAAGCAGAGTTGAGCCGGTAAATTTAACCACTTGTCCCAGGCCGGCGCTGCCCGGGCGCAGTTCCGGCCCGGGCAGGCGGTTTAAATAGCGGCTGCCACCAGGGCAGCCCGCGGTTTGATTCAGCTAATGGATGGGCTCAATCCATAAGCCGGCCACGCGCCGGTCATCATCGAAGACAATGCGTATATTAACCAGGTCGTGCTCGAATTCCGCGGTGACAAAGACAACATCGTAGCCCTCGATTTTGTCTTCCCGCATCTCCGCTTTTTTTACGAACTGGCCGGCCTGGTTTTGCAGCTCATTCCAGGCCTGCTTCAGCTTCCAGGCCGGAAGGGCCCGCTTCATCTCTTTGCTGAAATAGCCGGTGCACTCCTCGTAATGGCCATTTACCAGGCATTGAAAAAATGCCTCCGCCAGCTCCGCCGGCTTGCCTTCCAGCGGGGGGAGTTCTTCGCCGGCGCAGGAAACAGCGGCAAGAGAGAGCAGGAGCGCTAGCAGCAGCACCGGAAAAGTCTTTGCCATCCCTGTTTACCGCTCCTTTCTTTGAGGCTGGCCGCAGGGAGAGCCGCCTGCTGCTTCGCAGCATCCCCCTTCCATATTATTGGACACTGCCTCCGGCTGTCCTGCCGTCTCTGCCCTTGTTATGATTTAAATTTCTTTGGCTTCTTTTACAGGACAAGAGCTGGTTAATATCAGGATGAATCCCCCTTTCCCCAAGGGGGGATTGAGGGGGATTTTATTCTCCCAGTCGCTGTCTGCAATGCGGAAATCTTTTCAAAACATCCCGCTTCACTTTTTGCCCTATATTAAACGGCCGAGGACAACTTTATCTATCTCCACGATAACTTCCGGGCTGCCTTGCGACCTGGTGAATTTGACTCTTGCCGCCACGGCATTCGGGGGAGCGGGTTCAGTAATGCCGGTATAAACCAGCCACTGGGCCCTCAGGGAGGTGCTGGGCACAACCAGGCTTAGCCCCGTTCCCAGTTCCCGGCCGGCGCTGTCCAGCCATTGGACCTCGGCCAGGGTGTTGCCCGACAGGTCAACGCCGATGGAGCTGGAGCGGTAGCCGAAGTTCAACACGAAGCACCGGCCGGCTGCTGAAGGGAGCTCCACCTCCTGGTAGAGTAGGCCGCCACCGGCATCTATCCTTGCCACCGCGTTCCCCTCGTAGGCATCTCCCGTGGGCACGGAAGCCGTATTGACAGCGTTCCATTGGTCCAGGCCCTCTTCGAAGCTGGGGTTTTGGAGAAGGTTTGCCGAAGCGGCTCCCAGGAGGATGACCTTGTCGAGGAAGATATCGGTTTGCTTATCAATGGTGTCGGTAAAAATAACCCGGGCGGCGGCCGCCCCGGGGGGAGCCGGCTGTGTCAGGTCCAGGTAGGTTAAATAGTTGTTTCTCTGAGCGACCAGGGTTTCGCCGGAGATGAAAAGGTCAATGCCGGGGGGCTCCAGCTGGCCGCCCGCTTCATCCAGCCATAACACCTGGACGGAGAGGTCGGTTTGGCCGCCGGAGACGGCGAAGCTTAAGAGGAGCGGCGTCCGGGCAGGCAAGTTGGCCAAGGGCACATCCTGGTATAAAATCCCGTTGTCGGTGGCATGCACCTGGGCGGCGCCCTCGTAGGGGACGGCAAAGTCGGGGACGAAGGATATTGAAGCCCAGCCGGCGAGACCGAGCTCGAAGCCGGGATTTTGGAGCAGGTTGGGGGTATGGGCCCGGGCGAGGATGACCTGGTCCAGGTTCACCGGATCGGGCAGGGCGCCGGACCCCTTGCTGAATTGCAGCCTGGCCCAGGCGGTGCCGGAGGGCGGCCTGTCGGTTGCCTCGAAATAGGTAATGCGGGAGGCGTTGTTGATCCTGCCTTCCGGGATGAACAGCCTTAGCCCGGTGGCTATGGGAAGGCGGCTGCGGTCAAGCCATAGTATTTCCGCCGCCAGGCTGCCGCTGTTGATATTCTCCTCGGGAGCAAAAACATTGAAGCTAAAAAAAAGGGGATGGCTGCTGCTGCCAATGGGGATGTCCCTGAACAGGCTGGCGGCACCGGGCCCCAGGTTGGCTTCCTGGGTGCCTTCAAAGGGATTGGCGCCGCTAATGCTCGCGTTGTTCCACAGCCAGCTTGCCAGGCCGGTTTCAAAGCTGGGATTGGGGATAAAATTGATGCATCCAGCTTCGGTTTTCGGCGTCGCTGCGGCAGGGAAGTACAGGCAGCCGGGGCTGCTGGCGGCGCAGCCCCAGGGGGCATGCACCACGGTTTGGCCATGACACTTTTTTGCCATAATCCTTTCAACTGCCTTTTGCAGAAGTTGATATATCAGTATGATATTCATCCCCGGAACACTTTGACACCGCCGGCCCATGGGTCGCCCGCGTGCGAGCGTGGAAGCCCGCCCCTGATATGGTAGTGCGTGTCAAGACCCCGCATAAAATTTTTTTCATCTCATGTTTTGTCCTAAAACTAGCCGAGACCAACAAGGTCGGCATAAAATTTAGTAAAGGCAGGTGAGGCTTTACGA
>Ga0209537_1004800_pt1 | contig 11201 bp, 12 predicted proteins | sample BioPla4DNA1_FD_187698 | JGI IMG/M metagenome (GOLD analysis project Ga0209537, IMG submission 187698) | Biogas fermentation microbial communities from Germany - Plant 4 DNA1 (SPAdes) (version 2) | ecosystem: Engineered > Bioreactor > Anaerobic > Digestate | place: Bielefeld, North...
TATGCTTAAGCGGTTTTCACTGGTCTGGGTGGAGGGATTTGAACCCCCGACCTCTTGAACCCCATTCAAGCGCGCTACCAAGCTGCGCCACACCCAGTAGTACTGCGAACGAATATTATAATACTACATATCCAAATAAAAATCAAGGGTATTTATGATTTTTTTTGTTTGACAGGCTATATTCAGTGTGATAAAATATTTTAGGTGTAGCCGCACGAATATGGTTTTAAAACCTTTCGGTTGAAAACTTAAGGTACCATTATTCGGCGAGACTGGTTAGAGGAGGTGCGTTGTAATGTATGCTATCATCAAAACAGGTGGAAAGCAATACCTTGTTCGTGAAGGTGATGTTATAAGAGTTGAAAAGCTTAATGCTGAAGAAGGTTCTGTAGTAACCTTTGATGAGGTATTAGCTATTAACAATGACGAGTCTTTGAAAGTAGGAACTCCTACTGTGGAAGGAGCTAAAGTAGAAGCAAAGGTCATCAAGCACGGAAAAGGTAAAAAGATCATTGTTTTTAAGTACAAGCCCAAAAAGAACTACAGGAAAAAACAAGGACATCGTCAACCTTATACTCAAGTACAGATTAGCAAAATTATTGGCTAGTTGTGAATAGATATGATTAATATATTGGTTGTACGTGATATAGAAGATAATATTTGTTCCTTTAAGGTAGAGGGGCATTCAGGCTTTGATGTAGCTGGACAGGATATTGTATGTAGTGCTGTTTCTGCCATAGTCCAGACTGCGGTTATTGGACTAACAGATGTAGTAGGAATTGAGCCCCAATACCATCAGGAAAGTGGCTTAGCTCATTTGAAGATACCGTCGGGGTTGACTGACGATAAGATTAAAGAAGCTGGTATTTTATTGGAAACCATGTTGCTGGGACTTAAAAGTATTGAGCTAGGATACGGTGAGTATATTTCTATTCGGGAAAGGAAGGTGGAATAGATGTTTAGAATGGATCTTCAGCTCTTTGCTACCAAGAAGGGAGTAGGTAGCTCTAAAAACGGTCGTGATAGTGAATCTAAACGATTGGGTATTAAAAGAGCCGATGGACAGTTTGTCCGAGCTGGGAACATCTTAGTTAGACAGAGGGGAACCAAACTTCATCCCGGTGTCAATGTAGGTAGAGGCAAAGATGATACTCTATTTGCGTTAGTGGATGGTGTAGTTAGATTTGAAAGAAAAGGCAAGAATAAGAAACAGGTTAGTGTTTATGCATAATAAGCTTGTATAAGGTAAAAATTGAAAATAATATGTTTATTAGGTCTATTACATGTTCAAATATGTGATAGACCTTTTTCATATTCCTTAAGTTTAAGGGAAAAATTAATGATTAGAAAATTATTGAATTATACTAAGAGTGCTGATATAATTCATTAATGATTAAAGCAAGGAGTTATGGAATATATGTTTGTTGATGTAGCTAAGATATACATAAAAGCTGGAGATGGAGGCAATGGTGCCATATCCTTCAGACGTGAGAAGTATGTGCCTAATGGCGGGCCCGATGGAGGGGACGGAGGAGACGGTGGCAACGTTGTCTTTGTTGTCAATACCGGCAAGCATACTTTAATGGATTTTCGCTATAGGAGAACCTTTAAGGCCCAGTCTGGAGAAAATGGACGGGGCAAGAATATGTATGGCAAAAAAGGTGAGGATTTAATAATAGAAGTGCCTCCTGGAACTATTATAAGGGACGCAGAGACTAACAAGATTCTTGCTGATCTTACAAAACCTGGAGAACGCAGGATATTGGCCTATGGAGGTAAAGGTGGTAAAGGGAATGCCAAGTTTACTACTTCAACTAGACAGGCTCCCAGATTTGCCACAGAAGGTCAAAAGGGCGAAGAACGATGGGTTATTTTAGAGCTTAAATCAATAGCCGATGTAGGGCTGATTGGTTATCCCAATGTGGGTAAATCAACTATTTTGTCAATCCTAACTGAGTCTAGACCCAAAATTGCAAACTATCATTTTACTACTCTCACACCAAATTTGGGAGTAGTTAAGACAAGGTTTGATAAATCCTTTGTCATGGCCGATATCCCAGGTATAATTGAGGGTGCCCATCAGGGTGTGGGATTGGGAATTGACTTCCTTAGACATATAGAAAGAACCAGAATATTGGTTCATGTATTGGATGCATCAGGAATGGAAGGCAGAGATCCTGTAGAGGATTTTTATACAATTAACAAGGAGCTAGAATCCTTTAGCAAAGAACTGGCTCAAAAACCCCAAGTAGTGGCAGCAAATAAGATGGATATCCCTTCTGCCCAGGAGAATATCCATAGGTTAAAAGAGGAATTAGAAGCTAAAGGAATAAAAGTATTTCCTGTATCTGCAGCTACTGCTAAAGGATTTGATGAGCTGCTTGCAGAGCTGGTAAAAATGCTGGAGGAGTTACCACCTTTAGAGCCCTTTGAAGAGGAATGGGATGAGGTTGATGAGCCTGTTGATGAGAAACCATTTGAGATTGAAATTGAAGATGGGGTATATGTGGTATCTGGACCAGCTGTTGATAGGCTGCTGGGCAGAGTTAATCTAGATGATTATGAATCTATGCAGTATTTCCAGAGGACCTTAAGAAAGCTTGGGATTATAGATGCCTTAAGGGATATGGGGATTAATGATGGAGATACTGTAAGAATGAGGGATCTAGAATTTGATTTTATTGAATAATGGGAGTGAAAAAATGCTTACAAGTAAACAGAGAAGTTTTTTAAGAGGCCTGGCCAATAGAATAGACAGTATTTTTCAGATTGGTAAGGGCGGAATAAGTGAAAATCTAATCAAGCAGCTAGATGACGCCCTAGAAGCTAGGGAATTAATTAAGGTTCATGTATTGCCCAATGCCGAAGGTGATATAAAGGAAATTTTTCATAGGCTAGCTCAGGAGCTGTCGGCTGAAGAAGTTCAGGTCATTGGCAATAGATTTGTGCTTTACAGAAGGTCTAAAAAAAATCCAAAAATAGAGCTGCCCTAGTGAGCAGCCTTATTGGAGGATAGTACTTGGCTTAAAAGGCCTAGAACCAGGAAGAGGATAGATAAAACAAGGTAGTAGGGAAAGTACGAGGGAACTAAAAAAGATGCCCCAAAAAACAATAGGGAAGAGGCCATATACCTTTTTAGCTTGTAGAAGGCAGGTACCTTTTCCTTATCTTTCTTCAGTTTTTCTCTATTTTCCCTTATTTTCTGTTGGACTAGGTCGTCCAACAATTCTTCATCAGGATACATGTTGGCTGCCTCCATAAGGTCCAATAAGTTATCAATATTCAGAAGGGTTATAGGTGGATCAAAATCCCTATCTTCAAGATTGTTGCAGGCTTCTTCGAAATAGCCTGATGATATGTATATAAGGCCGCTATACCCCCTAGAACGGAAGGAATTATAGAAGGTCCACACCCGTTCATAGGTTTCATGGCCTTTTGGAGGAGCTTGGTAATATCCAATGGCTACAGGTACGCCATCATATAGGGCTTTGAAATAACCCTTTTGTTGTTCCAGATTTGTCAGCTCCTTGATACTGGATAGTGCTTTGATAATATGCCACTCAAACTCTTGTCTACTTAGCAGGCTAAGCTTATTTGCCATATACTCTCGGGCAACATGCCTGCGTATACGGCTGCGTTTTTTCCCATAAACGGCTCTTTTTTTCACAAAAAGTCCTAATCCAAAGAGGACTGTAACCAATAGAGAAACTGTTAGGGACAGGAGAGGGGATTTTGTTCTGTAAACTAACCATAAATATAGCAAGCTAAAAAGTCCTAAAAGGATTAGCAAAAAGTCTATTATTATACCAAGTATAGCCCGAGGCTTGCCTATATCATCGCTCATATAGAAGCTAAGGGTTCGAGCTTTATTTAAAAAGTTTTTTAACATAATATAATACACCTCCAAGAATATTATTGCCAAGTTTTAGGGAAATATAATAATTATCCAAATTACTTTACCATTAAGTAGTAATAGATTTTTATATATGTTATAATTTCAACATAAGCAATAATGGGTAATAAGGAGAAGATTATAGAAATTGATAAAGAGACTAGGGATATTTGGAGGAACCTTTGATCCCATTCATATGGGACATTTATTAGTAGCTGAGATGGCAAGGCAGGAGTGTGATTTGGATAAGGTACTCTTTATTCCTGCAGCAAATCCTCCTCATAAAAGTGATAAGCATGTGAGCCCTCCAAACTATAGATTTGAAATGACAGAACTGGCAATTAAGTCTAATCCCTATTTTCAAATAAGCGACATAGAATTGAAAAGGCAGGGCAAAAGTTATACTATAGATACCCTAAAGGATTTACGTAAGATTTATTCAGAAGAATGTGAGTTTTGGATGATAGTTGGAGGAGATTCTTTCAGAGAACTTGACACTTGGAGAAATGCCAAGGAATTAATAAAGTTATGTAATTTTGCAGTATATATGAGACCCCATGTATCTATAGATACATGTAAGATCCAAGCAGAAAAAATACATGGACAAGCTAATAGCCGTGTACTATTTGTGGAAGCACCCATGATAGATATATCCTCAACGGATATTAGGGACCGGGTTGCCCAGGGAAAATCTATTCGCTATATGGTACCAGATGCCGTGAGGAAGTATATTATAGAAAAAAGACTGTTTAAATCATAATGACTATTGATAGTTCACTTGGTTTCTGATTTGTATAATTCCTAATAGGGACTAAAAAGGATGGAAGCTTGGTGGAAGAGAAGGAGATTTTAAAAAAGCTGGGTCAATTGCTAAATGCTGATCGTATAAAACACTCTATTGGTGTGAAGGAATGTGCTATAAGGCTGGCTGGTATATATAATGAAGATGTATACAAAGCAGCCATGGCAGGATTATTACACGACTGTGCCAAGGACTTTGATGGTGATCAGCTTATACAGAAAGCAAAAGAATATAATATTAAATTAGATTCTGTCAGCCTTAGCCAAAAGGAATTGATTCATGGTCCTGTAGGGGCAAAGATAGCAACTGAGCTATTCAAAATTACAGACAGGGATATTCTTTCGGCTATAGAATATCATACATATGGTAAAAAGAATATGACAAAATTAGAAAAAATAATATATCTTGCTGATTTAATCGAAGAGGGACGAGACTATCCAGGCGTGGAGGAATTACGTGCTCTAGCGGAAAAGGATCTTGATAGAGCGGTATTAAAAGCTTTGGATAACAGTATTATCCATGTAATAGCTAAGGGAGGGCTTATCCATCCCAATACCATAGAAGCCCGCAATTATATAATTAACAAATTAAATATAAAAAAGGAATAAGGAGGAGAATTGTTGCTGGAAAAATCAAAAAAATTAGCTTTAAAGATTGCCCAAATTTTGGATGATAGAAAAGCTATAGACGTAGTGGTGCTGGATATTCATAAACTTACTATCATTGCTGATTATTTTGTTATAGCCAGTGGTACTTCTGAAATTCAGGTAAGAGCCCTCTGTGATGAAGTAGAGGATAAGCTGAAACAAGAGGGTATAGAAGCTATCCACAAAGATGGACATGGAGGAAATCGTTGGGTGGCTCTGGACTATGGAGATGTTATAGTCCATATATTCCACCAAGATGAAAGAGAGTTTTACGATTTAGAGCGTTTGTGGGCTGATGGTATTCCATTGTCTGTTGACAACGCTTAATTGTTGCAATATAATATCCTTAATAATTTCTAGGTAAATAAATAGCTTTACAGTAGGAGTAGTAGGTAGTGAGGAATTTTCAGAGAGTCGATGGGTGGTGCAAATCGACATTTCCGAATGCCGAACTCGCCTGTATAAAACTGTAAGGATTCATCTCCTTATAGATGACAGAGTGGATCTATAGTGTTATTGGCTATAGACTCAAGTAGGGTGGTACCGCGGGTTAACCTCTCGTCCCTAACGGAACGGGAGGTTTTTATATTTGACTAGCACAATACTATTAACTAGCTGAGTGGGAGGTAATAGTGTGGAATATAAATTTAGTGAGATTGAAGAAAAGTGGCAAAAAAGATGGGAAGCTGAAAAAGCCTTTGAAAGAGTAGAGGATCCCGACAAGAAAAAGTTTTACATGTTGGAGATGTTTCCATATCCCTCTGGAAATCTTCATATGGGACACGTGCGCAATTACTCCATAGGGGATGTTATAGCCCGATTTAAGACTATGCAAGGCTATAATGTTATACACCCTATGGGTTGGGATTCCTTTGGCTTGCCAGCTGAAAATGCTGCCATAGAAAGAGGAATCCATCCTGACAAATGGACAAATAGCAATATTGATACTATGAGAAAACAGTTAAAAAGCTTAGGGCTTAGCTATGACTGGGACCGGGAAGTAGCTACGTCTAGTTCCAGCTACTATAAATGGACTCAGTGGCTATTCCTTCAACTTTATAAGAAGGGTCTGGCATATAAGAAAAAATCTTCAGTTAATTGGTGTCCATCCTGCGAAACTGTATTGGCTAATGAACAGGTGGTCAATGGAGGCTGTGAACGTTGCAAAACCCAGGTAGATAAAAAAGAATTAGAACAATGGTTCTTTAAAATAACTGAATATGCGGAAAGACTACTTCAGGACATAGATAAGCTAGATGGCTGGCCAGAAAAAGTTAAAATTATGCAGAAAAACTGGATAGGTAAAAGCGAAGGTGCAATGGTGAATTTCACCATTGAAGGCAGCGATGAAAAGATTACGGTATTTACTACTAGACCTGATACTATCTACGGAGTATCCTTTATGGTTCTTGCACCAGAACATCCCTTGGTTCAGGAGTTAGTAAAAGGTACCGAATATGAGGAGCCTGCCAAGGAATTTCGTAAAAAAGCTGAACATATGAGCGAGATTGATAGAACTTCTGCTGAAGGAGAGAAGGAAGGTCTATTTTTAGGGCGTTATGTAATAAACCCAATGAATGGAAAGAGGGTACCCTTATATATAGCCAATTATGTACTAATGGATTATGGTACAGGGGCTGTAATGGGTGTTCCTGCTCATGACCAAAGGGACTTCGAATTCGCCACTAAGTATAACCTGCCTATTGTCCCTGTTATAAAACCAAAGGATGATGAGATTGATATAGAAAACTTAGATAGGGCCTTTGAAGCTGAAGGCATCATGATCAACTCAGGTCCATTTGATGGCTTAGACAATAAAGAGGGAATAGCTAAGATTATAGAATATATGGAAGAAAAAGGCATAGGCCAAAGCAAGGTAAACTATAGGCTAAGAGACTGGCTAATTTCACGTCAAAGGTATTGGGGTGCGCCTATACCCATTATCTATTGCGATAAATGTGGAATTGTTCCAGTACCTGAAGAGGATCTCCCCGTATTGCTGCCTACCGATGTTAAGTTTACTGGCAAGGGAAATTCTCCTCTAAGCACCAGTGAATCCTTTGTCAATACAACTTGTCCAGGGTGCGGTGCTGCTGCAAAGCGGGAAGTAGATACTATGGATACTTTTGTATGCTCCTCCTTCTATTTCTTAAGATATACAGACCCTAAAAATGATGAGCACCCCTTTGCAATGGAAAAGACCAAGTACTGGATGCCAGTGGATCAGTATGTGGGTGGAGTGGAGCATGCTATTTTACACCTATTATATGCCAGATTTTTCACCAAAGCTCTCTATGATTTGGGTTTATCACCTGTTGAAGAGCCATTTGCTAACCTTCTAACCCAGGGTATGGTGCTTAAGGATGGGCATAAGATGTCCAAATCATTAGGCAATACTGTAAGCCCCGAAGAGATCATTGACAAATATGGTGCCGATACTGCTAGGCTTTTCATACTCTTTGCTGCACCACCAGAGAGGGATCTAGAGTGGAGCGATCAAGGAGTAGAAGGAAGCTATAGATTCTTAAATCGTGTTTGGAGATTGGTTACGGAGTGCATAGATGGAATTGACTTGGAAGCTGTAGTAGACAAAAGCAATCTATCTAGCCAAGATAAAGAGTTAAGGTTTGCACTTCATAACACCATAAAGAGGGTTACCAACGATATTAGCCAGCGCTTTAACTTCAATACTGCTGTAAGTGCCATCATGGAACTGGTCAACGCTATTTATAACTACCGGGAAAAATGCAAGAATGGTAACTTGAATATAGCTGTGTTGTCTGAAGCTATAAGCAATATGCTAATTATGCTGGCACCTTTCTGCCCCCATATAACTTCAGAATTATGGGAGATGATAGGTAGAGAAGACAGCATCCACGACCAGAAATGGCCTCAATGGGATGAGGAAGCATTGGTAAAGGACGAGATGGAAATTGTTGTTCAGGTTAACGGAAAACTAAGGGACCGCCTAATGGTTTCTACACAGGCTACTAAAGAGGAAGTAGAAAAGGCAGCTTTGAGTTTAGATAAGATTCAAGAAATCATAGCTGGCAAGGATATAGTAAAGGTTATTGTGGTTCCAAAAAGACTGGTTAATATAGTAGTAAAATAGATTTAAAACAAAAGGCTGTTTCCATAAATGGAAACAGCCTTTTATTAATATCTTCTCCTAAACGCATATCTTCTCCTTCTTCTCCTGATAGACCTGATTCTAATAATCAATAACAGGATAATAATTGCAATAAAACCAAAAACTATCTTTGCCCATAAACTAAAACTAGCCCAGACTGTAGCCAAGGAATTATCAATACCATCCTTAAACTTGACTAGGGTTTTAGGTAATTTAGGTTCTTCCTTTTCCACAGCCTTGGCAGTTACTAAATTAATCCTATCAAGAACTTCACCGTCAAGGGAAATAATCATGGTTCCTACTTTTTGGTGCTTTGATACTGGAGCTGGTATGGCCATTTCATCTTTATCTTCTCCTTGGACTACTTCGTCGTTCCACTGAATTTCCTGGCGAACCTTGTTTATCTTATCTTTGGGAACTATATAACCTGGTGCCCTGTCTGCAATTACTCTTACCCAATTATTCTCAGTATTGCCTAGAATATTTAAGATGGAGATTTGCTGCCCCTGGCTGAAAGGCTCATATCTTTCAAAGTTGTCAAAACCATAATCCAAGAGAGCTGCCGAGTCAGTCCATTTACCATTTTTTGAGCTGCCTAGAACAACTGTTAATAATTCCATACCATCTCGGGAAGCTGAAGTAACCAGGCAATGCATAGCTTTAGATGTGTAGCCAGTTTTGATACCAGTAGCATGGGCATAATAGAAAGGGTCATTAGGATGTATCAATGCGTTGGAGTTTCTCCAGTATCTTGTTTCATCTTTTACATCGGGATCATGTAAGCTGGACCAGTCAGGTATTGTAAACATCCTAGTACTTACTATTTTTCGAAAAACATCATGCTGCATGGCTTCTGCAGCTATTAAGGCCATATCATAGGCAGTAGTGTAGTGATCATCGTTATGATAGCCATCAGGTGTTACGAAATGAGAATTAGTTGCTCCAAGTTCCCTGGAACGTTTATTCATCAAATCTAGAAAAATCTTTAATGCATCATCGATGGGCAGGGATGGATCATCTTTAACTTTACGACCTATATGTACTGCAATAGTATAGGCAGCATCATTTCCTGAAGGAAGCATTAGACCATATAGGAGGTTTTCTAGAGAAATTTCTTCCCCAACATCAAGACCTGCCTTACTACTATCATATGGGCATAGATAAGCTTCATTTCCTACAGTGACAATTTCATCTAAATCTCCATTTTCCAAGGCTATTAGTGCGGTTAAGATTTTTGTAGTACTGGCTGGATAAAACCTTTTGTTGGCATCTTTAGAAAAAAGAATCTCTCCATTTTCTAAGCCCATAAGAATAGCAGCTTTTGCTTCCAGTTGGATGCTGTCTTGGGATATATTAGTAACTACATTTATATCCACAGAATTATTATTTGGCGATGCTAATATTGGATTAGCAAAGAAAATTATTAAAATTAAAGCTATTAACAAAGAAGTAAATCTTTTCATTTTACACCCCACACCCTTTAAGACAAAAGTAAAGCATGATTTTTAGTATAGCAGATACACCATATATTTGTACAGTACTAGGAGGATAAAAGATGTATGAAAAAAGAGGAATTTAAGAGAATAGGTAGAATAATAAATAAATAAAAAAATAATGAAGGATGATCGTCATGCTTCATTATAATAGAAATCATTTAAAGCTTTTAGCCCTAATGGGAGTTATTATAATTGGACTCTTATCATTTCTTATATTTAAAGATCATATTCTATCCGATAAGGGAGAAGAATATATTGTTATAGTAGACAACAATGATGACCAACTCCAAGAGTCAGATCAAGCTTTCCAGAATCAGCAAGAGAGTGATGAGCCGGAGACAATAAAAGTATATATAGTAGGGCAGGTTAAAAATCCAGGTGTATTAGAAGTACCGAGAGATTGCCGCCTTAATGATGTGGTGGAAATGGCAGGAGGCTTTTTACCAGATGCTGATTTGCTAAGAGTTAACCTGGCTCTAAAGGTACAGGATGAAGGCATGTACATAATACCAAAGATAGGGGAGGAGCTCCCTGAGCCAGGGTCTAGCTTTCAAAACTCCTCCATGGCTGGAAGTCAAGGGCAAACACAAAAGATAAATATAAATACTGCAGATCAGAGCTTATTGGAAACCTTGCCTCGCATTGGGCCAACCCTAGCCAGGAATATTATAGAATACAGAGAGCAAAATGGGCCTTTTAAGAGAATAGAGGATATAATGAACGTTCCTAGAATAGGAGAGAAGACCTTCCAGGGCTTGAAGGATCTTATTACTGTAAATTGATTTTAGGGGTATTATATGATAAAATTTAATCAATAATGAATAATGAGAATAAATGGGCCTTTGTGCTATTTTCAGCCTATTTATTATATATTCCCTTCATCACTGATTTGGAGAGAACTAAGAACGAGTTTTCTAAAGCAAATCAGCGGGGGAGTTCATTTGTCAATAACACATTATATAAGACGGTTACTGTTGAACTAGCACAACGGGTTTATAAATATAGATAGAAAGGGAAGTGACATGACATGCAGAAACGGTTATTGGTAGTAGATGATGAGCCTGCAATAATAAAAGGATTAAAATTCAGTTTAGAGCAGGATGGATACATAATTGAAGAGGCCTATGACGGGCAAGAAGCGGTGGATAAGTTTGGATCCCAGGACTTTGATTTGGTAATTTTGGATGTTATGCTTCCCGGTCTAGATGGTTTTCAGGTTTTGCAAAGGATTCGT
>Ga0209537_1004806_pt1 | contig 11186 bp, 10 predicted proteins | sample BioPla4DNA1_FD_187698 | JGI IMG/M metagenome (GOLD analysis project Ga0209537, IMG submission 187698) | Biogas fermentation microbial communities from Germany - Plant 4 DNA1 (SPAdes) (version 2) | ecosystem: Engineered > Bioreactor > Anaerobic > Digestate | place: Bielefeld, North...
CAAGGAGCCGTTCAAAAGGAATGATATAGGCACTCCAGAATACTCCACTCGTTCTGGACACTGCGACTGGTGGTTAAACATCGCTGATGGGTAGGCGAGGTGCTGTCAGTGAAAACCCTTTTGAACAAGGGCGAAGTGGACCTACAGCCACAAGGCTGATTTATCTCTGAAAAGAGATTGTTTGATGGCATTCATCCCCAACCTATTAAGTATTAAGAGGTTGGGGTCTTATGCCTCAAAAAATGGTAAAAGTCGGTGATAAAATATGCAGTATGGAATCATACCGTTAGTATCAAAAAAGCCTTTGCAATTCAGATTAGACAATTTAACTATAGGCGATTACACAGATTTATCGCAAGGAAAATACTTATCAACTAATCTGGTGAAAAACTTTAATTTCATTCCTATAATCACGTTTGATGGATTTATTTTTCGTGAAGCTAGTATGGTAGAAAAACCTGTTATAGCTTTAGATTTTTATTATCCATTTTTAGAAGGCGGGATCAAACAGTTATCGGATTTTATTGATGGTGTGGTTATGACATCTGCTTCATTATCTCCTAACATACACAAAGACAATCATTATCTTTTAGTGTATAAACAAAACGAAAATTCAACCATATACAATGTAAATGTTTTATCAGGCACATATAACTTGTTTTCGGCACATATATCAAGTGAAACAAATTATTACCAATGTAGCAGCAGTTTTAGCATTTTAAATTCATTTCAAACGGTGTTGACATCCGCAATGTTTAATATGTTATTTCAAAAAAACAAATACAATTTCACGCCTACATACGATGATTATATGACTATAAAACTTAGCAATGCAGATTTTCAACGTGAAACTGCCAACAGTGATATAGAGGTACAAGAAGATGTTGTATCTAAAATATTGAAATATAAGACTACAATATTAACTTATCAAATAAACTATTTAAATCAGTTTTTAGACGAAACCCAGAGAATGCGGTTTTATAGAATACTACAAAAAACATTAGTAGATTCGTTTAGTATACAAGTAGCCAACAATGTAGACGTTTATCCTATAAACGATAAACCATTATATTTAAGAAATATGGGGATGCCTTATTCTGTAAATGTTTCTGGAACAGTTTTGTTGTTAGACGACGAAGAAAAACTATTTTTAGAAGAAGTATTTGGATTATATGAAGATATTGAACAATTAGAGATGTTAGGAAGAACAGCAAAAACCAACACAACACAACAAAACGAAACGTTGATGTCTATCAAAAAACATAACTTTGTTTTAAAAGTACCGTATATAGATAAAAGCAATGAAACCGAAGAGGTTGTTAGAGAAAAACGCAGATACGTTACGTATTACATTCAGCCGCAAAACATAGCAGTTGTAAGAGCTGGCGATTATGGTAATAAATACAAATTAAATATATCCGGTATGGTTTCTTCAATCAAAAAGGGGTAATACTATGGCAAAACAAAACATCGTTTCGTATAGAGAAGAAGCAAAAACGTTTCAAACAAAATTCGATGATATAAACACATTCGTTCAAAATATATCAGATACAGTAACTTTAAAAAAGCCTGCCGATAGAATCAAATCAGCAATAGACAAAAATTTTGCAGCTACATACAATCAAGGATTACAACAAGCTACTTCTGATTATAAAGCGGGTAAAATATCGGGTGTAGAATACGAACGCAACGTCAGATTGCACAAACTGTTATATGACGTAAAAACTCGTACTATAAGTGCTATAGTAGATTCTATTTTTGATAATTTATGGAAACGTATACTAGAACAAATGAAAGACGATTCTGCTTTAAACTATTTATCCGCTAGTTATTACAGAGATATAGTTAATCAATGGTATATAGATAACATATATTCCAGTCAACTATATATAGGGTACATGGGTATGGTTCAAGCAATGTACAATCTAACAAGGTTTAAAGACGAACGTTCTGTAACGCCAGATGCATTAAAAGCTGCAGAAGAAAGTTTTAGACGAGCGTACTATGAACTAACTGGAAACCAAGCTGGTATAGAGAGTATGCGTAACAAGAACAGTGAACAACAACAAGCTGTAGATAGATTTTTTAATGAAGTCAACAAAGCGTACACAGACAAACAGATGTTACTTGCTATAGCCACATTAATGTCGCAAGGGAGAATTACTGAAGCGTTAGAAATGTTCAACAAATTTCTGACATCGCAAGAAGTGAATCATGAATATAGTTGTACTAACACATATTGGGGTACATATGCTATGTTATTAATTGCCGAACTCATACCAGACGAACATAAAAACAAGTTTTTGCAATCATTCTCAGATGCTACTGGTACATTAGCACAGTATATGATGTTTTTACCTGAAACGTTAGCTATTCCTTTGAAAATATTGAATATGTTTACGTTTGAAGTAAGAAGTGTATCATCAGCTGATAAAGAAAGGTTGAGACGGTTATACTCTGAAATTTCGTCTAAAATAATCGAATGGACAGAACGACCGTGTGCTATTTTTGAAATGGTGGCATATATAGCTGAATTTTTGTTATTACTTAAAACGAATGATATGCTAAGTTTCAATATAAAAGATGAAGAAGAACAAATACGGTTAATGAAAATGTTTGGTTCTACAGACGCCATGAATGTGCTAGAAAACAGTTTAGAATTAGCGATAGACGAAATTATAAATGTAGGGTTAGACAAAGCTGAGAGTTTTAACTTTTTCTATATGTTTCTTATTCTAACGTATAAATCGTATATAACCTCAGAATTTGTCTTTGCTATGTTAGATGCTGTGATGGAGGGATAAAAATGGCTACCAACACCGATCAACAGAACAACATATTATCCGAACTCAACAATTACAAAACACAATTTTTAAACAAATCAAAAAACATTGATGAAAACTCTAACTATAAAATATATATAAAAGAATTAGACTACACTAACCCGAATTATATTACTGTTGAGACACGATTACCACCAGACCTTGAAAGAATGATTGAAGATGTACAAAACTACTATTACATATACTTTGAAAATTATAAAAATAGATATTTAGGGAACATTCCCGAAAACACTGCACCTATTGTCAACGATATACACAGTTTACTAGTTAAAACTGCGTACGATCATTTCACGTCTATCCACAGAAAAGCACGATGGCAACAAAATCAAGAAATGTTTTTAATAAAGAAATGGCGTAAATCATATAAATTAGAACAAGTTATAGTACAGTCAACACCGTTACGTCTGACTTGGACTGGTACTAATATGTTTATATACAACACGTTCAAACCTGACAACGCAGAATTTGTAATGGATTTTAGGGATTTCAATGCTGTTACCGAACAAGATATCAACCGTGTGACAGACGAAGAGATAAAACGACAATTTTTAGCAGGCGCAAAATTAAAGATCAATGTATCAGAGATTTCCTCTAAAATATACAACACTGGTAATATGCTATTTATGAGTTCAAACAATCAAATGGTGATTACAGATAACCCAGCGGATACTGAAAGTCTCAACTATCCTATTTTAAAGTTTAACGAAACGTTAGAGACTATTCCTATGTTTTCTAATCAAACAGGTGTACCGTATATTTCTCTTATGAACAGCGAATACAAACTTCTACAAAACCAACTAAAACAAGAAATAGAAGATAGATTGTTGCAATTTGAGACGACGACACGAAGGATAATTGCTCAAAATTATCAGCCTGATATAAGTTATGAAATAGAACAAATAAACAAAGCAAGGCAAATAGCGATAAGCGACGAATACAGGCTGCTATTTGATAATCCTTCAGGAAACTACTCACAACACAATTTACCTGGATACAAACAACTAATACACAACGTTAAAGGCGATTATAATATAGACTTATCAGTATTAGCCAACACGTATTATGATACTACCAACAAAAACATCAATTATAAAGATGCTGGTATTTATCCATATAATAAAGAGAAATTTTCTGAATGGTTATTATTAAACGCTATTATTCCTGAAATTAATCGGCTAAACTTCACGATATTAGGAAACATAGCAACTGGAATAAGAGGATATGTGCTCAACTTTTTAAAAGGGATTCAAGAATATTTTCAGAATATGATAACTAACAATGTATTACCGCAAGACATTCCAGAGTTATCCACAGTATACGAAACATATCGTTCATTCAATCTAGGCGAGTTAAATTTTATGTACAACAACGTTCCGTTAGTACAAGAACAAGACGGGTGGTACTCTTTAACCAGTCCTATAAACTATCAAATAGTTATAGACGAAATTCAATCATCGATGGATAGAAAAATACAGCGGTATACATCTAGCACTGCATACACTAAAACCACTACTAACAAAGCAGCACCAACAAAAGAAACGTACGATGAGATAATAAATAATAGGGCATATCTAATATTTGATTTTGCAGATAACGTTATAGGAGGAGAAGAAACGTGAACACTATTTTCAATTATGACAAAGAATCGTTTGACTTATCAGAAGGGATAAACTATTTAGCGTTTAACTTAATCACATCGTTATTAGAACGCGCAACAAAAGAAATGAACAAATACACAAAACAAAGCGATATGGTGACGTTGTTAGAATTAGAACTTCAGACATTAAAAGACAAATATAAAACGTTTGGGAACATACCAGAAGAACAACTTAGCGAGGCACATATAGAAATAGGGGAACAACCAAACACTTTTGTAATGTATATAACCAACAGAGCTGGTAACAGTACTACGGTTATTATAGAGTTATAGGAGGCAAAAATATTATGTTTAAATATTTCGATCCGAACACTCAACTTATAAACACATACAAATCGCTAGGATACGACGTACACGAAGAAAGCATTAACTACAAATACATAATACAACCGTTAGTTGAATTTTTAAACAGCAACGCAAAAAAAGAATATTTTGATTTAAACGCATTTTTATCGTTAGTCAACGGTGTAAATACACCAGATGAGTTATTAGAAGTAATCAACTCTAACAGCAACGCAGCTGAAATACTTGATTTTTTCCTAAGAACCAAAGGATACGAAAGCAGTTTAGTTAAACCACACATATACTATATAGATTTATATATGAACGAAGACCAATACAAAACTGTGCTAGGAACCACAAAGACATTTGCGAATGGGTCTATAACAATCAATATAGGTGGATCTGTTATTAAAAATGAGACATTTGAATTATCGTCGGCAGATTTTATTTCTGCCGGATCTGGATTATTTAAAACTTCAAAGAAAAAATTCTATTCGTATTCATTAAATGTAGAAAACTTAAAAGTTGGAGATGTATTTTATCCATCGGGGTTTCAACAAGCGATAGTTGTTGGTGTAGAAGAAGGATATTTTGTAGATGATTTAGGTACTAAACTCACACAACTGTTTGAATCGTTTAGTATGTTTAAAACATATAACAAAAAGAATATAAAACGGTACATTAAAAATAAATACGGAATAGACGTAGACATAATAGGGACAGACGACAATCTTATGATACGTGATTTAAGTATGACAGACGATCACGTGGTGTTTCATGACGGTGGCAAAGTAGACATATATTATACAGAACATTATTTTACTATGAAAACGTTTGTGGGAGACGCTCTTTCAACTGCTGGTGTAGAAATTATGACAGCTGATTCTGCATATTTCCCAAGTTTTGGTAATCCGTTAAAAGACTATTCGTATCCTATTAACGATATAGATTTAGCTGGATGGACTAACTTTTTTGATGTTAACGCTGATAGGTTTATCAAATCTAATTTATTTTATATAGAAATGTCGAAAAACACTGATTCTAATATTTATCCTGTTATGGGGATAGATAGTGTATATGACAACAGCGGTAGAAAACTGGAATATAGAGAAGATTATATTTATATAAGTATAGACAGAGGATACACGTTTACTGAAAAAAACAAGATATTGATATTCTTTAAAACAAATCCTGGTAACGGAGTAATAGTAAATTATATAGCGCCAGGCAATTACAGAGAAATAAAACAAAAACTTGAATCTGATGAATATATTGCGCCTATAGGAATAGACATAATGGTAAAAGTTAAACCAACGATATTTGTAGAAGTATACGGACAAAACTCCGGTACAATATACGATATATCCGTAAACTCTGAAATATCGGCGTTTTCTAGTATAACGTTATCAAGATTGCTAAACATTTTAAAAAACAACGGCGCAAAAGGGTTAACTGCTACGAAAATGAAAATGATAGCTTATTCATATGCATTAGGGCGATACGAAAGTGAAACTACTATATTAACCCATAAACTTAACAGAGACGATTTTTCACAGTATTATCCTTTTGATAAAGCTACAGATTTTACCGTATTAGCTTTAAACCCGAATGCAGTTAAATAGTCGAAAAGGTGTGTGATATCAATTGGCTATTTTTAGTGTAAACACTATAAAAGAAAAAAGCAATGAATTAATTCAACCTGCCAAAAAAACATTAGAAGACTTGTTTAATAATATAAACAATATAAAAACAGTAAAGTCAGTTCTAGATATACCTGACTATTGGCAGTTTGACAGTTTTAAAATAACGCCTCAAGATAATATTGGCGAAATATATTATTCTGCCGGTTTACTAACTATAGATCTAGGTATACCGTTTACTTTTACTTCGGCAAGCCTATACCATGAAGGTAAAAAAAAGAGTACTGTTATAAACGATTACGGTGAACCTACTTTTGACCCTACACGATCACCTATCCTTAAAAACCAAAAATATTGGGAAATAGACTTTAAATATTTCAACAACGACGAAAACGTTGTAATTGAGTTCAATAACACCAAAATAGCAAACCAAAGGATATTGGAATATTATAATGCTAACTTTTCTAATATACCCAACGAATTATTTAAATACTCTACTTCAATAACTAATTGGAGTTTCTTCGCAAACCAAGTAAAAACCGCTATCTATTTATCTGACAAACTAAACTCAACAAAAAACGTTCAAGATTTTATGAACATTCTACTTGGTGTACCTGCTATACCTGTCAAAGGTACGGTAATCAATTACGAACCGACCGATTCCAAAATCTATGTTAGAATTAGAAGTGAAGATAAGTATTTTGACTATTATTTCCCAAGAGTATTATTTATAGAAAATTGTTCTATAGACGTAAATGAATTCGTCGAGGGCATTATAGGACGACAACTAAAACGTCCAGCAGAAACACTGTTTGGTTTAATATTACTTGAGACTCGATAACTCCTATCATACTATCTCCTCCTTTCTGGGTAAGTTAGTTTTGACTGTTTCACCTTTGCCCCCGACTCTTTAAAGATGAAGGGGCATGTTTTTAAAAAATATATGTTGACATAGCCAAATAAATAAAAAAGCACAACTTTGAAAATCGTTACAATAACACAGGGGGCTCTAAACATGGATATAGTTTCTATATTAGGTATAACAGTGATAGGACTAACGTTTGCCGCTGCTATATATAAACGAAAAACAGAAAATATTGAAGACCGTATTCAAACAACGGCAATAAGACTGAATACGTTAATAGAGGAATTAAAAACAATTGTCAATTCAAAAAATGCAATTGAACGGTCTGGCGAGTTTATAGATATTTTAGATGATATTATTGAATGCACTAAAATATTAAGAAGTTCAATCAATATGACACAAGGAATAGAAATAAAAGAAAGGTTGTTGGAAGTAAAGGTTATTGCAGAAAAGTTTAAAGAAGAGTTGGAAACCCGTGCTGAACAAGAAGTAAATATGGCTAACATATATGTAAGAAAATTAAACAAAACTCTCGATTTAATCAAAACTTTCATTTTATTCTAAAAAAAGGAGAATTGTTATTCTCCTAATTATTTTATCCTACATATAATAATGTCGTCTTCCTTCATCTTAATATACCCATACTGTGCAAGATGATATAACATTATCTCAATTTCATATGATTCATATAACGTTTGCCTTTTGAATATCTGTTTTATAGGACTGTGTGCAGTATCGGCTAGTGTAACTAATGTTTCGAGCAACATTTTTTCTCCATCACTCAAACTTGCGTCTTTGTCTGCTTTAAATAGAACTTCATTAACATTACCAAAATTGTATATTCCCATATTATATCCCTCCTTTTATTTGTAAGTTCCTTATATATATATACCAAATTATTTTCCTCCTTAACCTCATATGTTTAGTATCAATTAAATTTTTGTACAATGCTATAATTTATGTATATAATATCGATTATAAGGAGTCGTGAGTATGTTGACAAAAAGCGAAAAGGACGATATATTATCAACGTTGCAGTTGATAGAAGCAGAAAGTTATTTGGCTTCAAATTCTCACTATATCTTAAGTAGTTTGTGGCAAACAATTTCTTCAGTGTTGTCGTCTTTAATTGCTATATCTTTACTTTTGTCCTTGGTGTTTATCTGTGTCTATGTACCTTACAACAATATCGTTTCCGGCTCTTTGATGTTGTTAGCAGCAGCTTTAATCGCTGTTTGCGTTTTTGTCAAACCTGAAAAATATGCGTTTAAACATTTTAAATATGCGGTTGAGTACGAGGAGATCACTTTAACCGCTACGCTATATCAGAAGTATTTGGAAAATAGCAGTTTTAATACAGAGGCTTTTTGGATCATTACAAAAGATCTTGAAGCAACTTTGGACGATTTGTTCGCAAAGTCTCCAGCAGTCCCTGAATGGGTGTGCGAAAAGACAATTAGTTTGTTGGAGGAAAACGACGACGTCTATCTTGATTGATCGAACACTAGGAGTGATACTTAATGCTTGAATCTTATATAAATGCATCAGACCCGTTGAAAGTGTATGTCCCAGCACTTAATTCTGGATTCGCTAAAATTACATATCAAGGATTGAAGAATGCTGTGGATTATACATTAGAAAATTTCAATAAAACATCTGTTCAGAGTGCGTATAATCTGTATATATCTTATCTTGACGACACCCACGTGTTTAAAAGTGACGGTCAGAACGGTTTTAAAAAGGCTTTGGACGTATTTTCCTGTCTAATTGCGGGTTACGGGCAGTTTGACGATAACAACGAATATATAATTTACGTTACGAACTTCTTCTATTCTGAGCTGATTCAGAATTTTTACGGTACGCAAACGGTTGACACACCGAATATCCTACCGCACGTTTTTTTTCAGTCAGATTTGGAAAATACTTTAAACGGGCGTTTTAACCAGCGTTACAAAGCGGAGTTAATCGAAGATCCACTTTTATTAGCTACGATTTTTGCGTCGAGGTTATTTCTTAAAGAACAATATAAGAAATGGACGTCTGAACAAAACGCAGTGGTGCTTGGATTAAAAGAGCGAGACCAACTAGGGATTATATTAAACATATGCAATCGAGACGAGGTGGCAAAAGAATATTCAAAAGCCATTGTAGGTTTAATCGGGCAAAGATATTCCACGTTTATGATAGATGAAAATGCTAACGAAGAAGCCCGCAAACTATCACGACAAATAATGCAATTTGGTGAAAAGATTTATGGTCAAATTGATTTCAATAAAATAAAAGAAGTAGATCAAGAAGAATTAGTACAATGGGCTGAAGACTTAAAAATAAACGCAGACATAATGAACGCGACCTCAACAACTAACGAAGCAAGGAAACGCGCGATTTTAAGTGATGAACCAGTTAATGGAATTAAATACATAGTACCGGAAGTACAGTATGCAGATTATATTCTTGACGATGAAGAAGTGGCGCACACTGCTGACGAAATAGCGCCAGCAGATCACGAAGATATATTAGAAAGCCACCAAAAATACGCAAGGATACACGAACCCGTTGAAAGTGTCAGATATCTAATTGATCAAGAAACTGGTGAAAGATATTTTCCAGAAGATTTCTCATTAAAAGATCACACACACAATAACGAAGGATTTGCGCGAGTAGACGAGCTATCAAGCTACGATGCTCAATACATTCTAGGAGAAGAAATAACAGATACTACTATAAAAGGAGTTTTGCAACAACTAACTGAAAACAAACAATTATCAAGTATAGAATATATAAACGGGTTACCGTATTTAAGCAACAAAACAACCAACAAATATTACAGGCTATACGTACCAGAAGACTTCGCTGATATTAATCACGTACATCCTGATTTAATGTCGACGAACGACATTCCAATAGGAGCAGAACGGTTTTTTGATAACATAACAGGTAATACATACGGGATGGAAGATTTTGCCGAGAAAACGCACACAGTACATTACGATAATGATGGCACTGAAATATATTACCTATCCAAACAAGACCGCGCACGAGCATCGTTCAGACTGAATGGAAAAGATATATCATATTTTGCGTTAAACGGTCATGACCACAACGACAGATACTATACAAAAGACCAAATGAACGAAAAGTTTAGAAAGAAAAACAACATACAACCAGCAGACAAATACGTTAGCGGGTTTAATATATACATAGACAACGCCGGAACCAATAGCGACTCTATAGAACCTACACAAATCAGGATAGGAACTAAAACACTCGGTCCTGGTGAAAGCTACACAATGCCATATGAAAGCATTAATTTCATACACATTACCGTTGTTGGAGATATAGACGGGGGCGGATTGCCAATACAAGGTGATGACGAAGAGATCTACTATGACGAAAACGGAATAGAAAGGAAAAGAAGAAGAATAAAATTAATGAATCCAACCAATGCGTATTTAACATACAACTATCTAGTTGGATATAAAATGATATAACTACACTATAACACCTAAACATTAACCAAATAAAGTCAGTCTAAAGGCTGACTTTTTTTATATCGCTTCAACTCTAATAACAAAAAAGGTATACACATGTCATCTCCGATAAACAAATTTCATAAAAAAGAATATAAAAAAAGCAAAATAAGCACAACTGAAACTCTGCGTGGCTAAAGCCAGCAGGTTCTAACGTACTTTCCAACTTCTGCACTAACCCGAAAGTATAGTGCCACTAATTGGTTTCCGTTAGACTTTTACTACCAATTATTCCTATGAATAAATTAACGGTAGTTTAGGCTCGTTTCAAAACCCATTATATAAACTTATATTACATTCTTTAATGCTTGCCTTACTTCACTATTATTTAATCTTTCAATTTCTTTATCATGTAGTATTTTAAACCTC
>Ga0209537_1004809_pt1 | contig 11174 bp, 12 predicted proteins | sample BioPla4DNA1_FD_187698 | JGI IMG/M metagenome (GOLD analysis project Ga0209537, IMG submission 187698) | Biogas fermentation microbial communities from Germany - Plant 4 DNA1 (SPAdes) (version 2) | ecosystem: Engineered > Bioreactor > Anaerobic > Digestate | place: Bielefeld, North...
CCCGTCTATCAGCCAAACATGCCATGAACTCATTAGCTTTCACGGCATAAACGCTTATTGTTATTGGGTGTCTGGCTGGCTGCTGTTTAACAACCGAGGCAATTTACACACTATTTTGGACTTGACTCAAAAAACAGTTAATTGATTATAGAATTAGTACTTCTTTTATCTTATAAGACTATAATGTTTAGTTCATAAAAACAAGGTTAATGATATAATAAAAGAAAAATCAAAGGGAGTGTTTAAAATGGCAAAGACTAAAATACATGCTAATCTAAAAGGCAACATGGCCTTTGAAATGAATTTAGATGGACACAAATTGATTACAGATGCCTCAGAGGACATTGGTGGAAACAATCTTGGGCCAAGGCCAAAACAATTGCTATTAGCTGGGCTTATTGGGTGTACTGGTATTGATGTAATGTCCATACTAAAAAAGATGAAAGTACAGCTTGATGATTGTATAATTAAAGTAGAAGCAGACAATACAGAAGAACATCCAAGGGTGTATGAAAATATACATCTTACCTATATCTTTAAGGGAAAGAATTTACTACGAAAAAGTTTAGAAAAAGCTGTAAGCCTATCTCAGGAGAAATATTGTGGAGTTAGCGCAATGTTAAAAAAAGCCACTTCTATTACTTATGATATAATTATAGAAGAATAATAAAGGTAAAGGCTATGAACTTTAGTAGTACATAGCCTTTATTGAGTGGTTACTAAATTAGTTGCTAAGTGAGTGTTTAGTCTTGTAGTATTCTTTTTGCTACTTCTATAGCTTTATCATAATCAGGGTGTTCTGTTACTTCCTTTACATATTCTACGTGCCTTACAATATTATCTCTGTCCAAAACAACAATACCTCTGCTTAATAGTCTATGTTCCTCTATTACAAATCCATAGTTTATACCAAAGGAGAGATCTCTGTGATCGGATAATGTAATGACTTTATCTATTCCATTTGCACTGCAAAATCGCTTTTGTGCAAAGGGCAGATCAACGCTTATAGTCAGTATAACAACGTCCCCTAGATCTGATGCGGCTTCATTAAATCTTATTGTTTGCATTTCGCATACACCTGTATCTAGTGAAGGCACTACACTAATTATTTTTACCTTTTCACCTGCATCTTTTAGGGAATATGATTCTAAATCTCCCGTTAGGACTATAAACTCAGGTGCGGGATCCCCAACTTTTATCTCTCTTCCTAATAAAGTTACAGGGTCTCCTCCCATCGTTACCAAGCCTCTTCTTCTTTCCATTATTGTATCTCCTTTCAACAGCAATTACCTATTTAATTTTATAGGTACAATGTCTTTACATATATTTACCCACTAAAGGGGATATTTAATCAGGACATATTCAATCAAAAGTTATGTAGAAAACCATAAGATTATTTTTCATAATATTTATTACAGCTTGTGTTCCCAATTCTTTACACATATCCAGAACTTTGTCTAGCATATGCAGTTCTAGGTTGGCATCCTGTGCTTTTTCTTTAGCTATCTTCATATCTTTGATAAAATGTTTAATAAAAAAGCAAGGCTTAAAATCATCCTTTAAAATGCGAGGAGCCATTGTTGTGATCATATCAATAACGTAGCTTCCAAACTTAGCATGATTCAAAATACCTTCTTCTGAAAAATATATTTCCTCTTCGTCTTTTGGAAAACCAACTATAATTATGATTGTTAGTAAATGAATTTTTGCTAAAAAAGTCTATATTATGTATATTGTAAATATAATGTAAATTGCATATTGACTGAATATTACAGTTAATATATTATATAAATGGAAGGTCCAACTATTGCGGAGGTGGGACATGAATACTCCCAGTGGATATTTTTGTTTGTTTTCATATCTTATATTTTTGATCCTTATAGTATTTTCTCTCTTCTCTTTTTTTTCATATTTGTTAAGTATTCAAAGTCCTCATTTTACATTTCTTTCAGAAAATAACTACTTTAGAAGTTCCAATGATTACTTGTATATATCTTTGGGTCTTTTAGATATCATTGTTCCGCCTATATATAATAATTCTGAGTGTGTTAGACCCATTCAATTTCCATACCACCATCTGCAATATAGAAATAGATTAGTATATTCACATATTTTCAGATTTACTTATGCAGCTCTTATGTTTACTTGTTGTTTTTTCTATTTAACTATGACAGGAAATAATATATCAATAATTTCCCTTTCTCTTGGAGGTAATAGCCCCCCTATATACGCTACAAAAGTTAATCCGCCTAATTCTGTATTGTCTATTCTGTACAGATATAGAAATATATATGTATTAAGTTAAATTATTTATTTTAGGAGGAATTGAGTATGAGTTGGGCTATTTTTGGAATTCTAGTCTCATTAGTATCTTTTGGCGTTGCAGCATATTTTTACTATTGGGTAAAATCTTTACCTACTGCAGAAGGATCAATATCTGAGATAGGAAATCTCATTCGAAAAGGCGCCTTTACCTTTTTATCTAGAGAATACCGCATTTTATCTATCTTTGTCGGTGTAGTATCCATTTTGATGCTCATATTTTTCCCTCAACCATTATGGAAAGGTAATATCTTAACTAATCTAGGTATGGTAATTGCTTATATCCTTGGTTCCGTATTTTCGGGCTTGGCTGGATACATTGGAATCAGTATAGCAACTATAGCAAATGTCAAAGCTGCTTCTGCAGCACGCGAAGGTTTAGCACCTTCTTTTATGGCTGGCTTCCGTGGCGGGGCTGTTATGGGAATGGCTGTTGTAGGGACATCGCTTTTTGGTGCATCTATATTATATATTTTCACCAATGATCCTAATATTGTTTTAGCCTTTAGCTTTGGAGCAAGTTCACTAGCTTTATTTGCTAAAGCTGGTGGTGGTATTTATACCAAAACTGCTGATATTGCTGCAGATCTAATAGGAAAAGTAGAATTGGAAATTCCAGAAGATGATCCAAGAAATCCCGCTGTTATTGCAGATAATGTTGGAGATAATGTGGGAGATGTTGCTGGTATGGGCGCTGATTTATTTGATTCTAATATTGCAGCTATTGCCGCAGCCATTGTCATAGCACTTCCTTTAGGACAAATAGATCTACTGTTTTGCTTTGCTTCACTAGGGCTATTAGCGTCAATTATTGGCGTCCTATTCTCAAAGGTTGGAGAAAATGGTGATCCCAATGCGGCCCTAAACAGAGGTACTTATATTACCTGTGGTATTTTCACTGTTTTTACGTTAGCAGCGACCTTGATATTCAATCTAGAATTTCGTTTATGGGTTGCTACTATAGTAGGTATGGTTGTAGGGGTAATTATTGGACTTACTAGTGATTATTTCACAGGAGATGACAAAAAGCCTGTAAAGTATGTGGCAGAAGCAAGTAAAAGTGGCCCTGCCTTTACCATACTATCAGGTATATCTTATGGTCTTCTGAGTTCTTTGCCATCACTAGCAGGTATTGGTGCAGCTTCGCTTCTTGCTTATAAAATATGTGAACCTCTTGGAGAAGGTTATCCTGTAATGGGTATTTCTATGGCAGCTATTGGTATGCTATCCATAGTAGGTATGATTATGTCAAATGACGCATACGGGCCCATTGTGGATAATGCACGTGGATTAGCAGAAATGTGTGGTTTAGGTGATCAAGTTCTGGAGATAACTGATCAGCTGGATGCAGCAGGAAATACTTCAAAGGCTATTACCAAGGGTTTTGCTATTGGTGCTGCAGGTCTTACTGTTATAGCCTTGCTAGCTGCTTTCCGTGAGATTGTGTTTGAATATACTGGTGAATTAGTTTCCTTTGATTTGATGGATCCCCTTGTACTATTTGGTGCTTTGATAGGAACAGTAGTCCCCGCAGTTTTCTCAGCTATGTTGATGATGGGTGTTAATAGGAATTCACAATTAATGGTGGATGAGATTCATCGTCAGTTTGATACTATTGAAGGTCTTCGTGAAGGTAAAGAAGGGGTACAGCCTGAATATGAGAAATGTATTGATATAGCAACAGTTGGCGCTATAAAAGAGCTTATTCCTGCCGGTCTCACTTCTATTATAATTACTCTTATTATTGGATTTGTCGGCGGAGTAAAAGCCATTGGAGGTTTCTTATCTGGAAATATTTTGTCTGGGCTATTATTAGCTATGCTAATGAGTAACGCTGGTGGACTATGGGATAACGCAAAAAAATATATTGAAGCTGGCAACTGTGGAGGCAAGGGTTCAGACGCTCATAAAGCAGCTGTTATAGGGGATACAGTAGGCGACCCATTTAAGGATACCGCAGGCCCATCCATCAATACCCAAATAACTGTTGTATCACTGGTTTCATCTCTAGCAGCCGTGCTATTCATAACTTATTCTCTATTTTAGACTTAAGTTATAAAAATGAGATAAGATAAACATGATTTAACCTATTCTGATAGTTGTAAGTTATGACTATATTCACAATAATGAGCTATTGATGAGGGAATCGTCAATAGCTCATTATAATATAATTTATAAAAAGTCTAGCACAAGAAGATTATTTATAAGTTTCTTGGCAGTATTACTGTTATCTCTGTTCCTCTATTTTCTTCACTTTCAAGCTTTATTCTACCATTATGATAGCCTACTATATGCTTTACTATAGAAAGGCCTAGACCTGTGCTCTTGGTCTTTCTTGATCTACTTTTATCTACAGTATAAAATCGTTCAAAAATCCTATCTTGATCCTCCTTGGGAATACCTATCCCAGTATCGGAAACCTTTATATAACAGTGCTCTTTATCTTTTTTGATATCTACATTTACTTTTCCTAAAGGCTTTGTATATTTGATACCGTTGTCAATGAGATTATATAATAACTCCTCTATCATTGTTTGGTTGGCATTTATTATAGTCTTATTACCATATATACTTACATCAATGTTTTTATCTAATGCTACAATTGATAGTCTTTTTACTATATCTTTTGCAATAGAATATATATCAATTGGAGAATATTCTTTTACCTGTTTTTCTTCTATTTTTGAAAGCCTCATTATAGAATCTATTAGAAACAGTAGCCTTGTTCCTTCTTCTCTTATAATTCTAGAGAATCTTTTTATATCTTCTTGTTTTGCCATACCAGTTTCTATCATTTCTGCATAACCATTTATGATGGTCAAAGGTGTCTTTAGTTCATGGGATACATTACTGGAAAACTCTCTTCTTGCCATCTCTAGTTTATATTTTTCTGTATAATCTACTAATAAAATAAGTGCGCCTTGGATGGCTTCTTCGCTCATTATCGGATTAATTAAGATATTAAGATATTTGTCAGATAACTTAATGGTGATATCCTTGCTCTCAATTATATTAATACAATCATGAAGAGCTTGATTTATTTCTAGATTCCTACATAGCCTTATAAAGCTGTTGTTTGTGTAGGATATGGTTTCTATACCTCCAAGTATCCTTATGCTACTTGGATTGGCTAATAATATTTTTTTATCTTTATCTACTATAATCAAACCCTCATTCATATTAGATGTAACAGTTTCTAAGGTATCTGCTCTTTCCTTAAGGGCTCTTATATATGCATTTATTTTTTGATTCTGTTTGGATACAGCCTGTATAAAAGGAAGCAATTCGTCATAGGTGTTAATGTCACGAGGTTCTTTTCCGCTTATTATACTTTCTATATTTAATGTAGTCTCTTCTATAGGTCTTAGAATTTTCCTTGTAAGTGTAGGTGCTATAATAAAAGAAATGATTACTATTGAAAGTATAATAAAAATTATTCCGGGTATCATTTTCATAAATACTGATATCATGCTATCAAAATCACGGGAAATTCTTAATATTAAATTGTTAGGGAGTAGAATAGCATAATAATAAGTATTTCTTTGTATAGTAGTTGAATACCTAATAGATTCTCCATGACCTTTTTCTAAAGCCTCTTGTATTTCTTCTCTTCCAATATGATTTTCTAAATATGTTGGATCTGTTGTGGAATCAAAAATAACTCTTCCATTGTTTTCGACTACTGTAATTCTATAACCAAGATTTTCTATGTTGGTTATACTTTCAAAATCTTTAAATTCCATAGTTTCTAAAATATTGACCATTATATGAGAATAGTCTCTTAGAGATTGCTTCTGTTCTGTTATGTAAAAATTATAAAAGATCATAACCAGCAATATGCCAACACACAAAACTGCTATAGATGCTAGAAGGAACAAGTTTAAATATATTCTTTTTTTCAAGTGTCCTCCCCTACCTTATAGCCTACATTTCTAACTGTTTTTATGATCCTGCCACTTTTGCCTAATTTTTGCCGTAATGACCTAATATGAACGTCCACTGTGCGACTTTCGCCTTCAAAATCATATCCCCAAACATGATTCATAATGCTATTACGGGTTAGGACTATTCCCTGATTGTTCAATAGATAATATAATAGCTCAAATTCTTTATAGGTTAATCGAACAGGTTCACCATTAACTTTAACTATTCTTTTTTCATAATCTAAAACTATATCCTTGTAACTAATTTCTGTTGTAGATGGCGTTAAGGAAGCGGTTCTTCTAAATAAGGCTCTTACTCGTGAAATAAGTTCCATAACACCAAAAGGTTTTGTAATGTAGTCATCTGCTCCTAAATCTAAACCCTTGACTTTGTCAAATTCAGAGGTTTTTGCTGAAATTATAATTATAGGAATATCTTTAGTTTTGGGATTCTTTCTTATTCTTTCTAGGATTTGCAATCCATCTTCACCAGGTAGCATTATATCAAGTAAAATTAAATCAGGAGTCGAAACACTCAGAGCATTGGAAAATTCATTACCATCCTCGAAACCAACAGCCTCAAAACCACTGGATCTTAATGCGTAGACAATTAACTCTCTAATATTCTCATCATCTTCCACACAATAAATCCTATACATGGCATTAATCCTGTATCTTCCTCTCCCCTGCATGCTCTCCAGTGATTGAAAAGACTACCCATTCAGCAATATTTTGTGCATGATCTCCAATGCGCTCAAAGTATTTGGCTATCATTAATAAATCTATGGATTGCTCGCCAAAATCCACATCTTCTCTTATTAACGTTATTAATTCATCTTTGATAGTAACAAAAAGATTATCTACAACATCATCATATTCAATTACTTGATTTGCTAACTCTATATCGCTGTTTACGAAGGCATCAATACTTTCTTTAACCATCTTTATGGTTGCCTCAGCCATTTTAGGTAAATAAATTAAATCCCTTTTAAAATTTTGTTTAGATAAGGTTAAAAGTATCTCACCAATATCCTGTGCTTGATCACCTATTCTTTCCAAATCTGTGATCATTTTTAATATGGATGATATTAACCTCAAATCCCTAGCAACTGGATGCTGCTGTAATATCAATCTAAGACATCTGGCTTCAATATTATTTTCCATATTATCTATTTCTTTATCAGCTTCTATTACTTCCTTTGCTAATTCTACATCCTTATGGATTAGGGCTTGGGTTACATTTTCAATAGATTTTTCTACAAGGCTTGCCATTTCAATTAGTTCATTGTTGAGCAAATCCAATTCTTTATCAAACCTGCTTCTCACTATACTCACCTTCCTTATTAAATCAAGAATTTATTAACCAAATCTACCTGTTATATAATCTTCGGTACGTTGATCCTTGGGTGTTGAGAAAAGAATTTCGGTATCCTCATACTCAATTAGCTCTCCTAAAAGAAAGAATGCTGTTTTGTCTGATACTCTAGTTGCTTGTTGCATATTATGAGTTACGATTACTATGGTATAATCTTTCTTTAATGTTTGTATTACTTCTTCAATTTTTAAGGTAGAAATAGGATCTAATGCACTAGTGGGCTCATCCATTAAAAGTACCTCTGGATTTACTGCCAGGGCTCTTGCAATACAAATTCTCTGCTGTTGTCCGCCAGAAAGCTGCAAAGCATTTTTGTTCAAATTGTCCTTAACTTCGTCCCATATAGCACCAAGTCTTAGGCTTCTTTCCACAATTTCATCCAGTTTTCGTTTTGACCTGATTCCATGGGACCTTGGCCCATATGCAACGTTGTCATATATGCTCATGGGAAAGGGATTTGGTTTTTGAAAAACCATGCCAACCCGTTTTCTTAGCATATTTACATCTATGTTACCATAGATATCTTCATTATCCAACAATACTTTTCCAGTGATCCTACATCCTTCAACTAAATCGTTCATTCTATTCAAAGTCTTTAATAGAGTAGATTTTCCGCAACCGGAAGGACCTATAAAGGCTGTTATCTTATTCTGCTGTATACTCATATTAATGTTTTTCAGTGCTTGAAAATCATTATAATATAAATTTAAATTTTCGATTTTTATCTTATCCATCTATATTCCCCTTTGTTAACTTTTTAGATATAGTGGTAGATAAAGCATTAATGCCTATTACTACAATTAATAACACTACTGCTGTTGCATAGGCTTGGTTAGTATATAATCCCTCGCTTGATAAAACATACATGTGTATAGCAAGGGTTCTGCCTGATGCAAATAAGTTTTCTGGTATCTTGGCCACTGTACCAGCTGTGTAAATAAGTGCTGCTGTCTCACCAACTATCCTGCCTATAGACAGGATTATTCCAGCTAGTATTCCAGGCATTGCAGAAGGTAGTACTATTCTAAAAATAGTTCGAAGCTTACCTGCACCTAATCCATAACTGGCTTCTCTAAGCAAATTTGGCACTGCCAATAGTGCTTCTTCTGTCGATCTTATTATTAAAGGCAAAATCATTATTGCCAAGGTAAAAGCACCAGCAATTATTGAGAAGCTCCAACCTAAAGCTGTTACAAAAAACAATAAGCCAAATAGCCCATATACAATAGATGGTATACCCGACAGGGTTTCCGTTGTAATCCGAATTATCTCAACTAATTTGTTACCACTTCGCGCATACTCCACCAGATAAAATCCTGTAAATATTCCAATAGGAGCCGAAATCAAAAGAGCCAGAACTGTCATTATAATAGTGGTTATTATTGCTGGTAGTAACGATACATTTTCTGTAGTGTATTCTAATGCAAATAATGAGGGTTTTAGATAAGGGATACCTCTAACTAAAATATATACTATTATAAAGAACAGTACTCCAAAAGTGATAATAGCTGAGAATTTTATCGTGTATCTAATTAATCTACTTAACCTACTTAACCTACTTAACCTGTTCATCTATGCCATCCTCCTTTTTACTACGGAGAATATACCATTTATGAGCAAAATGAATACAAATAGAACAACACCTGTTCCTATGAGTGCACCTCTATGTAATTCTGCAGCATAACCCATCTCAATTACTATATTGGCTGTTAAAGTACGTATACCCTTAGTTAACCCTGCTGGCATACGAGCTTGATTACCTGCCACCATTACAACAGCCATTGTTTCACCTATGGCTCTACCTATACCAAGAATAATAGAGGCTATTATGCCTGATTTAGCAGCAGGAACTACTGCAAAGATAGTAGAGTATTCATGGGTTGCGCCAAGTGCCACTGAGCCTTCGTAATAGCTTCGTGGTACCGCTCTAATAGCTGCCTCCGATAAACTTATAATAGTTGGTAGTATCATAATTCCTAAAAGAAATGATGCAGTTATTATGCTATATCCATTACCACCAAAAATATTCTTGGATAATGGCACTAATACCACAAGTCCAAAGAATCCATAAACAATGGAAGGAATACCTGCCATAAGATTTACAGCAGGTTTTAAAAAATTATATAGTTTTTTTGGACAGAATTTGGCTAGATAAATGGCAGTCAGTACGCCAATGGGAACACCAATGATTATAGCGCCAGCTGTTACATATAGGGAACCAAGTATCATGGGAAATATTCCAAAGGATGGAGGGACATTGCTGGGAGACCAGTCTTTCCCTAGTAGGAATTTAAAAACGCCTATCTCTGCAATGGCAGGAAAACCATTGACAAATATGAAGAAGCAAATAAGAATTACTGAAATAATTGAAACACAAGCGGATATAAAGAATACAATTTCCATTAACTTTTCTAAGAATTTTGATTTCATATTTATCCCTACCTTATTCACTTATTTCGCTCCAGGTTAGGATTTCTCCAATATATATTTTTTTTACCTCTTCAACAGATAAATCATTAATGGGATTTTCGGGATTTACAATCACTGCTATACCGTCTATAGCTATGGCTAGGTCATATAGTTCTGCTTTTTCACTTTCTTTTAATTCTCTGGAAGCCATTCCAATATCTGCAGTACCATCTATAACTGCCTGCATTCCTGCTGATGAATCACTTTGCTGGACTTCAATAGATGCATTAGGATTTATTTCTAAATATGCTTCTCTTAATTTTTCCATTACAGGTGTAACTGAGGAAGAACCAGCTACTACAATTTTACCCGATGACTTTGTTCCGTTGTATGGAGTAGCATTATCATGGATACTTATATAAGATTCTGCAACCACCTCTTGCCCCTCTTTGCTCATTATAAAATCAATAAAGTCTTGGGCTAATTCGCTTATTTCACCTTTGGTCGCTATATTAAAAGGTCTTGCAATTTTATAATCTCCGGATTTAATATTTTCTGTTGTAGGTTCTACTCCATCAATTTTCAAAACCCTAACGGTGTCATTCAGAGAACCTGTAGAAACATAGCCTATGGCATATTTTTCTCCAGCTACGCTAGTAAGAACTGTGTCAGTTTTCATTTGTGTAATAGCTTCTTTTGTAGTTCTATCAGTTTTTGTACCATCTTCACCTTTTTCTTCGATGCCAGTTAATTCAACAAATGCACCCCTCGTTCCTGAACCCTCTTCTCTTGTTACCACTACAATTTCGGAAGAAAGATCAAAATCTCCATTTTCATTGGCTTCACAACCTGTTAATATGCTAAATGCAAAAATCAATGTCAACAAGCCAATAATATACTTTTTCTTCATCATGTTATCACCTTTTTCATTTTCATTTTCATGTCAATATTGATTAAGTCTATATAATGGTGTAAAAAGGAGTTGAGCCAAAGCTCATACCTCGGTAAAATATAGTTGCTAAACAAATACCAAACCGAGGAGGATGAACCATGGCTCAGTTTAATATTACTATAACCGAAGAACTTTTGCACGGATTATTTTTATCAAATGGTAGGGATGAAGCATTCTCCAAATTGTTGGAGGA
>Ga0209537_1004816_pt1 | contig 11158 bp, 6 predicted proteins | sample BioPla4DNA1_FD_187698 | JGI IMG/M metagenome (GOLD analysis project Ga0209537, IMG submission 187698) | Biogas fermentation microbial communities from Germany - Plant 4 DNA1 (SPAdes) (version 2) | ecosystem: Engineered > Bioreactor > Anaerobic > Digestate | place: Bielefeld, North...
TAATTCCAAAAGATATATTTTTAAATGAGGAAATTGCATAATTCTAAAATATTGATTTTACTTAATTTTATCCAAAAACAAAAAGGGTTTCACCCCAATTTGTCGAATTAATTAAGTGTAAACAAAAATCATCCGAGAGGAGTGAAACCACTTAATATGTATATTCGACAAACAACTCTATTTTCCTTTGAGGAAATTATGGAATTTCAACAAGAAACTAAATTAGAATTAATTTTATCTCAAATTGATGTATCAAAACTTGCTAATGTTCTAAAAAAGCCTAGTAATTCTAAAGGCCCGAAGGGCTATGAACCCGAACAATTAATATATTCTTTAATAGCTATGCAAATAGAAAAAATTCAAAGTATTAAAGACTTAGCTTTAAAGCTTAAAGAAAATCCAGTTTTAAGATATTGTTGTGGTTTTGATGTTCTTGGTAAAGTTCCATCTGAATCTACTTTTAGTAGATTCTTAGATAAACTCACTGATACACAAGAACTTGAACAATTATTCTACGATCTAGTTATTAAAGCTAAAGAATTAAATATTGTTGATGGAGAACATGTTTCTATTGATTCAACAAAATTAGATTCATATGAGGCTGCTAAGCCTAAAAAATCTATCGTAGATGATGGTACCAACCCTAACTGGGGAATGAAAAGAGATACTAATGGCAATAACATAAGGTGGTTTGGTTGGAAACTTCATATATTATGTGATTCAAAAAGTGAATTACCATTAGATATATTAGTAACTCCAGCTAGTAATTACGATGGTACTATGGCTTTGCCTTTAATCGAACAATTTATTGAACACTATAACAATATTTTTAAGCCCACTTATTATGCTATGGATTCTGGCTATGACCTTGACTATGTTTATAAAGATATAATAAACAGGTATAATGGAATCCCAATAATTGCTTACAATCCTAGAGGAAGCTTTGCTCCTCCTATGGGACTAGATGAACATTTTAATCCTATCTGTTCTGCAGGATATAAACTTGCATACTGGGGCAAAGATGGAAATTATTTAAAATTTAGATGTCCCCATGCAGTTGGTAAATGTAATTGTCCCTACGGGATGAATTGGTGCTCTAAATCTAATTATGGATATACTTTTAAAGTCAACTATAAAGAGAATCCAAGACATTATGGATATCCTTTAAGGTCTTCTGATAGTTGGCAAAAACTATATGATAAAAGAACATCTGTTGAAAGATGTAACAGCAGACTTAAAAAATATCTGAATTTAGATAACGTAAGATCTAAAGGTATTAAGAAAGTTAAAGTACATGCACTATTAAATTGTATAACTTTAATAGCTGGAACTATTGCAGTAAACTTAGATAAATCATTAAATAAAGCTGCCTAACGGCATATAAATACTTGAATGTTAATACTAATTAGGAGGGTTTTGCAAATCTATAGAATCTGTAAAATTAAAATATGAAATTTAAAAGCTCATTTTCAATGAGCTATCGCTCTATACCTTTTTTTATTTAATTTTATAGATTTAATTATGCAATTTCCTCAGGTATCTACCAGTTGTTGAAGAGTATTTAATTTACTTGTCAGATGGTTGCTTAACTGTTTTAGCTCTCCGATGGATTGAACTTGAATTTGATGGTTTTGTTTCAATTCATTCATAATGCTTTCCCCTTGTTGTGAAGTGGAAGCAGCAGCGTCAACAGTATCAGAAATGTATTTCATATTCTTTAAAATCATATCAATGGTTTGATTGATCATGCTGGACTGAGATAAAATCGTTTCAACAAATTGGCTAATGCTTTCGAAAGCATCTTCTGCTTTATTAACTGCTGTAACGGTTTCAGTAACTTCAGCAGCACTGCTGGACATAATTTCGGATATTTCTGTTGTTTGCTTTTGTAATCCAGAAATTAAATTGGTAATGTCTTCTGCAGATTTAGAGGACTGTTCTGCCAGCTTACGAACTTCTTCTGCAACAACGGCGAAACCTTTACCATGTTCTCCTGCTCTTGCCGCTTCAATGGAAGCATTTAATGCAAGAAGATTAGTTTGACTGGAGATACTAGTAATAATTTGAGAAATGTTACCGATTTCACTGGAGCTTTTGTTCAAAGAAGTAATGGTATGATTGGTTCTTTCGATTGTATTTTTAAGTTTATTAATTTTACTGATGGATTCTTCAACGTATATCTGGCCGTCTTTTGCAGTTTTAACGGCGTTGCTTGCAATCTCGTTCATAGATTCTATGCTGTCTGAAATTTGTTTTGTTTCAGTAGCAAGGGCATCATATTGATTGGTAATGTCGGACAGTTGAGTGCCATTATTTATAAAGGCAGGCACCTGGTGATTTATAAGAGATGTCATAGACTCTGAAGCATCCGATGCCGCAGTTACAATATCTTTTAATTCATCTACACTGGTTTTTACAGGATTTAAAGCGTCATTAAACTGACGAGCTAATTGCTTTTGCAAATTTTCATTTTGCTGAGTTGTTTTGTCTTCTTGTTTTTTCTTAAAGATTCCCATTAGTAACCCCTCCTCAAATTTTAATTCAGATTATCATAGATCTTTTGTGAAATCAATAAAGAATTAGTACGTAAAAAATCTATGACAATTTACTTTCTAATCTTTATTATAAATCATCTAATATAGAAAGAAAAGGAGGAATTTTTTGTGAGTTATAACAATTTAGGTGATAGGAAGGAAAAAACAATTATCTCTTGGTATGCAGAGGAATAAAAGGTATAATATTAAGTGACATTATTTTACTAGGAGAGATGCAAATGTATAAAAACATAAAACATAGCTTAGTGTTCTTATTGATTCTGAGTATCCTGTTTGGAACAACAGGCTGCGCTAAAAGTGAGAAATTACCCCAAGAAGACCAGAATGTAGATCAAAGGGTTGAGTTAGCAGATGTCAATGAGGCAGAAGAACCGAATGAAGAACAGGAAATTGGCGAGGAAGAAAAGGAAGAGATTACAGAGATCGATTACCAAAAAGTTAGACCCAATGAATTAGGACACATCATGATTATTATGTATCATGGGATTGTAGAGAGTGATCCTCCAAGCCCTTATCAAAGGACAGTAGAAGGGCTTAAAGAAGACTTGAAATATTTGTATGAACATGGTTACAGACTTATATCCATGAGGGATTATATAGATAATAATATTACAGTAGAAGCAGGGTATACTCCTGTTATACTTACTTTTGACGACGGGATCAGTTCAAGTTTTTCACTCATCGAAGAAAATGGTGAGCTCAAACCAACTCCGGATTGTGCAGTTGACATTATCAATAAATTTTACGAAGAACATCCTGATTTTGGAAGGCATGCGGTATTTTATATCAATGGAGATAATGATCCTTTTGCCGGAGATGGAACCTTTAAAGAAAGACTGGAGTATTTAATCAATAATGGTTATGAAGTTTCCAATCATACCTATTCCCATGCCCATTTATCCAAATTGGGCGCAGAGGAAATACAGGAGCAAATCGGTAAAGTGGATCAAATGATTAAAGAAGCCCTTCCGGGCTATACACTGGACTCTTTCTCATATCCCTTTGGAGAAAGGCCTAAGGAAGAACTCAGGCATTTAGTTGAAAAAGGAAGTTATAACGCAAAGGAATACAGCTATAGAATAGGTTTAAGGGAAGGTCCCAGTGGTCCTTTTGTTCCTGTTAATCATATTAAATTTGATCCTTTTAATGTCCCCAGGGTAAGAGGTTCCAGAGGGGAAGAAGGAGATTTAGGATGGTATTTTGAGTATTATGAAAAACATCCGGAATATAGATATATTTCTGATGGAAATCCAAATCGTATTGCAGTTCCAGTAGAACAGGAACAAAATGTAAATATGGACAGTTTAGGAGACAAGGAATTATATATATATACTGTAGAAGAGTAAAAGAAGCTGGAAACAGCTTCTTTTATATAAAAGTAATCTTGGAGGAATGACTGTGAGCATCAGATACATATTAGGCCGTTCCGGTACAGGGAAGACCCGTTTTATTTATAATGATATCAAGCAAAAAGTCAGAGAAAAAAGTGGGAAAACTTTAATACTCATCGTTCCGGAGCAATTTAATTTTCAGGCCCATAAGGATTTAATCAAAGTATTAGACCAGAAAGGAATAATAGATGTCGAGATTTTAAGCTTTCAGAGGCTGGCCCATAGGGTTTTTGAGGAAGTGGGAGGTCCCAGCGAGAAACTGCTGGGGGATCTGGGGAGAAATATGGTCCTTCGAAAAGTAATTGATGGTATAGAAGAAGAACTGGAGATTTTAAACAAATCTGTCAAGCAGCCCGGTTTTATGCAGACCTTGGGGAATGTGATTTCTGAATTTCAACAGTATGATGTTGTCCCCGAGACTCTGCTGGAAAACAAAGAGAATGTGAGAAGCAGCATTTTAAGAGCTAAACTGAATGATTTATTTCTAGTCTTTCAGGGCTTTAAAAATTATATGAAAGAAAAATACATCACCTCCGAAGAGATTCTGGATATACTGGTAAAAAAGATCGAGAATTGCTCCTTTTTAGAGGGAGCCCATATCTGGATTGACGGTTTTTATGGTTTTACTCCCCAGCAGTACAGAATTATCTATCAGCTGCTAAAGAAGGCGAAAATCGTTAATATTTCTCTTACCCTGGACCCCGGAGTGGATTTATTTTCACCCTGTGATGAAGGGGATCCTTTCTGTGAAAGCAGAAAAACTTTCGATAAGTTGAATAAGATTACAGCTTTATACAATGTTAAAGTCGAAGAACCTGTAAAACTATTCAATGCCAATACCACTTACAGTAAAAATGAAGAGCTCATTCACTTAGAAAAAGAATATTTTAATTATCCCTGCATGGCTTATAAAAAAGAAACAGAGCATATAAAACTATTCATTGCCGCCAACCCCTACAGTGAAATAGATCAAACAGCAAAAGATATCTTAGAATTGGTTCAAAACAAGGGGTATAGATATAGGGACATTGCTGTGGTTACAGGTGGTATTTCCAAATATCAAAAGATCATAGAAGGCATTTTCAAAGAGTATAATATCCCTTACTTTATTGATATAAAGCAGGATATATTGTCCCATCCACTGATTGAACTGATACGGGCATCTCTGGAAATCATCATCAATAACTGGTCCTATGAAAGCATGTTCAGATATCTTAAAACCCGATTCACAGGGATTGACGAAGAAGAGGTTGATATCTTAGAAAATTATGTTTTAGCCTATGGCATAAGAGGTGCCACCAAATGGACAAAAGAGGACTGGACCAAGAAAACTTTAGACGATTTGGACGATGGGGTCCAAAAGGAATATGAAGAAAGCCTCCTTGGAAGGATCAATAGAACAAGAAAGCAAGTGGCAAGCCCCCTTTTAATATTCCATGAAAAGTTAAAAAGCAGTCAAAAACACACAATTCGTAAGATCACGACAGCTCTGTATGAATTGTTGGAAGATCTGGGAGTAAAAGACCGTCTTCTGGAATTTATCAATCATTTTATGGAGAATAATCAGTTGATTTTAGCCAAGCAAAATATGCAAATCTGGGATATGATTGTAGAATTATTTGATAAAATGGTTGAAATATTAGGAGACGAAGAAGTAACAATCAAAGAATATGCAAAGATTCTGGATGCAGGACTTGAACAATGCAAAATGGGTCTTGTGCCCCCTGCGCTCGATCAAGTAGTGGTTGCAGATTTGGAAAGATCAAGACTTCCCTATATCAAGGCATTATTTGTCATTGGCGTCAATGACGGCGTTTTGCCTGCAGCCACCGAAGCACTGGGGATATTCTCCGATGAAGAAAGAGGAGAAATGAGCCAGATGGGATTGGAGTTGGCTCCTGACGGCAGAAGAAGAGCCTTCGAGGAACAGTTTCTTATCTACTCAGGATTAACAAAGCCGGAAGAGTATCTGCAGCTGAGTTTTTCCATGGGAGACGAAGAGGGAAAAGCCTTAAGGCCTTCGGTCATTATTTCAAGAATCAAGAAGATTTTTCCTCTTATTCAGGAAATCAGCGATTTGCAAAATTCAAAAGAAGGAAGTATTTTGGCTCCTGTACCTACATTTCATTATCTAGGTCTGGAATTAAGGGATATCATTGAAAAGGGTGAACTTTGTGATACATGGAAGGATGTATACAGCTGGTATTTGTCTCAGGAAGACTGGAAAGATAAGGCGAAAATCACTGTAAAAGGTCTCTTTCATACCAACCAGGAAAATTATCTGGCAAGCAAAAGTATAAAGATGTTGTACGGTGATAGAATCTATACCAGTGTCTCCAGGCTAGAGAAATTTGCTGCCTGTCCTTTTGGATATTTTGTAGAATATGGTTTAAAGGCAAAGGAAAGAAAAATGTATCAGCTTCAGACGCCGGATTTGGGCAGGCTATTCCACAGCGCTTTGGACATTTTTTCAAAGAAGCTTTACACAAGAGGAATTCCATGGAAGGAACTGGACAAGGATACAAGCGATGTTTTAGTAGAGGAAACCATGAATGAAGTAGCTCCCAAATTGGGCAATGAAATTTTGCTCAGTTCCGCAAGAAATAAATATTTACTGTTTCGATTAAAAAGAATTACAAAAAGAGCCGTCTGGGCTCTTACAGAACATATCAAAAGAGGAGAGTTTGAACCCTTAGGCTTTGAAGTGGGCTTTGGGGAACAGTATAAACTTCCTCCCATAGTGGTTGAGCTAAAAACCGGTGAAAAAATTATACTGACAGGAAGAATCGACAGAGTGGATATACTTGATGAGAATAATAAAGCTTACATAAAGATTATCGATTATAAGTCGGGTAATCGAACCTTCAATCTGGCAGATATTTTTTATGGTATTCAGCTACAGCTTCTCCTTTATCTCGATGCTTTTTTGGAAAACGGAGAAAAAGTGCTTCATAAGAAATTACTTCCGGCAGGAGTTTTTTATTTTAGAATTGATGATCCGCTCATTCGTTCAGCGAAGGAAATGTCGGAAGAAGAACTGGAAAAGCTGCTTTTAAAGGATTTAAAACTATCCGGTATGGTATTGGAGGACTTAGATATAGTTAAAAAAATGGACAATACTTTAGAAAAATATTCCGATATTCTTCCGGTTACATTGACGAAAGATGGATTTGATAAGCGTTCATCCACTGCTACTCAGGAAGAATTCGATGCCTTAAGGAAATTTGTGCGCAATATTGTGACGGAAATTGGAGAAGAAATCTTAAAAGGGAATGTAAAAGTCAGTCCTTATAAAAACGGCCCGAAAACCGCATGTAATTATTGCTTGTATAAGTCTGTCTGCCAATTTGATACACTCCTGGAAGATAACCAGTACAGGATTTTAAGGAATCTGAAAAAGGAAGAAATTTGGCAGAAATTAAAACAAGATGAGTAGACCACAAAAGATATGGAAAAGAGGTATACGTATGACAGAAAAAGGCTATTATGAAAATCCGTATTTAACCCACTGGACGACAGAGATTAAAGCGGTTATACCACAAAAGGATCAATTTCTGTTGGTTCTTGATCGAACCTATTTTTATCCGGAAGGAGGAGGACAACCTTCTGACAGAGGGACCATTGATGGAATAGAAGTAATAGATGTATTTGAAAAAGACGATATGATTTTTCATGCAGTACCTAAAGTTCCTGACAACAGCAAGGTAGATTGCCAAATAGATTTTAAACGCCGCTTTGAACATATGCAGCAGCACACAGGAGAGCATATTCTGGCGGCAACCTTTTATCGACTGTATGGGGGGGTTAGTAATGCTTTTCATATGGGAGAGGATTATGTATCCATAGATATCAGTCTTCCAGAAGTTACTCCTGCCATGGTTAAAGAGGTAGAAGATGCAGTCAATGAGGTTATTTATAAGAATATTCCAGTAAAAACCTACATGAAAGATTTAGAAGGTGCCAAGCTTCTGCCCCTTAGAAAGCAGCCTAAAGTAGATGAGGATATAAGAATCGTTGAAATCGAAGGGGTGGATTTTTGCCCCTGCTGCGGCACCCATGTGACTTCGACAGGGGAAGTGGGACTTCTTAAGATTTTAAAAACGGAAAAGTCTAAAGGAATGACCAGAATTTATTTCCAATGTGGAAGAAAGGCCCTGGAAGACTACAGAAAAAAACATGAGATCATCTCATTTCTGTACGAGAAGTTTTCAGCCAATGACATTACGCTTTTGGGGAAAATAGAAAAATACATGGAAGATGTCAAGAAGACGGAAGTGCAGGTAAAAGAACTTCATCAGGAATTATCTTTTTGCGAAGCGCAAAAATTGGTTAAAGATGCAAAAAAATCGGTTGTATACGGATCTTATAGCAACAAAACTCTGAATGAGATAATCTTTATTGCCAAGCAAGTTGCTCAAATGGGAGGGTATGTTTTTATAGGAGTATCTTTAAAGGAGAAAAAATTACTATTGTCCCATAATACAGATTTGGTGCTTCACTGTGGAAAACTCTTAAAAGATGTGATGAAGGATTTCAATGCCAGAGGCGGAGGCAGTGCAACGCAGGCCCAGGCAAGTTTTGAGAGTGAAGAAGAATTAAAAAAATGTGCAGAGACCTTGCGTCAAATTTGTCAAGGATTAGATGATTAAGATGAAAATCTGGAGGATTTAGTATGAAAAATATTGTTTTAATAGGAATGCCGGGAGCAGGAAAAAGCACCATAGGAGTTGTTCTGGCAAAAACATTAAAGATGCCTTTTATAGATACGGATATTCTCATCCAGCAAAAGCAAAACAGGCTGTTGCAGGAGATTATTGAGGAGGATGGGATAGAAGAATTTCTTTCCATAGAAGAGCAAGTCATATTGGATTTGGATGTTTGGGGCAGTGTTATTTCTACAGGCGGCAGCGTTGTTTTGGAATCTGATGGGATGAGACACTTAAAAGAAAATGGTTTTGTTGTATATCTTCAATTACCTTATAAAGAAATAGAAAAAAGAATTCGCGATATTACTACAAGGGGGATTGTCATGCAGAAAGGGCAAAGTCTCCTTCAGGTATACGATGAAAGAGTCCCCCTGTATGAAAAGTATGCGGATGCCATGATCCGATGCATGGGAAAAAACATGGAACAGATTATTAAAGAACTCAAAGAATTATGGGAGGGCATTAGATAGTGCAGTGGACAAATGAACAGCAGGCGGCAATTGATACCCGGGGATGCGATTTACTGGTTGCTGCAGCAGCAGGTTCAGGGAAAACGGCTGTATTGGTAGAACGCATTGTAAAGATGATTACGAACACCAGCAACCCAATAGATGTAGATGCTCTTTTGGTTGTGACCTTTACCAATGCTGCGGCAGCGGAGATGAGAGAGCGACTGGGAGAAGCTATTTCCAGGAAGTTAGAAGAAGAGCCCAGGAACACACATCTTCAAAAGCAATTGACGCTTCTTAACAGGGCATCTATCTCTACCATCCATTCCTTTTGTTTGGACGTTATCAGGAATCACTTTCATCTACTGGACTTAGACCCTTCATTTAGAATTGCGGATGAAGCAGAAATGCTGCTTTTAAAAAATGATTTGATCGAAGCACTTTTTGAAGAGTTTTATGAAAGGGAAGATGAAGGGTTCCATGCTTTGGTAGAAAGCTACGGAGGGAAAAAGGAAGATTCCAATCTTCAGGATATGATCCTTAGGATTTATGATTTTATTCAAAGCAACCCTTGGCCCAAAGAGTGGCTCAAAGAGCAAGTGGATATTTTTAATCCCGAGAGAAATGAAGATTTTGACGCAACCCTTTGGGCAGACATGATCAAGGGGCAGATCAGAACAGAAGCACAAGGCCTGCTTGAAATCGCTGATTATGCCTTATCTCTTTGTTATGAACCCAACGGGCCAGAGAAATATATAGAGGCCATAGAAGACGATATTCGAATCCTCAAAAAAATTATTGCACTGAGTGAAGGAAGTATAGGGGATTTGTACTCATATATTCAGCAAATTACTTTTTCAACCTTAGGAAGATGTGGGAAAAACACCGATCCCAACTTAAAAGAGGAAGTAAATAACCTCAGAAAAATTGTCAAAGAGGGAGTTCAAAAAGGTTTTCAGGAAAAGATATTCTTTAAATCTCCGGAAGCTATGATGGAAGATGTACATAAAGTTTTCCCCATTCTGAAAGCCTTGGAAAGGGTTATCCATGAATTTTCAGACCGCTTCCAGTCTGCCAAAAAAGAAATGGGTGTTATTGATTTTAATGATATAGAACATTATTGCCTGAAGATTCTTTTGGATGAAAAAAGCACTCCGCAAAATATTGTACCTTCTCTGACAGCTCTTGATTTAAGAGAAAAATACAAAGAAATTTTAATTGACGAATACCAGGACAGCAATCTGGTGCAGGAAACGATCCTTGGAGTTATTTCTAAAAAAGATACGGCTTATCCCAATCGTTTTATGGTAGGGGACGTAAAGCAGAGTATTTATCGCTTCCGTCTGGCAAAACCAGATTTATTCATTGAGAAATATAACTCCTTTTCAGATCAGGGAGAAGGCAAAGCGCAAAGAATCGATTTGTTTCAGAATTTTAGAAGCCGAGAAAATATCCTTCATGGAGTGAATTTCATTTTCAGACAGCTTATGACCCCAACTCTGGGGGAAATCGAATATGATGAGAAAGCGGCTTTAAATCCCGGGGCCAATTATCCTGAGGCAGAGCATCTCAATATGGGAGGCCCTATCGAGATACATATGATCGAATCAGAAAGCGCAAACGACGGGTCAGAAGAAGCTCGTGGGGAAGAAAAGCAAGTTGGAGAAGAACTTGAGGAACTTACAAATATCGAACTGGAAGCCAAAATCGTCACCCAAAGAATCCAGCAGCTCTTAAGCGATGAAGAATCATTCTTTGTATACGATAAAAAGCTTGGAGACTATAGAAGAGTAGAATACCGGGATATAGTCATTCTTCTTCGTACCACTTCCCAGTGGTCCAATATATTTATGGAAGAATTATCAAGGGGCGGGATACCGGCTTATGCAGATGTTTCATCGGGATATTTTGATGCGGTGGAAGTAAAAACCATCTTAAGCCTGCTGCAAATCATAGACAATCCACGACAGGATATTCCGCTGATCACAGTACTGCGTTCTCCCATTGTTGCTTTAAATGCCGATGAATTGGTGGAGATTCGGACAGTTTTTTCTCAG
>Ga0209537_1004817_pt1 | contig 11155 bp, 4 predicted proteins | sample BioPla4DNA1_FD_187698 | JGI IMG/M metagenome (GOLD analysis project Ga0209537, IMG submission 187698) | Biogas fermentation microbial communities from Germany - Plant 4 DNA1 (SPAdes) (version 2) | ecosystem: Engineered > Bioreactor > Anaerobic > Digestate | place: Bielefeld, North...
AAGAGAAGGCTGAACCTGTAGGCAAGGCAGTTACAGATGGCATAAATGATGGTGTAGAGTCTGGTTTACCCGATGTCTATAAAACAATGGAAGATGGTGCTGTTAAAAGTGCAAATATTTTTGAACAGAAATTCAATGAAACGTTCAGTAAATTAGATACTAAGAATCTTACTGATGATGAATTAAATAATTTTAAGGCACTTGAACTTTCAAGAAAGGTTGTTGATTTAACAGATTTAACAGATGATGAAAAACAATTTATTGGTGAATTACAAGCTTTAATTGAAAAAAATGGTGGTGAAATACCAGAGAAAGTAAAGAAGAAAATAGATGAACAAGTAAAGGAACAGAAACCCTGGGCTGCTTTCCATGAAGAGTTTAGAAAAGAGTTTGATTTGATTCTTCTAGAATGGAGCGCCATGAGTTTTGAAATGGCCCTAGAAATGAAAAAAGGATTTAAAGCGGCAGATCCATTTATCAAACTTACTGATGGACTCCAAGATGAAGAAAAACAGTTGATTGGTTTCCTTGAATCTGTAGCATCTGAATCTGGTAAGTTACCTGAAGATTTACAAAATGCATTAAACACTAAACTGGAGATGAAACAACCACTTGAAGAATGGTGGACCGATTTCTACCAGAAGTGGAAGGATACAGAGAAATTAGTTGAAGAGAAAATAAATGAAGAACCTTTAACTATTAAAGTTGAACTTGAATTTATACCGAAAGAAGAAGTAAAAGAAGAAGAAGTAGAAGAAGAAGAAAGGATTTATTCAAAAGAAGAATTAGAACAAAAGGCAAGAGAATCATCAATACTTTTCAATAATAACTTTGCTGATGTTCTTACGGGTAATACAAGTGCAACCGGACTGAAAGCGATTATAAACGGTGAGATTGAAAAAACTGTAGAGGGTGCAGGTAAAGCGGGTAAAAATGCTGCAAAAAAATATGCATCTAATTTCACTAGTGGATTACGAGAAGAGGATATTGACAGACTGTTTATGGGGCCTGTTTCTTATGGTTTTGATGATATTTACACCAATGCAACTGCAATTGATTCTGAAGATATAACCATTGATGCAACTGTCACGCCTACAATCGATGAGGAGAAGAAAGAACAGGTAAAGGTTGATTCTAACACAGAGGGTAAAGCGTTAGTTGAATCTTACAAGAAAGGTATAGAAGAGAAGAAACCTGAACTTGACGCTACAGTAGATACAGTAAAATCATCAATCCTTGAGAAGTTGAATCTTGCAGAGAAGGCGTATGATCTTGGTTACACATTTGTCAATTCCTACACGAGTGGTATATTAGCGGCACTTCCCGCTCTACAATCTGCAATCAATCGGATGAATGGTATTCTGAACAGTGTAGAAGCACCACCTGTCAGTGTTACGTATAATGTGTCTGCTGCAATGGTTGACTTCGAAGGTTTGCCGCAACTTCAGGGTAGCGGCACTACGAATAACTATGACATTGATGTAAACCTGAATAATGCGACAATTCGTAGTGAGCAGGACATAGATAAACTTGCAGATGCCGTGTATGAACGTATTAGTAGGAATGCGGGGTTAACAGCATGAAAGCAGTTCTCCGTGGACTACGTGATTATAATGTTAATTCCTACACGGTTACTCTGAAGAGTAATGAGAAGAAATACTGTGTTGTTACCATCTCTGCAAAAGACTACTACACGCTTCAGAGTGAGTCAGAGTTGATGTTGATTGTTGATGGGATGGAAATATTCACTGGCGTAATCAACAAAATCAATTTTGATTACTTGAACAATAAATACAACATTACTCTGGATGAACTTGCTTACAAGTTATCATTTGACTATGATTTGATGAGTAAAAATGCAAGTTTTGACATCACTTACACCTTAACTACCTCTAACATCATCTTGTCAGAGATCCTTGCTAATACAGCGTTTACAGTGGGTTACGTGCCAATACAGACTATTCCTGAATTAAAAGGTGACAAACTCAATCGTTATGAATGGTTACGGTTACTTGCTGATAATTGTGTGTGTGGTCTTGATGCTGATGGAAAGTATACTACTATTGCTGATAACATTGTCTCTGAACAAACTGCGTGTGATGTGTGGACGGTAGGAAATGAGATTTATATCGGTGTCAATGGTTGCACTCGTAGTAACAAATCAAGTCATACCTGGAACAAAAAAACATGTGATATAACCAATGCAATTATTGATATTCCAGAGATTGAAGTTAATGTTCATCCTGTGCAGAAGGTTATTGTAATCGGTAAGGATGGTGTTACTGGTGAGGCAAGTGTAGGCACTAGTCCTACTATTGTTATTACAGATGATTCTTGTGCGGATGCAGCAGCATGTGAGAAACGTGCAAAAGATGAATTGAGTAAGCAGAATAAACTTGCATCACTCACTATTAATGTTGATCCTGACTTGTTCTACTCAAAGGCGATTGAACTTGGTTGTCACGTTACTATAAGTGAACCTGCATTCATCGCTGGCACGTATGAGATTATTGAAATGGAAATTACTCAAGATAAATGTAGTATTACCCTTGATAAACCAAAGAAACGATTAGAAACTATACTTGATGATTTGAAGCGTCGTGTGAATTTAATTGAGAGGTGGAGATAAATGTATATTGGAGATATTTATATTCCGTATATATCGGAATTTTCAATAAATAAAACCACCAAAGATAGTAAAGAAACTAACTTCATCTCTGGCGATGCTGATCTTAATGAGACTGCACCGAAACTGAAAGAACTTACTATAGCAGGTGTTGCAGCAGCATATGGAAATAAGACTTCTGATGATTATGCTGATGATCTTGAGGCAGCATTGATTCGTAATTCTGCATACAATATTGTCGAGTATAATAATAAGAAGGGTTATTTTGTCCTTACTGATATTGATATCCCTGACACAGTAGAGAATCAGAATGCGCGTGAGTTTACTGGAACAGGTAAGTTCCTTCCTGCTGCTCGCTATGAATGTTCTTACCGTGTAGAGACTGATTATGTTGACAGTGATTTTGCAATACAGTTTCCCCCAATCATCGCTCTCCCTACAGGTGCAACCAATGTAAGAATCAAGTCACCCTGGGAAATCATGTTTATTGATGAATGGCATGGAACTGTGGGCAATGATGGTAAGATATCTATATTTAAACCGTTTCCTATTTTTGATGCTGATAATTATGCTATAACATCTACAGGCACTAAAACGTTTATGGAGTCTGCCTACGGATGTTTTGTAACAGTGCTCAATGCACAGAATAAGAAAACAGAATGGACTACTACTGTAGGCACAGATTTACCAAAGGGACGTTATAAGATTGTATTCCGCTTACAGGATTTGAATGTTGCTGATGATATATCCGTGACCGTAACGGGCAATAAAAGTGGTGAATTAATTAATGAAATATTCACAACAGGTAAAACTACATGGACTACCATTGAGACTTCAGAATTTGAGATTATAACACATGAAACGTTGTCTGTTTCCATAAAGAAGGTAAATGCAACAACTAATACAATCAAAGTAAACTACGGATTCATTCTTCCTACCTATACTGCAAAAGTAGTATTTGAGAATGATACTGAAGTAGATTGTGGTAATGTCAAGGTGTTTGATACCAATGGTTCTACAAATGAATCTGATTGGAAACAAGTGTTTAATTACAACCATGACTTCTCTACAGGTATAGTAATTCAAAACTCATTCTTCCGTTGGCATGTGGATACAAATGAAATTTGGAATAATACAGGTGAGTTAACCAATCTCATCAATAATCAGGTAGGAAGATTATATCCACGTGCATTTAAAAATAACAATGTCAGTTACATTGTAAAGGAGATTCGTCCTGATCTGGTTGAAATTGAGTTTTCTCTATTCAATGGTGAATCAGATGCAAATGCAGAAGATTGTAGGGAGATAGTTCTTGTACGTTTCACGCCTCTCTATGTTACATTTGAATTAATACGTAATGGAACATTCAAGTGGGATTGGCATATTGATTTTAGCACTATGCCATCCTGGAAGGCGATTAGTGCGCCTTCTAACTTAATGGTAACATCATCATTAGCAAACACTGAACATACAAGTGAGAATGGTATATTTACAGTAATATTTGATGAATGTATTGCAGGTATTTGTAAATCAAAGAATAGTAGTGCTTTAGTGCTTGGTGAAGGTGGTTTGTATGTAAACAATACTGCTGAATCGGGCAACTTTATGTTTACACTCTTTATGATTTCTGGTTCCCTGGGTTCAGAATATATATTCCAGAATACAACCGACATGCAAGTAACAAACGTGCAAAAGAATAGAATTTATGATGATTTCTCGATAGATTCATCAAGTGAATATATTGTAGAAAATGGTAGTAATTTTACTGAAACTTATGGCAATGGATTACGAATACAAAGCAATAGTGATACGATTGTTACAAAGAAATTAAAGAATTTAAAATTAGGAACAGGCAATTATAAATTAAAGGTTCAAATATTACCATTAAAAAATATTACGCGTGAAGCAGGTATTATAATTGCCAGTGATCCTACTTATGATAATACCTATTATGTTTGTTGTTTAGAACTTGATGCAACACAATCTTCAGGTGGTAATAAATCAAAGGTTAAATTGCTTAAGTTTAATCAGAATGCAGGAAGTGAAGGTTCATATGGTGTAGATGGATATGGTGAATATGGTTATGGTGCAGTTGGTAGTGAAGTAATTGCTGCTGTAGAAACAGTAACGGCATATGCAGGTGTCACATATTATATTGAATGTGATTATAACAATGAAAATCGTTCATTTGAAATATATTTTTATAAACATGATGAATCAAAACCTTCAACACCAATAATTACATATATTGGTGATACTGCATTTGATTATGGTAATGTAGGTTTATTTGCCCGCGTTTCAAGTGCAGGGACAAATAATTTAGATGTTATTTTCGATTATCTAGAAGTAACCGATTCAATGATTTATGAAAAGGCTGGTTATCCATTTACAGTAATTACTGGAACATCGCATGGTGGTATAGTTGGTCGGCAAACTATATTTATTTTAAACAAAAAAATTGGTCAAGACATTGATGTTGGGCGTTATAATTTAATTGTACAGACAATTTCAACATCAAATCTAGGTACATTAATATTAGATTTTAAAAATAAAACAAAAAGAACTACTTTAGCACTTGATACCACTTCATCAACTAGAACAATTGGGGGTGATGCAGTTTTAACAACTTATAATCAAATTATTGAATTAAAAGAGTCTGATATTGGTGATGTTGCATATATTTTTTTGGAAAGAAATGTAACAGGTTATTTTCCTTTAACATTAATTACATATGCAGCACTCATTCCAATTTCAAATATAGAAGGTAGTGAGATTATAACACCAACAAATCTTTCCTTTGCATCGTTTAATGAACAAAATTATTATAGAAATCTTGAACCTAAAGAATTTGGTTCAAACTTGTTAAATAGAAAATACAAAGCATATAGGTGATTAAACATGGCAAATACTTATACTACTAATTATAATTTAGCAAAACCGGCACACGGTGATGTTAATTGGCATATTCCAGTTAATGAGAATTGGGATAAGATTGATACAAAAATAAAAGCAATTACCGATAGTATTGTTTCTAGAGTTCCTCCTGGTGTCATTATGATGTATGGTTCAAATACACCACCTTCTGGTTGGTTAGAATGTAATGGTGCTGCTATTTCTAGAACAACGTATTCTGCATTATTTTCAGTTATTGGAATAACATATGGAGCGGGTGATGGTTCTACAACTTTTAATTTACCCGATTTACGTGGTGAATTTGTCAGAGGATGGGATCATGGACGCGGAGCGGATCCGAACCGGTTGTTTGGGTCGGCACAGGATGATGAGTTCAGGAGTCACTCTCACGACTATCATGGAACAGGGGATTATATGGGGGGTGTCAGAAATCTTTTTACTAGGATAGGCTGCCAAAATGCCCACGCACGGTGCGATGACCTCCTTTATGCAACCGGCGGCACTGAGACTCGGCCGCGTAACGTCGCACTGATGTTTATTATTAAAACATAAGGTGTTACAATGTATATAGGTGATATTTATTTACCTATTCTTTCCAAAATTGATAAGAAATCTGTCTCAAAAATAACCAAAGAGATTGCAGGTATTAACGCTAAAGAACCGAGAACTGTTTCTATTCGTAGAAATCTGCAACCGATTACTCTTGAAGGTTATCTTTACAATGATGGTGAAAAGGATGATGCGCAATACGCAGAAGATGTAGAAGCATTACAGTATCGTTCTGCTGGATATTGCTACACGAAATATGCAGACTTAGATGGTTTCATTGAGATTGAAAATGCTGAGGCACCACAAACGTCAGAGGAGTTAGGTGTAAGGAATTATTCAGTGGAAGGAAAGTATCTTCCTGCGAGCAAATATGAGCGTGTAGTGGAAGTGGAAACAGAAATGCGTGAGAATGAATTTAATATAGAGTTCCCTCCGCATGTTGCTCTTCCCGTGGGCGCTACAAATGTTAGAGTCAAGACTTCGCAGGATAGTGTGAAATTATCTGCACCTGCATTCATGGCAGGAGATATACCGATTTATAGACCGTTCCCTGCATTCTATCCTGATGATGTTACACATTCAGCAGGTGATACTCCGAAGTATGATACTACGGCGTATAAGATGTCTTACAACTTACTCGATGCAAAGGATGAATCTATTTCTTACACGTTTGTATCGGGTGTGGATGTCCCTCTTGGTTCTTACCGTGTAGTTCTGCGTATGAAAGAGGATACCACAATCGCATCAGACGCACGTATCGTTGTTTTAAGCGGGGATAATGTTATAGTTGATAGTTTACATACCCTCGTAGGTGATAATGTCTGGAACATAGTAAAATCTGCATCCTTTAATATTACACAGAGAGGTATAACCTACACTATTATGGTTTCTAAGGCAGAAGCGGATGTTGCTAACCTTGCAGTCAATTATGGATTCCTCTTACCTGAAAAGAGAGCGCGTGTTGCATTTGATGTAGCGGCAGAGTATGATGTAGGCGAGTGTAAGGTATTCGATACTATTACTACGGATTCTGAAGAGTCTACGTGGAAACAAGTATTCAATCCTGAGCATGATTTTGCAGGTGACATTGTTGTTCAAAACTCTATGTTCCGGTGGGTAATCAAACAAACTGCCTGGAAGGATGCAACTAAGGTTTACAACATCTCTGGTAGTGCTCCTGTTGAAATTGGTAAACTGTATAATAAGGCATTTGGTGATGATTCGGTTGCAATCAAGTTTAAGGAGATTAAACCTAACTACCTAAAGTTCACTTTCGAGTTAGACACAGGTAATGCAACATCAGAGTCTACAAGTGCAAAAGAGATTGATACTGTTGAGATTACACCATTCAATGTTGTAATTGATAAGGATGTAATTGGTGCTTACAAGGATCATTATACATTCAAGTCTACACCCGATGTAATGGTAGAATATGAGAATGGTATTATTGCAGGTTTTGACTCAAATAGTGTCTACGGTTTGATTAAGTCTGTTGATGTTACGAGCAGTTATGATGGAGATATTATTGAAACAACGGGTAGTGAATCGAGTGATTCTTACGTAGTGCCTTTTGTCATTCCATGTGAAATTACATCTTACTTGTATAAACAGGCAGCAGATTTAGTTATTAGCAAGGACAACGGCGATGTCGAGCGGAAGTTCTGGAAGGATGATTTCAGCGTTGATTCCAGCGATAACTATACGAATTATGAAAATTGTCCGTTTACCATATCTGATGGAGTGCTGACGTTAACTGGGAATAGTTATAGTCAGATTTTAACCGTTCCATATGATATGTATGAGCAGACACAATCAGGAACCGTGAAGGCAAGGTTGGTTATAAGCCCTAAGTTTAATATGGTTGCTGCTGCTTCATACTATGGATTTTGCCTGTATTTAGACGCAAATCGGTATTCTATCTTTGGAATCGGCATTACCAAAACTGGAATGGTACAACTGTATTCCTATGTACGCTCTGGTAGTATTGGTACTAATAAGAGTGTAAACACATCTGCCACTTATACCGGTTCCGAAACGTATACTATTGATTTTGAATTTTCAAGAACGAATGTAAAGATAACTAATGTTGATTTTGGTACACCCATTTCATTCAATACTCCAATAGCACCAGGAGCGTATACTGAATCAGTCAATTTCGGTATTGGGGTGACGAGTCCGGGTATTGCAGGTACTACTATTTCTAATATTACCATTGCTCCATCCATCTCCTACGCCGACGACTTCGCCACCGATACTACCGAGCGGTATCAGCCTGTCCTCGGCACTGTTGCGTATGACGATACCAACAAGCGGATGAACGTCACTACAGCGGCAGGAGCGAATGGGAAAGCATCCGGGCGGTTGAAGTCCTACAAGTTCTGTGAGGGTTCTCAAATCTACGATGTGCTTCTCCCTACAGGTGCTGATGGTGACTTCATCTGTCTCGCCACCCATTCTGCTAATGGATTGATGACGGATGGTATCGGTGTAGGATTACAGTCCGATGGAACAGGGAACTGGAACCTCGTAACCTTATCAGGAACTACGGTTACTGTAGGGGCATCGAGCGGGTTGACTGACGGCAAGACTGCCCGCATTGAGATTGAGAAGGACATCACAGGAGCGTATTGGTATTATATCTATGATGCTGCTGGAACCAAACCGACAACGGCAACGGGGAAACTCTATACCGCCTTATCAGAGGGTTACACCGGATGGTATGCCAACGGTAACAACAAGACCTATGCGATTGAAAATATCTCCATTCGCGCTGAATCTATTGTGGGACGGACGAATGTTGAGGTGACTGAGCCGTTCTGGTTCAGGGATGAGTTTGGGGAGGATTCGTTGGGAAGATACCGGACTACCTTTACATTTTCAGATGGAGTGGTCACCGCACCTACAATACCGATTCCGTCGTCACCGGGGGTATTCTGCCACAATTGGAAAATAAGAGATGGAAATTATTCATTTGAATGGACTCCGATTGCTAACGGTGCGGATGGATTATGTGAGGGGATGGTATCATTATCAACAACCCCCCAATATCAAAACAACATTACCGGTTCAGGGTATACATTTAGATATCATAATGGGTTTATAAATTGTGTAAGAAAGGATAGTGGAATCTCAACGACTCTTACTAAAGTGGTTTCGGGTACACCAAATATTGTTCTTGGGACAACCTATGTGGTCGATGTGATCCACAATTCCACTGGAACGGAGAACATAAAGTTATTCATCTACGAAAAGGGAACTGCGCGACCTTCAACTCCTACATCATCGTGGACAGACACTACCTATACGGACGTTTACTTCGGATTTGGAGTCTATACAAACACCTATGGAGGCGGTCTCCAAGCATCCTTTGACAATCTCCAAATCTCCGGCACTCGCGTCTACAACAAACCCATCCACCGGGGAGCAATGCTTGAGACCTATCACGATGGGACGCAAGAGGTTGTAGGGACTACGTTAATTGATGACTGTCAGTGGGATAGAACGTCTGAATGGACACCCAATCCTGGGACTGTGATCACACACAATGCCGCAGAGGGGTGTGTTTCGGTTTCAAGAAGTTCCTCATCTACGACCGTTACACTGAACAACGGGCTTGTGTTCGGAGATGGTATATTTGAGATTGATCTGAATCTGGTTACACCCGATGCAAAATATTTGTTTATCTACCCATATGGTCGAAATAAATACAGAGTAGTTTTGTTTTATCCGAGTTCTGATGCAACCTTACTATCATTGGAATATTATAATGGTAGCGAATGGTCTCGGATAGGTAGTTACACATACACATTCGCATACGGAACGTGGTATACAATTAGATTCGAGAAATTTGGAACTACGTTTAATGTATATCTCAATGGGGTACTGGTAATAACATGTTCGGATTCACATTTCCCATCTGCAACAGGTAGTATGCTTCTAGACGGATTCAAGGGAGGTTCTGACGCATGTGAATATAAGTTTCGGAACCTCGTTATCATCGCCGCCGAATCCAGCAGCACCAACAGCATTGCTACCTGCATTCCACCGATTGGGGGCGGGGCGAGATATGGGGTGGAAGAATCTGTTTACAACACTTTCACTACTGAAAATGTAAACAAAGGTGTATACCTCACTACTGCAAAGGTAAAAACAACTAATCCAAATGCAGATGAAGTATCGCTTGAATATACCAATGATACTACTTCCATTACATTAAACACTACTTCCATTGATGTAGATGCAACTTACACTGTTAAAATTGCACCAATTATCATTGATGCAAATGAAACTGATACCTTACGTGTAAGTGTGAAGAATTCTACTACTTGTGTTCAATCTACAAACTATGTTGATTCTCTTTCCCTGATTCCCGTTTCAGGTGATGATGTGTTATACCCACAGGATTTAGCATTTATCAGTGGTGTTAAACCGTCACAGAAGCGTAAGGTAGAGGTGAAATAAATGTTACGTAAGATAGAATATCAAGGTGATTTTCCAGAAATGGAAGATCATATTCAATTTTCTGTAATAGAAGTTCAAACAAAAGAAGTAGTCATTGATGAGTTTACAGAATCCGAAGAGTATAATGTTGCATACCTCGATGTTGCTGAAACTTATCAGGCGATTGTTGATTACGAGACAATCATTTCCTACGATGAAGAGGGTAATGAAGTAGAGGTGCAGATTCCAATCTACGAAATATTCACAGTAGACATGGATTCATTCTCCCTTCCTGCTACATGGGATGAAATTCAGAATGTGTTGCACTTTGATTTCAAGATTAAAGATAGACTCTATACCTTCTGTAACACTCCAGGAGCAATTAAAGTAGGATTACAAAATTCTATCATATGTAGAACCGTGTATGAACCTGTTACAATTAATTATGGTGACAAGGGTAACATAACACAGAAACAGTCCTACATTAAGCGTTTTGAAACGCCTACTGTACCTCCACTTATGGTAGTCAATGGTATGTTCACTTTACAGAATGATAGCAATGTGTTTATTGAACAATACACGAAAGAACAGATGACACTTGAAGATATTGAACTTTACCGCGATGGT
>Ga0209537_1004818_pt1 | contig 11154 bp, 10 predicted proteins | sample BioPla4DNA1_FD_187698 | JGI IMG/M metagenome (GOLD analysis project Ga0209537, IMG submission 187698) | Biogas fermentation microbial communities from Germany - Plant 4 DNA1 (SPAdes) (version 2) | ecosystem: Engineered > Bioreactor > Anaerobic > Digestate | place: Bielefeld, North...
CCGGTGGGCAGACAGTATTTCACCTGCACGTTCATGTGATTCCGCGGTATCGCGGCGATGTGCCGGATCCACGAGGCGGCATCCGCCGCATCAAGAAGCCTCTGGTTCCCTATGCTGCGGAGGGGGAAGCATAATAATGAAGGAAGGATAAATATGTCATGAGAAGAAGACTAAAGTAGATTGGAGTATTTGAAAGCTATGGCGAAAAACGATTCATAGGCCCAGTCTATCCCAACTGTATGCTGCTATTCTGGAATATTCCATGTTGATTTTGGGGCTTATGTGGTATAGGCGAGGTGTCCCGAATAGCCTTCTACTATGCACATACCAACGGTACCGACAAAGCCCATTGGCAGTTACTAAAAGATCATCTCTTATCCGTAGCCGAGCTGGCCAGGCGATTCGCTTCAGCGTTTGGTGCAGGTAGCTATGGATACAGTGCCGGTCTTCTTCATGATCTGGGAAAATTCTCTAAGGAGTTCCAACAACGTTTGAATGGGGCCCCTCTTAAAGTGGATCACTCCACTGCAGGAGCTCAGCAAGGGATTACACTCTATGGACAAGCTATTGGCAGAGTTCTTGCGTATATTGTGGCAGGGCATCATGCCGGTATTCCTGATTACGGCAGCATAGAGGATGAGTCATCTCTCGCTGCACGCCTTAGGCGCAAAGTACACGATTACAGTGCCTATCTAGAGGCCAACCTGCCGTATCCTCAGAAGAATGCTATGTGGCTACCTGTATCTTGTTTAGAGGGACAGCAAGGTTTTAGTATTCAGTTTTTTATTCGGATGCTCTATTCTTGCCTTGTTGATGCTGACTTTCTGGATACGGAACGCGCGATGAATCTTGAGAAAGCAGATATTCGGGGCAGTGAGTATCCGAGTATTTCCGAGTTAAGAGAGCGTCTTGATCAGTATCTGGCGAAGCTCCTTTCATCAGTTGAGGACACGCCGGTAAACCGTTATCGCAGTGATATTCTCAAGGCCTGCATAGATAAGGCAAGACTTGAACCGGGACTCTTCAGCCTGACTGTTCCTACAGGCGGAGGCAAGACTCTATCATCGCTGGCGTTTGCATTGAGGCATGCTTCTTTCTACGGATTGGATCGTGTCATATACGTAATCCCATTTACCAGCATAATTGAGCAAAACGCCAAGGTGTTTCGTGGGGCTTTAGGTGATGAAGGTGTCTTGGAGCATCATAGCAACTTCGAATTCCCTGATGAAGACAGGGAGGACTGGAATGAGGATATGGCTAGATTACGCCTTTCTACAGAAAACTGGGATGCTCCAATCATTGTCACTACCAATGTGCAATTCTTCGAATCCCTGTTTGCAAACCGCAGCTCTCGATGCCGTAAACTACACAACATAGCACGCAGTGTCATCATTCTGGATGAAGCTCAGATGCTCCCCACTGATTATCTAAAACCCTGTCTTGCAGCAATACGAGAACTCACCGAAAACTACGGCTCAACTGTTGTGTTATGCACAGCCACTCAGCCGGCATTAGGGGGCGTGATGCCTGAGACTATCCAGATCCGCGAGATAGCTCCTGATCCTCCACGCCTATATGAGGCCTTTCGTAGAGTGACTGTGACGCAACTTGGACCGGTGGATGACGACACTCTCATTTCGGAGCTTAAAAAGCATCGACAAGTTCTTTGCATAGTCAATTCTAAATCTCACGCCCGTCAGCTTTACAGGCTTATTGAGGACAGACCGGGCGCGTTTCATCTCAGCGCCTACATGTGTCCCAAGCATCGCAGAGAGGTCTTGGAGAATATTCGATATGCTCTCCGGATGGGCAATGAATGCATAGTTGTTTCAACTCAGCTCGTCGAAGCCGGTGTTGATTTAGATTTTCCTGTAGTTTTTCGGGCAGTGGCCGGACTTGATTCTATTGCTCAAGCGGCAGGCAGGTGTAACAGAGAAGGTAAGTTGCCCATGGGATATGTCTATGTATTCGAGCCTGTAGGCCACAAGCTGCTAGGCTGGTTTCAGCGGACTGCTTCTGTTACGGGAATGGTTCTAAGGAACACTACCGATGATCCGCTGGGTCTACAGACAGTCAAAAGGTATTTTCATAGACTGTACGATATTGAGAGAGACAAGCTCGATAAGGAAGGCATTATGGATGCAGTGGAAGAGGAACGAAAAGCATTAAGCTTTCCTTTTGCCGACATCGCAGCCAGATTCCGCATTATTGATTCCAATACAGTTTCAGTTGTGATTCCGTGGGACGAGAAAGCACGTGACTTGATAGAAGAGGCGGCCTACCGGCCGTCCTGCCGATTGTTCCGACAACTCCAATCCTACGTTGTGCAGATATATCCGAATGAGTTTGTCCACCTTGAGCAAAGCGGCAAGATACGTACGATCGGGGGTGATAAGGGAGCAGTTCACTTTCTTGCTGACGATTCCTGCTATACAGATGTGGGTCTTGAGGTTCCCAAGGCCGTTGAGGCCCTGGGAGAGGTGTGGTTCGTATAGTGCAGTTTATCATGGAAGGAATGGAGGGGAGGGAAAGATGGGATACGGAGTCGCCATCCATGTCTGGGGTGATTATGCGTGTTTCACACGACCTGAGATGAAGGTTGAGCGGGTCAGCTATGACGTCATGACGCCTTCAGCCGCGCGCGGAGTTCTTGAAGCCATTCATTGGAAGCCGGCTATCCGCTGGGTTGTTGACAGGATACATGTGTTGAATGAGATACGTTTTGATAACATCCGGCGAAATGAAGTGTCGAGCAAGATCCCGAAGACAAAAGTACTACAAGCAATGAAGGGAAAGACAACAGATTTGTATCAAGATGTATCTGACCGTAACGAGCGAGAGCAGAGAGCTTCACTAGTACTGAGAGATGTGGCATATGTGACCGAAGCGCATTTCGAGATGACTGACCAGATAGGACCCAGCGATACTCCTGAAAAGCACTACAACATGATTGTACGTCGCGCGAGGCAAGGGCAGTGCTATCACCGCCCGTATCTTGGATGCAGAGAATTTCCGGCACATTTTAGTTTAGTCGAAGGCCTGATTCCAGAGTCTTTCTATAAAGGAACAGGCGAACTAGATCTTGGCTGGATGTTGTTGGACATCGACTACGAGGACGGTATGACGCCGCGTTTCTTCCGAGCCGTGATGCGCGACGGCATTATTGACGTTCCAAGGATGCCTGAAGGAGGTGGAACGTCTTGATACTTCAAGCATTGTACCAGCTATATGAGCGCTTATTGGCCGAGCCTGGTTCAGGTATTTCGCCGCCAGGCTATAGTAGAGCGTCTGTGTCGTTCGCTCTTAACCTGTCTCGAACCGGTGAACTCCTTGACTTAGTTGATTTGCGGGAGACTGCCGGGGGGCGGAGCAAACGACTTCTTCCCAGAGATATGGACGTGCCTAGGCAGGTGGTACGGAGTAGCGGGATTAGAGCAAACTTCATGTGCGATAATAGCAGTTATCTTCTTGGAGTGGAGAAGAAAAAGAACAAGCCTGTAGAAATCACGGAGGATAAGTTCAATGAAATGAAGCTCTTGCATGAAAGCATCCTGGAAGGCATAGATGATCCAGGTGCAATGGCCGTTCTTAGTTTCGCATCCACTTGGAACCCGAAGCAAGCAGAAGAACACCCCGTGTTGTCGCCTTTATGGGATGAACTGATGAGTGGGGGAAACATAGTTTTTAAACTCGACGGTACTGATGGATTTATCCACCAAAGGCCTGCGATTCGCAAGGCGTGGGAACGCAGAATGACCGAAGAATCACATGAGAACATCGGCCAGTGTCTTGTAACAGGAGAACACTCTTCTATCCCCCTTATCCATGACAGAATTAAGGGAGTTACCGGTGCCCAATCAACGGGAGCTGCGCTGGTTTCGTTCAATAAAGCTGCATTCGAGTCTTATGGAAAGAGGCAAAACACTAACGCTCCGGTTGGTGAGGAAGCTGCTTTTGGCTATGTAACTACCTTGAACTACGTGCTTAGAAGCGATCGTCATCGCCTACGTATCGGAGATACAACCACAGTGTTTTGGGCTGAGAAGCCCGCCCATTTAGAAGAAGACATTCTAGCTGAATTGCTTGATCCTACAACTCCTGTGCAGACGCCCAATGGAACAGACAGTCCGGCCAAGGACGATAAGGTAGGATTCCGACGCGATCTTCAAGCTACGAGGATGGTTAGAGATGCTCTTGCACAAATGGCCCAGGGTAAACCTTTAGCAGAAAGCATAGTCGATGTGGATAAGGACGTACGGTTTTACATACTTGGCCTTGCACCGAACAGATCCCGTCTCTCGGTGAGATATTGGCACGTTGATACGTTTGGAGACCTGCTCGAGAAGATCGGCCAGCATTATTCCGATATGGCGATCATTCTTCCGCAGTGGGAACCCGGTAGTTTTGCTATATGGAGGATTGTGAACTCAACTGCACCTGTTATTGACGGCAAGCCTGATGGAAAGCAGGCATCTCCGCTCTTGGGTGGAGCACTTACTCGAGCAGTACTCCTGGGTACTCGTTATCCGCAAGGCATGTACACTACGCTTCTTGCAAGAATTCGAGCTGAGCAGGAAGTGCGTCCCATACAGGCTGCAATGATCAAGGCTTGCTTAGTGAGAAATGCTAGGATATCAGGGAATAAAGCAAAGGAGGGAAGTTATACAGTGAGTCTTAATGAAGACTGGAAGAATACTGCTTATCTGTTAGGTAGGCTCTTTGCGATTTTGGAAAAGGCACAACAAGAAGCAGCCTCCGGTGCTAAGCTCAGTACGACTATTCGCAACCGATATTTTGGGGCGGCGTCAGCCACGCCTCGGAGTATATTCCCTGTGTTGTTGAGATTAGCACAGCATCACATAGCTAAGGCTGAGTACGGGGGAATACTGGACAAGCAGATTGAGGCTATCATTGGGCAGCTTGACGGTTTTCCTGCCCATTTGAGCCTCGAAGAACAGGGGAATTTCGTGCTTGGATACTATCATCAACGTCAGGATTTCTATCGGAAAAGAGCACCTGAAACCCAAGAAACAGCGGAGGAGGGTCAATAATGGCCAAGGCTATTGATAAGCGTTATGAGTTTGTGTTGTTTTTCGATGTGGAGAACGGTAATCCCAACGGGGATCCAGACGCAGGCAATATGCCCCGGATTGACCCTGAAACCAGCCATGGATTAGTCACGGATGTGTGCCTAAAGCGCAAGATCCGTAACTACGTTGAATTAACGAGAAGTGGACAAGAAGGCTTCGAGATTTATGTGAAAGAAGGGGTAATTCTTAATAATCAGCATCGCAGGGCGTACGATTATCACCGCATTGAGCCTACACCGAAGAAGCTCGAGGACGCTAGAGTCACCGAGTTTATGTGCAAGCACTTTTATGACATCCGCGCTTTTGGAGCTGTAATGACTACTGAAATAAACTGCGGACAGGTACGGGGTCCTGTGCAACTCAACTTTGCGCGGAGTGTGGACCCTATTGTACACCAGGAGATAACAATAACGCGAGTAGCGGTCACCAGCGAGAGGGATGCTGACAGAAAGGAACGGGAAATGGGTCGAAAGCATATTGTGCCCTACGGCCTATACCGCGCTGAAGGCTATGTCTCCGCCCCTCTGGCTGAACGAACAGAGTTTTCTGTAGGAGACTTGGATTTGCTATGGGAAGCTCTGATAAATATGTTTGACCACGACCGCTCTGCTGCTAGGGGCAAAATGGCGTCACGGAAGCTGTTTGTTTTCGAGCATGAGAGTAGGATAGGAAACGCACCGGCTCATAGGCTATTTGAATTGATCAAAGCGGTGCGACGTGATCCTGCGACTCCTCCAAGACGATTCGACGATTACGAAGTAACAGTTGATGAAGGGGCAATACCCGATAAGGTTAGGTTGATCTCGTTAATATGACAAGCGACTATTCTGGCGACTATTATGACGATAATTATCTACCGTTATCTGGCATACAGCATCTTGCATTCTGCGAACGACAGTGGGCACTTATATTTATCGAGCGTCAATGGGCAGAAAATGTGCGTACCGTTGAAGGCAAAATCATGCATGAACGGGTGCATAATCCAAACCTTATCGATTACGACAGCGAGCACATTGTCGTGAGATCGTATCCGCTGGTATGCCACGGGCTTGGGATTCACGGTCAGGCTGATATGGTGGAGTTCTGGCCTGTCGAGGATGATGGCGCAGGAGGTGTGTCCTTGCCGGGTCGACGTGGCCTATGGAAGCCTAAGCCCGTGGAATACAAGCGTGGCCGGCCAAAACGGGATGATCGCGATAAGGTGCAGTTGTGCGCTCAAGCGCTATGTCTTGAGGAGATGTTGGGAACAAGGATTGCAGCAGGTGATCTCTTTTACGGGGAGACTCGTCGACGTCAACGAGTGATCTTTGATGATGTGTTGCGTAGGAGGGTAGAACAACTCTGTTTACGTATGCACGAGCTATTTCGCACAGGAGTTACTCCTCGTGCTGAACAAGGGAAACATTGTTCGCTTTGCTCGCTTGTTGACCTATGTCTTCCCAAACTTACACTTAAGTCGCGCTCAGTGAAAGCATATGTCCGTAGGCAAGTTAGGTCTAACGTAGATTGATAGAGAGATAGAGTTATACCTAGATAGGTGCACCATTGTTTCCAAGCCAGTTTGATGGCGGGGGGGATCTTGTTGCGAAAACTTTTGAACACTCTATTTGTGACAAGCCCAGAGGCATATCTCAGTCGGGACGGTGAGAACGTAGTAGTCTTAGTAAGCGGCGAACCTAGATTCAGAATGCCTGTACATAATCTTGACGGTATTGTGACATTCGGATATACAGGAGCAAGTCCCGGTCTAATGGAGTTATGTGCAAATCGCGGCGTAGCCCTGTCATTTCTTAGTCAAAGTGGTCGTTTTATGGCGCGAGTTACGGGAAGGGTGTCAGGAAACGTCTTGCTCCGAAGGAAACAGTACCGAGTTGCGGACTCTGAGGATGGATCGGCGCGTATTGCTTCATCCTTCGTAGTTGCCAAAATCTCAAACTGCCGTACTGTACTGCAACGCGCTGTGAGAGATCATGAAGCTAATATTTGTGCTGAGGATGTTACTGATGCATCTCAAGTATTGTCTAACCATCTTATGAGCGTTACTGAAGATACACCTCTTGAAATGTTACGTGGTATTGAGGGTGCTGCTGCCAATGTATACTTCAGCGCATTTGACCATCTAATTCTTGCAAACAAGCAAGCCTTCTTTTTCAAAGAGCGAAGCCGTAGACCGCCCAGGGACAACATGAATGCGCTCTTATCGTTTCTGTATACATTGCTCCTCCATGACGTTCAATCTGCATTGGAGGCTGTAGGGCTCGATCCGCAAGTAGGATTTCTGCACCGGGACAGGCCTGGCCGCCCCGGACTAGCTCTGGACATGATGGAAGAACTTCGCCCATTCTTGGCAGACCGTCTGGCTCTCTCTTTGGTTAACCGCAAGCAGGTTTCTCCGTCGGGGTTTTCTATTCTGGAGTCCGGGGCAGTTGTTATGGATGACAAGACGCGAAAGACGGTGATTAGCGCTTGGCAGAAGCGCAAACAAGATAAAATCGCCCACCCTCTTCTGAATGAAAAGATTGATATTGGCTTGATTCCGTATGCACAGGCAATGCTGCTTGCTCGTCATTTGAGAGGGGATCTAGACGGTTATCCACCTTTTTTCTGGAAGTAGAGGTTATGTGAAATGATGGTACTGGTTACTTATGATGTTGATACGACCGATGCTGAAGGTCGGAAGAGGCTCCGGCAAGTGGCAAAGGCTTGTACAAATGTTGGACAAAGAGTTCAGAATTCCGTTTTTGAGTGTTTATTGGATCCAGCCCGATTCGCGTCTTTTAAAGCTACGCTTACTGAATTGATAGATCCTGAAAAAGATAGCCTGAGATTCTACTTTCTTGGCTCAAACTGGAAACGTCGTGTTGAACACATCGGAGCCAAGCCAAGCTATGATCCGGAGGGAGTGTTGATTACTTGATTGCGAACCGCGAACCTCAAGTGATCTTGGTTTTCCAGAGGAATTCGCAAAACAGCTTTAACAGGGCTTTTACACGCTTTTGTTTTATAGCAAGGTTCTGCTGCCTCTCTTTCCAAAGAGGTTCGCGAGATCTGGTGCTTAACCGCACGTAAAACCGCAACTTTTCTTTCCACTGTCGCACCCCGTGCGGGTGCGTGGGTTGAAACGCTTAAAGACATAGCAATAAATGAAGCTGTTGAAGTCGCACCCCGTGCGGGTGCGTGGGTTGAAACTGGGTATTGGGGATGTCCTCACAACAGCCAATTCCGTCGCACCCCGTGCGGGTGCGTGGGTTGAAACATCCAAATCTACAAGGGGGACAAGCTTAAAGCCTCTGTCGCACCCCGTGCGGGTGCGTGGGTTGAAACATTACGGACCTAGGTAACAGGCTGCTAGAACGCAGTCGCACCCCGTGCGGGTGCGTGGGTTGAAACTTGTCCACACCTCAGGCAGATATGAATTTCCAGATCGTCGCACCCCGTGCGGGTGCGTGGGTTGAAACCAAACCCGAGGACCGCAACAATGCCAAGCAGCAAGTCGCACCCCGTGCGGGTGCGTGGGTTGAAACATCTCTCAGCCGTCTCAGCGCCTCCTGCAGCGTCCGTCGCACCCCGTGCGGGTGCGTGGGTTGAAACAAGGTTGGGGATAGGGAATACATGGTTTTAAACGTCGCACCCCGTGCGGGTGCGTGGGTTGAAACAGCGATATTGTCAAGCCAGGGATGTCGGTGAATGAGTCGCACCCCGTGCGGGTGCGTGGGTTGAAACCAATATGAGCTGGTCTCCCTCTTCGCAGCCGGCCAGGTCGCACCCCGTGCGGGTGCGTGGGTTGAAACAAAAATATTCAGATCCTCGGCAAGGCTGTACTATGTCGCACCCCGTGCGGGTGCGTGGGTTGAAACGCCGCGTGGCTGGGGTGTGTCTACGACCCCGCCGGTCGCACCCCGTGCGGGTGCGTGGGTTGAAACGCAATAGTGGCCGCGATGAGGCCGGCGCGCCAGTCCGTCGCACCCCGTGCGGGTGCGTGGGTTGAAACTGTCGATACTCCTCTCCTCACTGCATCATGCCGGGTCGCACCCCGTGCGGGTGCGTGGGTTGAAACACAAGCAAAAGGCAGGAGCAGCTTTTTGATGAGTGTCGCACCCCGTGCGGGTGCGTGGGTTGAAACTTGATGAGTTTTGGGCCGAATACCCGAAGAAGCGTGTCGCACCCCGTGCGGGTGCGTGGGTTGAAACAATAATTCGACGCGCACCCTCAGAATCCTTCGACGTCGCACCCCGTGCGGGTGCGTGGGTTGAAACCAAACATGGGTTGAGAGGCAGGGTACAGAGTCGACGTCGCACCCCGTGCGGGTGCGTGGGTTGAAACAGAAATCGAAAAGGATGTCCTGCCACGATCTGAGTCGCACCCCGTGCGGGTGCGTGGGTTGAAACTTGAAAGGCACGAGGAAGGCGAACACGAACTGAAGTCGCACCCCGTGCGGGTGCGTGGGTTGAAACGCGCACTATCTCCGGCTGTGCTTCCAGCCTTGCTCTGTCGCACCCCGTGCGGGTGCGTGGGTTGAAACGCTGATCTCCTCCGAACGGAAGCAGGCGGAACACGTCGCACCCCGTGCGGGTGCGTGGGTTGAAACGTAGGCCATGCCCTCACGCCTGGGTTGCCCTGGTGGTCGCACCCCGTGCGGGTGCGTGGGTTGAAACGCCATGAGCACTCAAGTACTTCTGGATGCGAACTCGTCGCACCCCGTGCGGGTGCGTGGGTTGAAACCAAGCGCTGGGATCGCATCCGGTGGAGCGCAGAGTCGCACCCCGTGCGGGTGCGTGGGTTGAAACGAGATACATGTGTCAGACAGCGGGGCGGGGTTCAGTCGCACCCCGTGCGGGTGCGTGGGTTGAAACTGTGCTGGTGCGCTCCCGGTACTTGTCCGGCATGTCGCACCCCGTGCGGGTGCGTGGGTTGAAACACCCTCACCACCGGGGGAGATGAAGGCCACTGTGTCGCACCCCGTGCGGGTGCGTGGGTTGAAACTGACTAAAAGCCCGATAAAGAGGACCCGGAGATGTGTCGCACCCCGTGCGGGTGCGTGGGTTGAAACGGATCAAAAGCGATGATCCAGCTTTGACCTATGAAAGTCGCACCCCGTGCGGGTGCGTGGGTTGAAACTGAGCTCCAAGCAGACGAACTGGAGCGTTTGGAACGCGTCGCACCCCGTGCGGGTGCGTGGGTTGAAACGCTATCTTCCGCGCCTCATTTACCCCGGGAACCAGTCGCACCCCGTGCGGGTGCGTGGGTTGAAACGGAATATCGAACCGCGTCTGCTTGCCCTTGTCAACTGTCGCACCCCGTGCGGGTGCGTGGGTTGAAACTCGGTGTATGCCTCGACCGTGACCACCTGGCCAAGTCGCACCCCGTGCGGGTGCGTGGGTTGAAACAATTCCGGCATCCATAAGAGGAGCGATCTCGGCGTCGCACCCCGTGCGGGTGCGTGGGTTGAAACGAGCTCATCGCCGTAGCCATAGATAACCCCGTCGCGTCGCACCCCGTGCGGGTGCGTGGGTTGAAACAACTACTATTACAACACGGGTGACTCAGCCTTAACAGTCGCACCCCGTGCGGGTGCGTGGGTTGAAACTGCCGGGTTCTAACCAGTTGGAAACCAGTGCCGCGTCGCACCCCGTGCGGGTGCGTGGGTTGAAACTCTGGCCGGTGCTTTGGGCGGGATCGACTAGATCGTCGCACCCCGTGCGGGTGCGTGGGTTGAAACAGTCGCCAATGGATCGGCTTGTATCTGCGGTTAGTCGCACCCCGTGCGGGTGCGTGGGTTGAAACGGGCTTGTGCCGTTAGTAATCGACATAGTCGTCTGTCGCACCCCGTGCGGGTGCGTGGGTTGAAACTGGTCGAAAACCGGGAACTTAAAAAGCAATTACGTCGCACCCCGTGCGGGTGCGTGGGTTGAAACTGCCAAATGATTAGAGGAATAGCCCCTAACCATCCCGTCGCACCCCGTGCGGGTGCGTGGGTTGAAACTTGAAAGGCACGAGGAAGGCGAACACGAACTGAAGTCGCACCCCGTGCGGGTGCGTGGGTTGAAACACTTATCGTGCCGTC
>Ga0209537_1004821_pt1 | contig 11151 bp, 10 predicted proteins | sample BioPla4DNA1_FD_187698 | JGI IMG/M metagenome (GOLD analysis project Ga0209537, IMG submission 187698) | Biogas fermentation microbial communities from Germany - Plant 4 DNA1 (SPAdes) (version 2) | ecosystem: Engineered > Bioreactor > Anaerobic > Digestate | place: Bielefeld, North...
TGTTAAAGCCCTAGCTCCATCCATACCAGTTTCTTCACTAGTGGTGATTAAAACTTCCAATGGCGGATGCTTAAGGTCATCAGAATCTAAAATTGCTAAAGCATAAGCAATGGCAATACCATTATCTCCACCTAATGTGGTGTTATTGGCCCTTAAAACATCTCCTTCTACAATCATTTCTATTGGGTCCCTTGAAAAGTCATGCTTTGACCCTTTCCCTTTTATACATACCATATCCATATGTCCCTGTATAATTACAGGGTCAGAATTTTCATATCCTTTAGTTCCTTCCTTTTTTATGATTACATTATAGGCTTCATCTTGATATACTTCTAAATTCCTTTCCTTAGCAAAGTTTACAAGAAAATCACTAACTCTCTTTTCATCACCAGAACATCTTGGAATTTGATTTAACTCATAAAACCAATGAAACACTTTTTTAGGTTCTATATTTTGCAAATCTGACATCTTATACCTCCCCATCAATTAATATAAATGCCTTTTTACTCAGCAATAGTTATTTCCTAAAAACATCTTTTTTATTACTTGCTTATTAGTGACTAGACTTCTATGGGCTTCAAAAAAAGAAAAAATCTGAATAAGAATATCCTTATTCAGATTTTACATATGGTTATTCAATTAATCTAAGTTAGTCCTTTAATAAACTCCTTGCAAAACTATTCCAGCCAAAGATACCACCAGTATGGATGAACAAAATATTCTTATGTTTATCAAATCTACCCTTTTTAATTTCCTCCACTAGTCCATACATGGCCTTACCTGTATATACTGGGTCTAGGATTAGGCCTTCCTGTTTAGCTAGTCTATGGATAAATTCTATTTCCTCATCCCTACTTAGTGCATAGCCCTTGCCTACATAGCCATCTATTATATCTATATCTTCCCTACTTACATGGATTTCTTTTCCTGTGTATGTTGATATTTCTTTTAATAGTTCCAATACTCTGCCTTTAAAATAATCTCCATCATTGCAGACATTGATTCCATATATAACAGCATCATTATTATTTACATGGTTAGCATAGTATAAGCCTGCATAAGTACCACCTGAGCCAACTGCAACTCCTATGGCATCAAATTTAATACCTAATTCCTCCTCTTGCCTTAGGATTTCTTCCATGGCATTACAATATCCTAGGGACCCTATGCCATTTGATGCTCCTTCTGGAATTATATAGGCCTTGTGGCCTTCTTTTTTAAGGTTTTCTTTTATTTCCTCCATAATCTCCATTCGAGACTCACTATATTCCTCTGATGTTACAAACCTTATTTTAGCTCCAAGTAGTTTGTCTAAGAAAAAATTCCCCTCTAGTTCACTGTCTTCACTGCCCCTAAGTACAAGGTAGGCTCCTAAGCCAAGTTTTGCTGCCACTGCAGCAGTAGCCCTAGCATGGTTTGATTGGATACCTCCACAGGTAATTAGGTAGTCACACCCCATATCTAAGGCTTCCTTAACGGCATACTCTAATTTCCTTATCTTATTTCCTGATACTTCAGTTCCAGTTTGGTCATCCCTTTTAATATATATTTCATGGCCTAATTCCTTACTTAAGTTTTCTAGTTCCTCTATCCTTGTAGGTAAATTGGCCAATGAAATAGATTTTACAGAATACATATCCTCACCCCTCAACTATATAATTAATTGCCTTTTATATATTAAAAAATTATAATTAAAATTCATCAGCTAAATCATCTAGAGCCTGTCCTGTTACCCTGTAAACCGTCCATTCATCCATAGGTATAGCCCCTATACTCTTGTAGAAATTGATGGAAGGTTCATTCCAGTCTAAGCACCACCATTCAAACCTGCCACAATTTCTCTCTTTTGCAAGTTTTGCTAAAAAGGCCAAAAGGGTTTTTCCATATCCTCTTCCCCTCATCTCAGGTCTTATGTACAAGTCTTCTAAATAAATTCCAGGCCTGCCTAAAAAGGTTGAGAAGTTATGGAAGAACAAGGCAAAGCCTACAGGCTCTCCATCATACTCTCCTATGATCACTTCAGCTGCTTTTCTAACAAATAAAGAGTCCATAAGGATTTCTTCTGTGGCAACTACTTCATGTAGTAACTGTTCATAGTCTGCCAGTTCTTTAATAAAATCCAGTATCAGCTTTACATCTTTTTCTTCAGCAAACCTGATTGTAAACTTATCTTTTTTGGTTGTAATTTTTTTTGTCATTTTGCCCATCTCCTTATTTTGTTATATTCGATACCTATAATTACATTATATACTAATTTTCCCTTTTACCAATGGATGAAAAGTAAAAAAATTCCCAACTATCAAGTTGAGAATTTTTACTAGTCTATTATTGGAACATCAAGTCTACGAATTCCTCTTTACTTATGTTTCCAAAGTATTTTTGTAATGGCTCATTTTCCACTGCCTTGCTTACTTCTACTTTATCATATCTTACCCCGTTTAACTTTTCTTCCAGTAAAGCAATATCTTCTGTCCCAAAGAAGTCACCAAAGATTTTTGTATCTTTAATCAAACCATTTACTACATTAAATCTAATATCTATGCTGCCAAAGTCAAACCTCTTATAATTCTTATATGTTGCCTTAGGAGACTCACCATAATTCCATTCCCAAGTAGAATATTTTTCTTCAAATAATTTTTGGATATTATCTAAATCTTCTTGGGACAGTTTATGTTCTTCTGGTTCTAAGCCTTCCATTTCGAATATACTCTTAAGTAATAAGTCTCTAAACTCATAAATGTCCACGTCTACTGTTAAATATGGTTTTATGTTTGTTACCCTACTTCTAACAGATTTTACACCTTTAGATTCAATCTTATCCTGTTTTACTTGTAATGCTTTAGACAATACATCTAATTCAACATCAAACATGATGGTTCCATGGTTTAGAACCCTGCCCCTCCATACAGATTGGGCTATACCAGAGAATTTCTTGCCATCTAAGGTTATATCATTTCTTCCTGTCAGTTCACATTTAACACCAAGTTTCTCCAAGGCTTTAACTATAGGAATATTGTATTTTTTGAAATCAATTTTTTCAGGGCCTGAAGACATGGAGATAATACTAAAGTTTAGGTTTCCTAAATCGTGGTATACTGCACCGCCACCGGTGATTCTCCTAACCACTTTAATTCCCTTTTCATTTACAAAGTCTTGATTGATTTCTTCAATGGTATTTTGGTTTTTTCCTATGATAATTGCAGGTCCATTAATCCATAAAATTACATAGTCGTCCTTTAAGTCTAAATGTTTAAAGCAATATTCTTCAAAGGCTAAATTGTATCTTGGGTCATTAGAATTATTTACTAAATACTTCATAAACTACTTCCTCCTTAGTATATATATTATTTTCCAATGGCTATATTTAAGTCCATTAGAATATGTTGCAGGTCAATTAATTGGTTCTTTATCTCGTCATATTTCCTAGATAATAGTTTATCATCCATTATGGCGTTAGATTTGTCTATTAAGGCCTCAAATTGACTATATGCAGTTTTTAGTTCTTTTTCAATATCAGCTTTTAATATAGATGGTAAAATTTCTACTTTGCTAGTTAATTCTACTTCGCTCTTTTCTATATTAAAGCTGTCACCTAAGTTTGGTATTATGGTTTCAATACCATATAGTCTGTTAATCTCTTCAGATAAAACTGTGGCTGGCTCTTCTTCTCCATGTACAATAAATATCTTTTTAGGTTTTTTTCTGAACCTTCCTATCCAGTTAAGTAAGGTTGGTTGATCTGCGTGGCCTGAAAATCCTTCTAAATCATAGATTTCTGCCTTTACATTGATTTCTTCTCCCAGGATTTTTACTCGTTTTTTTCCATCCAATAGGATTCTACCTAAAGTTCCTTCTGCTTGGTAACCTACAAAAACTAGGCTATTTTTTTCATCCCAGAGATTATGTTTTAAATGATGTCTAATCCTTCCTGCTGTAGCCATTCCACTAGAAGATATTATAACCTTAGGAAAGGTATATTTATTTAATGCCATGGACTCTTCTTGGCTTTTAACATATCTTAGGTTTTCAAACTCAAAGGGATTATCTCCCCGAAGTACTAGCTCCCTTGCCTCGTCATCAAAACTACTGGAATTTCTTTTAAAGGCTTCTGTAGCCTCTACTGCCATGGGGCTATCTATATAAATGGGTATTTTCATATATTCTTCTATTCTAGGATTATACTCATAATACTTGTTAAGCTGGTAGATAAGCTCTTGAGTCCTGCCTACTGCAAAGGAAGGTATAATTACTGTCCCGCCACGAAGAACAGTCTTGTTTATTATATCTATTAGCTTTTCCGTACTTTCTTCATAACTTTCATGTACAGTGTCCCCATAGGTAGATTCTATTATCAAATAATCGGCTTCATCTATATACTCTGGATTTCTGATTATGGGCCTATTGGGCATACCTAGGTCTCCAGAAAAAACTATCTTTATCTCATCATTCTCTTCCTTAACCCATAGCTCCAATATGCTAGAGCCTAAAATGTGGCCTGCATCCCTAAACCTAACTTGAATACTATCATTTATTTTTATCCTTTGGTCATAAAAATAGGGTTCAAAGTATTTTAAGCTATTTTCTGCATCTTCCATAGTGTATAAGGGCTCTAAGGGTTCTTTGCCAGCTCTTTGCCTTTTCCTATTTTCCCATTCAACGTCTGATTCCTGTATTTTGGCACTGTCTTTTAGCATTATTTTACACAGGTCGTAGGTTGGATTAGTTGTAATAATCCTGCCCCTAAAACCTTCTTTAACTAGTTTTGGAATCCTACCACTATGATCTATATGGGCATGGGTTAAGAATAGAAAGTCAATTTCCTTGGGATCATAGGGAAAATCATCATAATTTAGCCTTTCAATTTCCTTATTACCTTGGAACATACCACAGTCTATAAGTATCTTGTATTTCTTTGTTTGCAATAAATAGTTTGAGCCTGTAACAATTTTAGCTGCCCCAAAAAACTTAATATCCATAGTCCTACCTCCAATTATATTAAAGTGATTGTCTATTTAAACCTGTCATCTTCCTCCAATATGTCCTTGATGGAAGCTTTTGAAGCCACTGCCTTATTAAACTTGTTCATATCCTTTATCTCTCCAAATAAGATTACTCCAGTGATTATTCCATCCCTTGAAAAGATTTTATGATGAATACCTTTGCCACTATCCTTATACTCATATATTTTATCATAATTATTAATGTTACCAGCAGAAAAAACTTTTATATCTCCAATTTCTAGTTTTGTAAAGATCCTAGGACGGCTATATTCCATTTCAAGTCCAGCCATATTTGCACCTGCAACCTTCCCCTGTTCATTGGCAGCAGTCCAAAGACCTAAGACCATGCCATCTACTTCAACTACGTCACCTACTGCAAATATATTTTCTATGTTGGTCCTCATGTGGCTATCTACTTTTATTCCCTTATGGTATTCAATGGTTGTATCCCTTACTAAATCAAGGTTTGGCCTTACACCTGATGATATAAGTATTGCATCAGTAGGTATTTCCCTATCTCCATTTAATTTCATTCCATTAGCTTTTTGGTCTCCTAAAACTTCTTCTACCTGTGAATCGGTATATATACTTAAGCCTAAACTATTTAACCTTTCTTCTAACTTGTTTGCCAGCTCCATATCCAACTGCCTAGGTAATAAATATGGTGCAAACTCAACTACATTTACTTCTTTGCCTAATTGCTTCAATGACCAAGCAGCTTCTAGGCCTAATAGGCCTCCTCCTATTACTGATACAGTATTACAGGTTTTTAGAAATTCTTTAAACTGGTATAAGCCCTCTAATGTCCTCAGGGCAAAGACTCCTTCTTTATACTTGCCCTTAATAGGTGGAATAAAAGGACGACTGCCTGTTGCTATTAGTAGCTTTTCATACCCTATATTTTTACTATCATCTAAATAAACTACATTATTATCTATATCTATTTTCTCAACAATTGTTCTTAAAAAAGTTCTTATATTTTTTTCCCTATACCAGTTCTCATCGTTCACTAATACATTCTCTACTGTAAATTCTTTGAAAATCCCCTCTGTTAATTTTGGCCTATAATATGTTAGGTATGGTTCACTACTTATAATGGTAATATCCCCCTCTTTATCATGATTCCTAATCTCCCTTGCTGCTGATAGTCCACCAATACCATTGCCTATTATTAGGTACTTTGTATTTTCCATCATTCTGCCCCCTTTTTATATCCTTATTAATTATTACCCATATATATATTCTATCACACAAAATGGAAAAGAGATAAGTTCCCTTATCTCTTTCATCCTAACTAACTATAAATGGTATTAAGTATATAGGAATAACTATAAGCATTAAACTAATACTACATGCAATTATATATTTTTCAGTATCACCATCTTCTTTACCAATTGAGTAATTTGTACTTCCACCATTTTGATAAACTAAACTTGTAGTTTTAAATGTTATATGTTCATCTTCTTCAGGAGGTAATAATACATTTTCTTCTTTGTCTTCTTTACATGCTACTGACAAAAAAACGATTGCTATTACTAATAATATCGCTAATATTTTTTTCTTCATTTCCCTTCCCCCTTAAAAATAATTTTTGCTTATCTAACATAGAACTGCTGATGTACAATATATTAAGATTATGTCGTAATAATGGACAATGGACAATGGACAGTTGACAATTGAATAGGTCTAGCTTTGTGGTCCAGATTCTTCCCTAATGCTCAGAATGACAACATTCTATGGTGATATTAATATATTCTATACTTTTCTCCAAAATCATTCTATTTCCAATATAATTATTAAAGACCATAGTAAAAATTATTACTATGGTCTTAGAAGTGAATCAAAATCTATCTCCCAATTCCCTAAAAGTAAGGTCGTTGGGGATTCAAAATATAAGGAAAACCTCCTGCCTGCCTCTTCTTTATCTATGAACAGCTCAGTATAGCCTGTGTCCTCATTGAACCATATTCCATAGCCAGAAATACCCCCTATTCTTACAAGGTCTAGTATTTCATCTTCTAGAGAATTAGCCTTCAAGCTTAATATTATTTCATCTCCTTCTCTTCTAACATCTAAAATATTTATCTCAAAGTCACCTAAATTCAAAGTCTTATTGATGCTTTTGACTTCCCCATCCTTAGGGGTTTGAATTCTAATCTTATCTGTTTTCAAATTAGGATAATAGACCTTAACATAGGGTAGTACTAGTTTTAACCCTTCCTTATCTACTGTAGGGAAATAGAAGTCTGACATTAGGCTGCCAAAGGAAGTGGGTATTGTAGGATAGGTTTTATTCCCCTCTTGGTCTATTAAATACATGGTATTTTCAATGTTTAAGTTAGGATTCCAAATTTTTGAATGTAGGTTTTCTTTGAAGGGATAGTCTACAACTAATTTGTCCTCAGACCTGTTTAATAGGCTGATCATAAGCCTATCATCCATGGGCTTCTTTATTGCCACAATACTAACTCCTCTGTCCTGGGCATGTGGGCCTAGCTGTAAAAAGTCTTCTACTTCTACAGTCTTTCCTAGGCTAAAGGAAATCTCTAAATCTCCCAATATCAAACTATAATCCGTATAGTCTCCTTCTACTTCAAAGTGATAGTTGCCCTGCCAAAAGTCTCCTCCTCCTGCTCTATCCCATCCTTTAGGAGCAAGTATATTATTTTCCCCATCCTTTATCATGACTTCCTCACCATCAGTTAACTTATAATTACTTTCAAGGGTAACTGTTAGCTTCTTGTCTAATTTAGATGCAGCTGTAATCTTTACAAAGATTTCATCGTCTTCATAGTAAACTTGGTCTAGAAGGGCTAATACTAGTCCCTCATCCTTGTCTACTAGGACATTATAGCCTGGAACATATTGAAGCATATGTTTGATGGCTGCTTCAACCCTCTCCAACCCAATAATACTAATTGAACTTATAATTATGGTAAATGATGCTGCTACACCAATTAATATCTTTTTATATCTTCTTTTTCTTAAGGTTTTATATTCCCTTCCCTTTTCAAAGCCTAATTGTATACTTTCATCTAGGCCATCAGGAAGCGGAATACTATTTATCATGCCTTTAAGCTTGTCGGTCATATATACCCTCCTCTACTTTTAACTTTTCCAAGGCCCTATAATATTTAGTCTTTACAGTGCTTATGGGCATCTGTAACTCTTCTGAAATTATTTCAAAAGTATATTCAAAGTATATTTTTAGAACTATGATGTTTTTTTCATCTAGGGACAAGGTTTTTAAATTATCCATGAACATATTAACACTGTCTTTGTCCTTGGCTTCATGTGCTTTTAAACTGGCTAGATCGTCTAATAATATGGGCTTGTTTTTCCTAAGCAGGTCCTTTGACTTGTTAACTGCTATTTTTAATAGCCATGATTTAAACTTAGTCTTATCTCTTATCTTGTCTTTGGAAATGTAGGCCTGATAGGCTGTCTCCTGTACAATATCTAGGGCATCTGCCTCATTGTTTACATAGGTATAAGCTATCCTGTAGATGTCTCCTTTGTATTGGTTAAATAGTGTTTCGAACTCTTTTGTAGATATTTTGATTTTAAAGCACCTCCTAAAAGCAAGTTTCTATATATATGACGGATAAGGATGAGAAAAAGTTTCAAATTTAATAAATATTATTTGTTAAATCCATTATACCAATAAGCAATTTAAAAAAGGGAATGACAATATGCCATTCCCAAAAAATTATAGATAATCTAAGTCTATTTAGATAAGTCAATAATATCAGTAGCTACTTTATCGATGAACCTCCTGTCGTGCTCTACTAAGATCATAGTAGGAGAACATTCTAAAATCATATTTTCTATTTGTAATCTTGAAATTACATCAATATAGTTAAGGGGCTCATCCCAAATAAATAGGTGGGCTTCTTCACAAATAGACTTGGCAATAAAGATTTTTTTCTTCTGTCCCATGGAAAAATTTTCTATGGGGATTTCAAATTGGTCTCTTGAAAAGCCAAGCTTTCTTAATATGGTCAAAAACTTTGTTTTGTCTAAACCCATTTTATGAACAAATTCATTGATATTGCCTTCAACATAATCAAATCTTTGAGGAATATATGAAATAGTTATTCCCTTTGCTATTTCTAACTTACCTTTCCAAGGTACATCCCTACCTAAAATTGCCTTTATTATACTAGATTTACCGCTTCCATTACTACCTTTAAATACTATACAATCTCCCTTTTCCACTGTAAATTCTATGGGTTTAAAGATATTCTCATCTCCATAGGCTATGGTAAAATCTTCTGCATTAATATAGGGTTTTGCATGGTGGTCTAATACATTCATCTGTAGTTTTTCTAAGGGCTCTACGTTTTTTAATAAGTTTTTCTTTTCCTCTATAGCCTTTTCATATCTCTTCTCTATTGCCTTAGACCTTTTCATCATCTTTGCTGCCTTATGTCCTATATAGCCCCTATCTACAGGTCCAGAGCCTAATTTAGTGGCTTCTACCTTGTCAGACCATGTGGCCTTTTGCCTTGCAGACTCCCTTAGCCTCCTTATTTCCTTTCTCAATTTTTCATTTTTTTCTAATTCATATTGGTCTTCTAAGTTCTTATTTTTCTCCCAGCTATCATAATTTCCCCTTTGGATGACTATCTTAGACTTCTCAATTGAAAGTACATGGTCTACTATACTGTTTATAAAATCTCTATCATGGGACACAAGTATAAAGCCTTTTTTACCTTCCAAATATCTAGCTACTACTTGCCTACCATGGGTGTCTAAGTGGTTAGTAGGCTCATCAATTAATAAAAACCTATCTTCCTCTGCAAAGAGCAGGGCCAGTAGAATTTTCGTCTGTTCCCCACCACTTAAGGTTGAAAAGGGACGATATAGGGCTTCTTCTTCTACTTCTATTAAATTCATTTCCCTTCGTAGTTTCCACAGCTCAAAATTTGGCTGTAAATCCTCCAATAAGTCTAAAGTCACCATGTCATAATCTTTTATGTCAAAGGGGAAGTATGCCATGGGTACAGGTTTTATAATGGAACCCTTATAGGTATATTCATCCATCAATAGTTTTAAGAAGGTAGTCTTGCCGTAACCGTTTCTCCCTATAAAGCCCAACTTCCAATTTGTATCTAACTGTAAATCTAAATCTTCAAAAATAGGCTTTAGACTTCCTGGATATTCAAAAGTTAAATTTTTTATATCGATTAATGCCATATAGATTCTCCCTTCATATTATGATATTTGGCGAGAATCCTCTTTTAAAAATCAAAAAAGTTGAGAGCGAAAAACTCTCAACTATAAAAAATAATAGTTGTTATTTTCATCAAGTTATAATTAATTGTAAGAGGTTTCTCGCTAAAAATGGGCACAACAAACCAAGGTCCCTTGAGGGAAATTGGAGGAATGATATGTTGTGCTTATTAAATTTATTATTTAGCAAGAAATATAAACATGTGAACACCTCTTACCTAGTATTAACTAGATTATAGCATATTTTTTCATAGTGTGCTAGATATGAGTATTTTAAATATTAAATTCTTTATACAGCTATGTAATATTTTATCAAATACTCCCAAATTTATTATTCTTCATCAAATAAGTCGCCATAGTATTTATTGTAGTGCTTAATATTGCATTCTCCCCATATAAGATTTATTATAAAAAATAGTATAAGCCTGAAGAAGAAACTAAGTAAATAATATATGGGATCCGATACAATAAGGAAAATTCTTCTTTTAGTAATAATGTCTATTGGTATAAAAATCATTGAAGTAACTAGTGCATCTAACAAATAATTCTTGTACCTAATTTTCTTCTCCTCTGGTGAACTGCCTATAGATAATTCTTTTCCTCTGATAGTTTTAGGTAATCTGAATTCTTTTGCCTTTCTATGATATAGGTTCAAAACTATGGCCATAATAACTATTAAGCTTATTTCTAAATAGGTATTTTTAAATCCCTTATCCCTTATGAACTTAAATATAATCACAAATAATGTATAAAAGTATCCGAAAAATGCTCCTGAGGCCAGGGATTCAGTTATATGTTTTCTCTGCCTTTCATCCAGTATGAACCTTCTAGTCTTTTTGTATTCTTTGCTCCATCCTGATTTATCGACATACTCACTAGTTACAATATAATAGCTGAGTGTTCCAATAACCATTAC
>Ga0209537_1004823_pt1 | contig 11148 bp, 7 predicted proteins | sample BioPla4DNA1_FD_187698 | JGI IMG/M metagenome (GOLD analysis project Ga0209537, IMG submission 187698) | Biogas fermentation microbial communities from Germany - Plant 4 DNA1 (SPAdes) (version 2) | ecosystem: Engineered > Bioreactor > Anaerobic > Digestate | place: Bielefeld, North...
TTTCATTAAAGGCTCTGCAAGATTAATTGCTGTCTGACCACCTAGACTTGCAATCACTCCCTCAACTTTTTCAAAATCTACTATTGCCATAACATCTTCTGCAGTTAAAGGTTCAAAATAAAGTTTATCTCCTATCGTATAATCTGTAGAAACTGTTTCTGGATTATTATTGATAATAATTGCTTCATATCCAGCCCTTTTAATAGTTTGTATTGCATGAACTGTTGAATAGTCAAATTCAACACCTTGTCCAATACGGATTGGACCTGAACCAAGAACTATTATTTTCTTTTTATCTGTTAGTTTTGATACATTTTCTCCTGTATAAGATGAATAAAAATATGGAATATATTTTCCGGTATGAAGAGTATCAACCATTTTAAAAATTGGAATAATTCCTTCTTCTTTTCTTTGCTTATAAATTTTTATCTCATCACAACCCCATAGTTTAGAAATATATTTATCTGAAAAGCCCATTCTTTTAGCTTCTTTTAATATATTTTTATCAAAAGGAGTTTTTCTTATTTTATTTTCCATATCTATAATTTTCTTTATTGCTTCAAGAAATAATTTAGTTATCATAGTAAGCTTATGAATTTCTTCAATCGAAGTTCCTCTTCTTATAAGCTCAGCAATTGCATAGATATTATCATCCTTAAAATCACTTATATAATTTAATAATTCACTAATTGACATATCATCAAATTTTGAAAGATATAAATGGCAAACCCCTATTTCTAAAGAACGAACAGCTTTTAGGAAACATTCCTCCAAATTTGACCCAATACTCATAACTTCCCCTGTTGCCTTCATTTGAGTGCCAAGTTTATTGGAAGCTGTTTGAAATTTATCAAAGGGGAAACGAGGGAATTTTGCAACTATATAATCAAGGCTAGGTTCTATTGCTGCAGTTCCACCTGCCACTTCTATTTCTTCTAATTCCATACCAACTGCTACTTTTGCTGTAACTTTTGCTATCGGATATCCACTTGCCTTAGATGCTAGAGCTGACGAACGAGAAACTCTTGGATTTACTTCTATTAAGAAATATTCACTGTTATAAGGATTAAGAGCAAATTGAACATTACATCCACCTTCTATCTTTAATTCCTTTATAATTTTAATTGCACTATCTTGAAGCATTTTTTTATCCTCTTCCTTTAATGAAAGGATAGGCGCAACAACTATTGAGTCTCCGGTATGAACACCTACTGGATCAACATTTTCCATACCACAGATTGTTATTGCATTCCCCTTTGAATCACGCATAACTTCAAATTCAATTTCCTTATATCCCTTAACACTTTTTTCAATTAATACTTGATGAACAGGAGAAAGCTTAAAAGCATTTATACCAATTTCAATAAGCTCTTCTTCATTATTTGCAAATCCTCCACCTGTACCTCCTAAAGTAAATGCAGGACGAAGTACAACAGGATATCCAATTTCCTTAGCAGCCTTTTTAGCCTCTTCTAGGTTATATGTTATCTTAGAAGGAATTACTGGTTCTCCAATAGTTTCACACATTTCTTTGAATAATTCTCTGTCTTCAGCTATCTCTATACTCTTACTGCTAGTACCTAAAAGTTCAACTCCACATTCCTTAAGTATCCCTTTCTTTTCAAGCTGTATTGCCATATTAAGACCAGTTTGACCGCCAATACCTGGAACTATTGCATGAGGTCTTTCATATCTTAAAATTTTTTCAATATATTCAAGAGTTAAAGGTTCCATATAAACTTTATCAGCTATGCTTACATCAGTCATAATAGTTGCAGGATTAGAATTTACTAAAATTATTTCATAACCTTCTTCCTTAAGAGCAAGGCAAGCTTCTGTTCCTGCATAATCAAATTCTGCTGCTTGTCCAATAATAATAGGACCTGATCCAATAATCATTATTTTTTTAATATCTGTTCTTTTTGCCATTTTTACTCCTCCTTAAATTTCATCAATATAAATGATTTTATTATTACAAATTGTTGCAATACATTTCCCCATTAACTTCATACCTTCAAAAGGAGTTGCCTTTCCCTTAGAAAGAAAATCTTCTGAATTAACAACTATTCCTTCATTTAAATCCCATATTGTAAAATCATCACCTAAAGGTATTCCAAATCTTTTTCTCGGATTTATAGCCATAAGCTCTATTAACTTTTCTAAACTTATTAAATTTTCTTTTACTAATTTTGTATAAAGCACAGGAAAAGCTGTTTCAATTCCTACAATACCAAAAGCACTTTCCTCAAGTCCCTTTGATTTTTCCTCAATACTATGAGGTGCATGATCCGTTGCAATCATATCTATTGTTCCATTCTGAACTCCCTTAATGAGAGCAAGTCTATCTTCCCTACTTCTTAATGGAGGATTCATCTTAAATCTGCCATCTTCCTCTAAGTCATTTTCATCAAGGACTAAATAATGAGGAGCAGTTTCACAAGTAACGTCTATTCCATCTTCTTTTGCTTTGCCTATTAGCTCAACACTTTCTTTACAAGAAATATGACAAACATGATAAGCACAGCCAGTTTCCTTAGCTAATCTTAAATCTCTTTCAATAACCTTCCATTCACTTTCTGAACAGATGCCTTTATGATTATGCTTATTAGCATAAACTCCTTCATGAATATACCCACCATTAAGCAAACTGTTGTCTTCGCAATGAGCTACTATAATCTTTCCTAAGGATTTTGCTCTTTTCATAGCTTTTTTCATTAGTTCTTCATCCTGTATTCCCTTTCCATCATCTGAAAAACCTAGTATTTTCCCGGCCATTTCTCTCATATCAGAAAGTTCTTTCCCATCTTGATTTATAGTAATGGAGGCAAAAGGATAAATATTAATAACTGAATCTTTTTCTATTATTTTTATCTGTTCATTTAAGTGTTCTAGAGTATCAGGTACAGGATTTAAATTAGGCATTGTACATACTGCTGAATACCCTCCTCTGGCCGCTGCCCTGCTGCCTGATTTTATTGTTTCCTTATATGAAAACCCCGGTTCCCTAAAGTGAACATGTACATCACAAAAGGCAGGAAAAATAGTATATTTATTAGTCAGACAGCCTTCAATTATCTTCTTTGGCAAATTGCATTTTACATTAAACATATAGCCCCCCCTTTTTATTTTTAAAAAAAAACCTTGTCGATATCGACAAGGTATAAATATGCAAAATAAAGGTGACAAACATAAAAGCAGCACCAACATTTAAACATTGCAATTATATAATCTTATCGATATCTCTGTATCGTTTTAAAGATGTATCTTTATTCATTCATTATTCATTTGTTCATTTTCAATTATTATGCCACTAAAAACATTATTTGTCAATTACTATTTTTATAAAAATCTGAAATTTTATAATTTAAAATTAAACTGACTAAATTGACTATTATATAATTCTGAATAAAAACCTTTCTGTTTCATTAATTCATCGTGAGTTCCCTCTTCTATTATTCTCCCATCTTTTATCGCAATTATCTTATCTGCATTTTTTATTGTACTAAGCCTATGAGCTATTATAAAAGTCGTTTTATTCTCCATAAGCTTCTTTAAAGCTTCTTGAAGCTGAATTTCTGTTCTTGTATCAATAGAGGATGTTGCTTCATCTAATACTAAAATTGAACAATTTGATATCATTGCTCTTGCTATCGCTAAAAGTTGACGTTGTCCTTGAGATAAATTACTTCCATTATCCCTCAATACAGTATCATATCCTTTTGGAAGCTGTTTAATAAAATGATGGGCATTGGCTAATTTTGCTGCCTTTTCTACTTCTTCATCACTGGCATCCAATCTTCCATATCTTATATTTTCTCTTACAGTATCTTCAAATAAGAATGTATCTTGTAACACTATAGCTATAGACTTTCTAAGGCTTTTTAAAGAATAATTCTTTATATTTTCTTCATCTATTAATATACTTCCAGCATCTACATCATAAAATCTATTTAATAAATTAATAATAGTTGTCTTACCTGAACCTGTTGGCCCTACTATGGCAATCGTCTGTCCCTTTTCAGCCTTTATATTTATTCCCTTTAGTATTTTTTTCTTTTCAGTATATGAAAATTCTATGTCTCTTAACAAAACATTTCTTTCAACCTTTTCCAACTCTTTAGCATTTTTATTATCTTTTTCTTTTTTTTCATCCATAACTTCAAAAACTCTTTCAGCTCCTGCTAAAGCTGATTGAATTGTATTACCTATATTTAAAATTTCATTTATAGGCCTATTAAAATTCCTCATATAAAGAATAAAAGTAAATACAGTTCCAACCGTAATGTTTATATCTTTAAGAATTAATATCCCTCCAGATACAGCAAGTAAAAAGTATGTAAAATTATTTATGAAATTCATTATTGGAGCCATTGCACCAGACATTGCTTCTGCTATTATTGCACTTTTGGTTAAAGCTTTATTTTTATTACTAAACTCTTTTCTTACTTTTTCTTCTTGTCCAAATAAAAAGGTTAATTTTTGGCTAGATATCATTTCCTCTATATATCCATTTAATTCTCCTAACTCTTTCTGCCTTCTCAAGAATATCGGCTGAGTTTTATTAATAATAGTTCTTGTTATTATAAACATAAGAGGAGTACTTATTAATCCAATTAAAGTTAAAGTTGGACTTAATAATAACATTGCAATAATCATACCTACTATATTAATAAGACCCGAAGCAAACTGAATAATGCTTTGTGATAAAGTGTTATTAATATTATCAACATCATTTGTAAGTCGGCTCATTAAATCTCCGCTTGAATGAGTATCATAATAATTTACTGGCAGCTTTTGAATACTTTCAAAAAGATCTTTTCTTATTCTTGCAGATGTATTTTGAGCTATACTTACCATTAATCTATTTTGGAAAAAGGCTGAAGCACTTGATATGACATACATAACAACTAATAGGATACACATTTTGCTTAAACCATTTAAATCTCTAACAGCAATATATTTATCTACAATGTCTCCATTTAATTTGGTTCCAAGTATTGTTATTAAAGTGGTTACTATTGAAAACACTAATGCTAATATTAAAATATATTTTTTATCTCCAAGATATTTTAATAGTCTTTTAGTTGTTTCCATTGGATTATTAAGTTTTTCTTTTCTTCCAGCCTTAATATTTACTCTTCCCCTTCCTGGTGTATTTCCTATTAGCAATCCTCTGCTATTAGACATTTGAAAGCACCTCCTCTCCTAATTGCGAAACTGCTATAGTTCTATATATTTCGTTATTTCTAATTAATTCATCATGGGAACCAATAGCTGATATTCTCCCCTCATCTACTACAATTATTTTATCTGAAGCCATTACAGCAGATATTCTTTGAGCTATGGTTATAATTGTAGCTCCATCATCTCTATTTTTTATTGCTTCATGAAGCTTAGACTGAGTCTTCATATCTAAGGCACTAGATGCATCATCCATTATTAATATTTTGGGGTTTCTAACTAAAGTTCTTGCAATAGAAAGCCTTTGTTTTTGACCTCCAGATAAATTTTTAGCTCTCTGCTCTACTTTTTCCTTATATTTATTTTTCTTCTTATTTATAAATTCATAAGCTTGGGCATCTTTAGCACTTTTCTCAATCTCTTTAAAAGTTGCAAAATTATTTCCAAACCTAATATTTCCTTCAATATCTCCTGATAAAAGCAAACTCTCTTGAAGAACAATTCCTATATTGTCTCTTAATTCTTTTAGTTTTAACTCTTTTACATTAATTCCGCCAATTAATATTTCTCCCTTATATATATCATATAATCTTGGAATTAAGCTTATTATGGTACTTTTTCCTGAACCAGTTGGGCCTATAATACCTATACGTTCGCCTTCTTTTATACTAAAGGATATATCCTCCAACACATTTTCGCTTTCCTCATTGAATTTAAAATACACATTTCTAAATTCAATATCGTATCCTTCTAATTTCTTAGCATCTTCCTTTTCTTTAATTGAGGAAGCCATATTTAAAATTTCATTAATTCTGTCAGCTGATGCCTTTGCTCTTGAAAAGTTCATCATAAGATTTATAACCATAACAGTAGAATGCATTATTTGAATCATATAATTTACAAAGGCCATTATCTTTCCTAGCTCTAAAGTTTGATATGAAACCATCCTTCCTCCAAACCATAAAACTGCTACAACGCTTAAATTCATAATAAATTGTGTAAAAGGAGAAAGAACTAGATTCATATTTTGAGAAGCTATACTACTAACTGTTAATTCTTTATTTTTTTTATTGAACCTTTCCTTTTGTTTTTCCTCTAAATTGAAAGATTTAATAACTCTAACTCCTAAAATATTTTCACGCATAACAAGATTAATATCATCTAGCTTATTTTTAACTTTAATAAACAAAGGCATAGATTTTTTTAAAATTATTATTATACCTATAATTATAATTGGTATAGACACTGCAAAAATAGTGGAGAGATTTAAACTTAACCTTACCGCCATAATAATTCCTCCTATTGCCATAAGAGGTGATCTAACTGCCGCCCTTAATGCCATATTAAACATTTGTTGAACTTGAGTTACATCATTTGTTAATCGAGTAATCAGTGAGGCAGTCTTTAACTTATCTATCTCCATAAATAAATTTTTCAAAGATGTCTCCTTTCCTATACTTCTACTTTTATAAAAAATTAAAAATGTACTATTTGATTTTGTCCTTTGTTTATTATACAACATAATATTTTTAATTGAAAACAATTATTTATTGAAAACATTAATCATTTATATAATGCGATTTTTATTATATAATTAAATAGCTTTTTTATTCTTTTACACATATATTAATAATATTAATTAAAACAAGGAGTATTTTTATGTGGATTATTTACGCATTGCTATCTGCTTTTTTTGCAGCTGCAACCTCAATATTGGCAAAGGTCGGAATTCAAAATGTTAATTCTAATTTAGCTACTGCAATTCGTACAGTTGTAATTATTATAATTGCTTGGGGAATAGTATTTTTAAATGGAAGTTATAAGGAAATTCCTAACATAACTCAAAAAAGCTGGCTTTTTCTTATTCTATCAGGTGTTGCAACAGGTCTATCCTGGTTATTTTATTTTAAGGCACTACAATTAGGAGATGCATCTAAAGTAGTTCCAATAGATAAATTTAGTGTAGTTATAAGCATGGTCTTAGCCTTCTTAATATTAAAAGAAGCAGTAACAGCTAAAACTATTATTGGTGGAATTTTAATCACCCTAGGAACCTTTGTCTTAATACTATAAAAAGTTATACCTATTAAATAAAAGAACTACTAAGCCAGAAGTATTGGTTAAATTTTAAATAAACTCAAAAAATAAAGTTGTAACTTCAAGTTACAACTTTATTTTTAGTAAAAGTATTATAAATTGATAGACTTTCTCTAGCTATAGCTAAATGTAACTATAACTTTAAATAAATCTCCATCTAGATCTATCTTAAGCCTTCCCCCTTGAGCTTCTACAAAACTCTTCGCAATAGCAAGACCAAGACCAGAACCTTCTGTGCTTCTAGATTTATCTCCTCTTTGGAATCTTTCTACAATCTCTTCTTCAGTAAAATCTATTTCATTTGCAGAAATATTTTTTAATATTATCTCAACTTCATTTTCCTTATTATTAATATCAACATATACTCTTGAATTTTTCATTGAATATTTTATTATGTTGTTAAATAAGTTATCAAATACCCTAAAAGTTTTTTGACTATCTAAAGAAAGTATAATTTTTTCATCGGATATATTCCATTTTATGGTTAATCCTGCTTCATTAATTCTATCCTGTAATTCAATTTCAGCCTGTTTTATTAACTGAATAATATCTACATCCATTATATTTAATGAAATATTATTACTTGATACCTTACTCATCTCAAATAAATCTTCAATTAAAATTTTTAGTCTTTGGGCTTTTTTATCTATAATATCAATATATTGTTTTTTATTTTCTTCTGATGAATTTTCATCCTTTAGCAAATCTATATAAGTTATTATAGAAGTTAAAGGAGTTTTTAAATCATGAGAAACATTAGTAATTAAATCTGTCTTCATTTTTTGGCTTTTTACTTCTTCATCTACCGCCTTTTTGAATCCTCTTTGAATTTTTAATAATTCTTCTTTAAAAGCTTCAAAGATTTTTAAATCCTCTGTTATTTCTATATCTAAATTTCCTTCAGCAATTTTATTTGTTGCATTTAATAAAATACTGTATTTATCTTTTAATTCAAATAAGTATTTTCTTAAAATAAAAAATAAGACGATTGAATAAACTATAGCAGCAAAGATTCCAGCAACCCATAATAGGCAGCATATACTTACTATAATAAAGTTAATTCCTACTAATTTAAGGATATATTTATTTCCTTCTTCTTTAAAATCAATACTTGCAAAGTTATCTAAGCCTTCTCTTGATTTTTTAATTAAAAATCTTGTTATTCTACCTATTAAAGTATTTTCTTTAATATATTTAATAAAGCCCTTTCCAAAGATATATTTTATTAAAGTTACTCCTACAAAAACTGCTAAGAATAAGATTAACCAATAGAATATATTAAAAATGCTTATAGCTGATTTTACAATATTTTCTGATACACCAAGGCCAGCAAATCCTTCTATTATTTGGCTGTTATTTAAAGTTCTATATAATATTTCAGGAGCTAAAGCTATTGAAGCAGCTTCAAAGCTAAGTAAAATAATAAGTATCTCAAAAGGAATATTGATAACTTTTCCTATAATTAAATCTTCTAAAGACTTTTTATAAGGAATAAATAAGGCTATTAAAGCAATTACTGCAAAGGCAATAAACATATAAAATATTAAAATACCAGCTATTTTATCATACTCAAATTTGTTATCTTCATAAGCGATAATATCATGTTCATATACTAGTACTTTTGGTATTCCATAAACAATAGTTACATCTTTAGGATTATCAATCTTAATATTTTTATCTATCCTAAAAACTTCGTTAATTAATTTATCATTATTATTATAATAATAATCTTGATTATAAGAATAATTATTAGTATTTAAAACACTGCTTTTCCCCTCTGAAGAAAAATCAACAACAAGATAGTATCTATAATAATCTTTTAACTCTTTATTATCTACATTATTAATAAAATCTTCTAATTTTTTATCTGTATTTGTGATAGAAACCTTTGAAGATTTATTAATTATAAAATAATCTAAATTTTTTATATTTTTTAACTTATTTTCTGCCCTTCTTAAAGAACCTTCCTTAATAAGATTTCCATTTTCATATTTACTTTCTAAAATCTCATCGTATAAAGATCCATAAGATATTGGTTTCCCTTCCTCATTTTCCTTTAACATTTTATATAGAACAAAATTACTTCGATATAGTGTATCTTGAATATATTCATAATTATTATTTGAAGTATTATTTGCTTTAGATAAATTATGTATTTTATTATAATTAGCAAATATTATTATAGATATTATAGTTACTAATAAAATTATTATACTACTTATTCCTAGTTTCCTATATGAGTTATTATACTTTTTCAATTTTGTATCCAACTCCCCACACCACCTTTAAATATTTTGGATTTTTCGGATCATATTCAATCTTTTCTCTTATATTTCTAACATGAACCATTATTGTATCTGTATTTATTGCTTTTTCGTTCCATACCCTTTCATATATTTCTTCGGAAGAAAATACTCTTCCTGGATGCTTCATAAGTAATTGTAGAATTTTAAATTCAATAGGAGTTAGCTTAACAGTTTTATCATCTACAGTTAACTCCACCTTATCAACATTTAACTCTAATCCCCCTATTGCAAATACTTCATCTTTATGTTCTTCTGCTTTACCACTATTCTTTATTAACTCTAAATATCTTGAATATCTTCTTATATGTGAATTTACCCTAGCTATTAATTCCATAGGTGCAAAAGGTTTTGTTACATAATCATCTGCTCCTATGTTAAGACCCATTATCTTATCAATCTCTTCTGATTTGGCTGAAAGCATAATTACAGGAAAATCAAACTTCTCTCTCAACTTAATTGTCATTTGAATGCCATCCATAACTGGCATCATAATATCCACAATAGCTAAATGAATATCTTCCTTATTTATTATGTCAAGCCCTTCCTTTCCATTATGCCCAACAAAGACCTTATATCCTTGATTTTTTAAATATATTTCCACTGCCTTTGCTATCTCAATATCATCCTCAACAACTAAAATATTATATGTATTCATGACTATCTCCTTTTTTCTCGTAATACAAACATTATAGAACATTAGAATAATATTTTAAAATTTATTATGCTTTTATTTTAATCATTAATTCTAAAGAAAAGCCAATTTTAATTCTTAAGAAATTCTAAAAAAGTGCACAGCTCCTAAGAACTGTGCACCTTTTTTATTCAATTTCTATTCTTGAACTTTCTTCAATTGATTTTTCTATTTTTGGTAAAATTACTTGAAGAACTCCATCTTTATACCTTGCTTTAATATTATCTTTATCAAGGTTTTCTATATAGAAAGTTCTAGATACCTTGCCATAACTTCTTTCTTTTCTTATATAATTGCCTCTGCTATTATCTATAATTTCTTCTTTTACAGCTGAAAGTGTTAGGTAGTTATTCTTATATTCAAGATTTATATTTTCTTTATTATACCCTGGTAATTCTGCTTCTAATAGATATTCATTTTCTGTTTCTTTAATATCAACCTTAATTCCTGAAGTTTTCTTGTCAAAAACATCATTAAAGAAAGAATCTATTTTTCTGAATTCATCAAAAGTATAAGGAATTAATCCAAACATAAATAACAACCTCCTTTATTTATCTTATATTTTCTTCTTTCAATTATATTATACTTAAAAGGTCAAAGAAAGTCAAAGTAAATTTTTAATAATTTTCTTTGTATAAAAAATGAAATTTAACTAATTACTAACTATAATTATTAAGGGAGCTGCCAATGCAGCTCCCTTAATAATTATTTTAATTTCCATATTTCCTTATTATATTGTTCTATAGTTCTATCTGATGAGAAATATCCTGCCTTAGCTATATTAACTAAAACTTTTTTATTCCAAGTTTCTCTATCTTCGTAATCTTTAAAGGCTTTTTCTTTTGTTTCTATATAATCTTCTAAATCAAGTAA
>Ga0209537_1004824_pt1 | contig 11147 bp, 9 predicted proteins | sample BioPla4DNA1_FD_187698 | JGI IMG/M metagenome (GOLD analysis project Ga0209537, IMG submission 187698) | Biogas fermentation microbial communities from Germany - Plant 4 DNA1 (SPAdes) (version 2) | ecosystem: Engineered > Bioreactor > Anaerobic > Digestate | place: Bielefeld, North...
TGACTGGCAAAATTTAAGTAGCTATTCTTCTTTTGGAGCTGCATTTGCTAAATTTATCTAGCTATTCTAAGAAAAAATCAGCTATCTTTTCATTTTTACTTAACAGCTCCAATATATTAACATTACCATTATTATACTATTATACCCACAATAAATGAGCTACAAACTATTATTTATAATATGGTATTATTTATTGAATAAAATTTCTCATTAAATCATCCAATGTTTCTCGACGTCTAATAAGAATATGATTTCCATCGGATTTTATCAATACCTCAGCTGGTCTTGGGCGATTATTATAATTGGAGGACATGGAATATCCATATGCACCAGCATCCATAACTCCTAGGATATCTCCCTCTTCAATTTTGGGAAGAAGTCGATCTTGAGCAATTATATCCCCACTTTCACAAATGTTTCCTACAACGGTCACTTTTTCTAAGGAGTTATTATTGTAGTTTAGATTATTTTTATAGACTTCAATATCGTGATGGGAACCATATAACATGGGTCGAGCCAAAATATTAAATCCTATATCTGTACCTATATATATCGTCTGTTTATTTTGTTTCTTAGCATGTACTGTACCTAAAACAACACCACATTCGGCGACAATATAGCGCCCTGGTTCAATCTTAAACTCTATTTTCTTTCCATAGCTCTTGGCCCATGTTTCTAATACTAAAGAAAGTTTTTTTCCAAACTCTTTTAGCTCTAGTCTAGGTTCATTATCCTGTTTATGATAGGGAACACCAAACCCGCCACCAATATCAATAAACTCAAGATTAGAAAATTCTTCAGCAGCTGATAATAGTAACTTTGCACCTTCAATAAAAACGTCTCCCTCCATAAACAAAGAACCTAAATGCTGATTAACCCCAACAATCTTTAAATTGTATTTGTTAGCTATGTCTTTAATTTGTGGTATATATTCTAAGTTTATACCAAACTTTGTATCTTCACCGGCAGTTATAACCTTTTTATGATGTCCTACTCCAATACCAGGATTTAATCGAACCGCTACACGACCACCAGGATTTATCTCGCCAAACTGTTTTAATTGGGAGAGTGAATCTACGCTAATGAGGACTCCTTGCTGTATAACATATAGCATCTCTTCTTTTGAAATATTATTGCTTATATAAAAAATCTCACTAGGCTTATATCCTGCTTTTAACAATATATGCACCTCTCCTGGAGATATAGCATCTGCGTGTAGCCCTTCATCATGGATAATCCTAAGTAACTCCAAATTTGTATTAGCTTTGCAGGAATAGTTTACAGTAAAATTGGGATAAGAAACAAAAGAAACCATTTCACGACATCTCTGCCTTAAAATAGACTCATTGTATACGTATAAAGGACTCCCGTATTTTTCAACAAGCTCTCTAGGAGTAGAATTACCATAAAAATTTGTCTTCTTGGTAAAGTAATTATCCATAGTGTATGCCTCCAATTTCCAGCGGAAGTAGAATAATCTTATAATACGGAAAAATGTTTTTATTGTCAAGGAAGATAAGCTTATTAATTCTTGGGCAGGAAATTCTAGACTATTGTAGAATAAAGATAAAATAAGTATGATTAATACAGTGCAAAATGAATACCAAAGGAGGAAAAAATGCTAGCAAAGGTTAAAAGTGGTGGCATTTTTGGTATTGAAGGCTATATTGTCGAAGTGGAAGTAGATATATCAAATGGCCTTCCAGTTTTTGATATAGTTGGATTGCCTGATCTATCAGTACGTGAAGCCAAAGAAAGGGTAAGAGCAGCTATAAAAAATAGCGGTTTCGAGTTTCCTATTAAGCGTATTACAGTGAATATGGCTCCAGCCAATACAAAAAAAGAAGGTTCAGCTTTTGATCTAGCTATAGCAGTTGGTATTCTTAGGGCAACTGAGCAAATACCTAAACTTAATAATTTTGATCCTCTATTTCTAGGAGAACTATCTTTAGATGGTACATTAAGGCCAGTAAAAGGTGTCCTTCCTATGCTGTTGTCCATAAAAGAAAATCATAAGGATGTAATCCTTCCTTACTCAAACGTAGAGGAAGCTTCAAATGTTTCCGGCATAAACATATATCCCTTTCATACCTTGAAAGAGCTTGTATCATGTCTTAGAGGAGAATCTAGTCTAATACCATATAATAGGACTAATAATGTTGATATAAATTTTGGAGTTTCATTCACAGAAGATTTTAGTGACGTAAAAGGGCAAGAAAGCGTGAAAAGAGCTTTGGAAATAGCAGCTGCAGGTGGGCACAATGTAATTATGATTGGACCACCAGGCTCAGGTAAAACCATGTTAGCTAAAAGAATCCCGTCGATTCTCCCTGATTTAACTTATAATGAAGCTCTTGAAATTACACAGATTTACAGCGTTGCTGGCCTGTTGAAGGAGAAAGAAGGAATAATCCGTCGCCGTCCCTTTATCTCTCCTCATCACACTATATCTGGTTCAGCTCTTGTAGGAGGAGGTAGAATTCCAGTTCCCGGACAAATTAGCTTAGCACATCATGGTGTCCTATTCTTGGATGAATTGCCTGAATTTAAAAAAGAAGTATTAGAAGTCCTTAGGCAGCCCCTAGAAGATGGAGAAATAACCATATCTAGATCGTATGGTACCGCAACTTTTCCAGCTAAATTTATGCTAGTGGGTAGTGCTAATCCTTGTAACTGTGGCTATTTCGGTTCAAGTAATGATAATCAAGAATGTGTTTGTACTCCTTCACAAATAAAAAGATATTTAGGCAAGATATCAGGGCCATTGATGGATCGGTTTGATATACATATTGAAGTGCCTAGTTTATCCTTTCAGAAGCTAAGTGATAATGAAAAAGCTGAATCCTCTGCTAGTATAAGAACTAGAGTTAATAAAGCAAGAGAAAGGCAAGTTGAGCGATATTCAACAGAAGGTATATACTACAATGCCCAGCTGAGTTCAAAACTTATCAGGAAATATTGTATCTTGAACCAGCCAGCAAAAGTGTTGATGGAGCAGGCTTTTTCATCTATGAATCTTAGTGCAAGAGCCTATGACAGAATATTAAAAGTAGCCCGTACTATAGCTGATTTAGAAGGAGAAAAAAATATCCAAACTCATCACATAGCTGAAGCTATTCAATATCGATCTTTGGATAGGCAGTTTTGGCCATGATTGGTGAAAACTAAAAGTCAGGTCATTTAACACAATAATTAACAAGGAGGATTATGGTGGAACAGGTTGATGAAAGATTTTTTTGGATATGGCTGTCTCAAATTCCTGGCATTGGGGCAAGGCGTTTTCACTTATTAATGGAACATTTCGGTAGTGCCAGTCAAGTTTGGTTAGCTTCAACAAATCAGTTAGTAGAGTTAACTTCATCTTTAGGGAACAATGTAGTACATGAAATAATAAACCAGAGAAATGATAAAACACTGGATCGAATAAAAAGGATGATGGATTCCCCGGACTTTAGGATAATTACCTTATTAGACGATGAATATCCTATTCTGCTTAAAGAAATTTATGATCCACCTCCTGTTCTCTACTGTAAAGGTTTACCAATAAAAAATAATCAAGCTGCTCTTTCTATAGTTGGTTCCAGAAGATCCACTGCATATGGAAGGCAGATGGCAGAAAAGTTCAGCTATGAGCTTGCAACAGCTGGAATAACCGTAGTAAGCGGGCTGGCAAGAGGCATAGATGCTATGGCTCATTACGGAGCTTTGAAGGCCGAAGGAAATACAGTTGGAGTCTTGGGATGCGGAATTGACATAATATACCCTCCAGAAAACAAAAAACTATTTAAAAGAATGGAACAAGAGGGCACAATAATAACCGAATATCCACCAGGCTCAAGTCCTGTAGCCGGAAATTTCCCTGCTAGAAATCGAATTATTAGTGGAATGACTAGTGGTGTGTTGGTTATTGAAGCAGGAGAAAGAAGTGGAGCCCTTATAACTGTGGATTTTGCTCTAGAACAAGGAAGGGATGTATATGCCCTTCCAGGAAATATAAATGTACCTCAAAGCGCTGGCACAAATAAACTTCTAAAAGAGGGAGCAAAATTAGTCACAGATGTTCAAGATATCCTTGAAGATCTGGGTTTAGAGCAAGAAAAGGATAAAAAAGATCCGATACCCGTTCAGCTTGATTTTTTTGAAACTCAGGTGTATAATGCTCTCGAAGAAGGGGAACGCCATTTGGAGGAATTGTTAAAAGAAACAAAAATGGATATACATAAATTGAATGCAGTATTGACAATGCTTGAAGTTAAGGGAATAGTAAAGCAAATGCCAGGTAAAATATTTATTAGAAACTGGGATGCTTAAACAATGGAGGTTATAAAATGGCACAAAATCTAGTAATCGTAGAATCACCAGCAAAGGCAAAGACAATAAAAAAGTTTTTAGGAAGAAATTACAAGGTTGAAGCATCTATGGGACATGTTAGAGACTTGCCTAAAAGCCAATTAGGTGTTGACATAGAAAATGATTTTGAACCCAAATATATAACTATCAGAGGCAAGGGTGAAATTCTAAAAAAACTGAAAAAAGAAGCTCAAAACGCTGGTCAAGTATTCCTAGCTACTGACCCTGATAGAGAAGGAGAGGCTATTTCTTGGCACCTAGCTTATGCGCTAAAAATTGATACTAATAGTCCTTGTCGAATTGAATTTAATGAAATAACAAAAGCAGCGGTAAAAGAAGCTATAAAAAAACCCAGACCTATAAACAAAAATCTGGTAGACGCCCAGCAGGCAAGAAGAGTACTGGATCGCATAGTAGGATATCAAATAAGCCCTCTATTGTGGAGGAAAATACGGAAAGGCCTCAGTGCAGGCCGTGTGCAATCTGTAGCCACTAGAATTATTTGCGAAAGGGAAAGAGAAATTCAAAATTTTATCCCTGAAGAATATTGGTCATTGGTAGGGCAGTTTCATAAAATGAACCATGCTCAGATATTCGAAGCAAATTTCTATGGTCATAACGGGAAAAAACTTGAGCTAAAAAATAAGCATCAAGTCGATGAAATAATAAACGCTCTTAAGGGAGCCGATTTTATTGTCCATGAAGTAAAAAAGGGAACAAAGAGACGAAATCCTTCACCTCCATTTACGACCAGCACTCTTCAACAAGAAGCATCTAGGAGATTAGGTTTTACCGCTCAGAAAACAATGATGATTGCTCAACAGCTTTATGAAGGAATTGATATAGAAGGTGAAGGTTCTGTAGGTTTAATAACATATATAAGAACTGATTCTACAAGAGTCTCTGCATCCGCACAAAATGAGGCTTTAGACTATATTTTGTCTAAATATGGTAAAGAGTATGAACCAGATAAGCCTAACCAATTTAGAAGTAAAAAAGGAACCCAAGATGCCCATGAAGCTATCCGCCCTACTAGTGTGTTAAGGGATCCTGAATTAATTAAAAGTTCCTTAAAAAGAGATCAATATCGCTTGTATAAATTAATTTACCAGAGGTTTTTGGCTAGTCAAATGACACCAGCAGTTTTTGAAACCATGACTATTACAATAAAAGGTAAGGATTATATCTTCAGAGCTACTGGTTCTCGAAAGATTTTTCAAGGTTATTCTATTTTGTATGAAGAAGGTAGTGATGAGGCTAAAGAGGAAAAAGATATAGAACTCCCCGAAGTAGTTGCCGGTGAAAAGTTAGTCCTGAAAGAACTAGTCCCAAATCAGCATTTTACCCAACCCCCTCCCCGCTATACTGAAGCTTCTCTGGTACGCACTCTTGAGGAAATGGGCATTGGAAGACCAAGTACCTATGCTCCTACAATCCATACCATAACAACAAGAGGCTATGTCGAGAGGGATAAAAGGACCTTAATTCCAACTGAATTGGGTTTTATAGTCAACGATCTAATGACAGAGTACTTTTCTGATATAGTAGATTATCAGTTCACTGCGGAGATGGAAGAAGTTTTAGATAAGGTTGAGGAAGGAGAAAAGTATTGGAAGGATATACTCAAAGATTTTTACCCTAATTTTAAGAAATTGTTAGATTATGCGGATGGACAGATTCCACAAATAGAGATAAAAGATGAAGAATCTGATGTTCTATGTGAAAATTGCGGAGTAAATATGGTAATTAAAACAGGGCGTTATGGTAAATTTTTGGCATGTCCTAACTTTCCACAATGTAGAAATACCAAACCTTTGGTAGAAGAATTAGATGTCCCCTGTCCCAAATGTGGTTCAAATATAGTCGTTAGAAAGACAAAGAGGGGCAGAAAGTTTTATGGATGCAGTCAATACCCTCATTGCGACTTTGTATCCTGGGATCCACCAGTAAAAGAACCATGTCCTGAATGTGGTTCCTATATGGTGGAGAAAAATAATAGGGGGAAAGTAACTATTGTATGCTCTAATGATGATTGCAAATATAAAAAGGAAAAGGAAATGGATAGATGATGAAGTATAAAGTTGCAGTTATAGGCGGAGGATTAGCGGGTAGTGAAGCAGCTTGGCAGTTAGCAAATAGAGGAATTAAAGTTGCACTATACGAGATGAGACCAAGTAGTACAACCCCTGCTCATACAACCTCCTATCTTGCTGAGTTAGTGTGTAGCAACTCCCTAAGATCAGATAGGTTAGAAAATGCAGTAGGTCTATTAAAGGAGGAAATGAGAAGGCTCAACTCTCTTATTATTAAGGCTGCTGACCTTCATCGCATTCCTGCTGGTGGAGCATTAGCAGTAGATAGAGAATCTTTTTCTAAATATATTACTAATACCATAAGGGCTCATCCTAATATAACTCTTATTCATCAAGAAGTAGAGGAATTACCCGATACTGAATATACTATCATAGCAACAGGACCGCTATCTTCTCCTTCTATTTCAAAGACAATATCTAAGCTTATTAAGGAGGACTATCTCTATTTTTTTGATGCTGCAGCACCCATTGTAACTGCTGAATCTTTGGACAGAACCAAGATCTTTAAAGCTTCCCGCTATGGTAGGGGAGATGATTACCTTAACTGCCCAATGAACAAGGAAGAATATACTAAGTTTTGGAATGAGTTAGTTAATGCGGAAGTTGTTACATTAAAAGATTTTGAAAAGCGCGTTTTTGAAGGATGCATGCCAATAGAAATAATGGCGTCTAGGGGAATAGATACTCTGAGGTTTGGGCCCCTAAAACCCGTTGGATTGATAGATCCTCGAACTGGAAAAGAACCTTATGCTGTAGTCCAACTAAGACAAGATAATCATAGGGCTACACTATACAATATGGTAGGATTTCAAACTAATCTTAAATTTGGAGAACAAAAACGAGTTTTTTCATTGATTCCCGGCATGGAAAATGCAGAATTTGTAAGATACGGTGTAATGCATCGCAACACCTTTATTAATTCTCCCAAACTTTTAAATTCCTTTTATCAAATGAGGGATAATCCTAATATCTATTTTGCAGGGCAGATAACTGGTGTTGAGGGGTATGTAGAATCAGCCTCCAGCGGTCTTTTAGCTGGTTGTCATTTAGCAAAAACTATACTAGGAGAACCTATGCCAGATTTCCCCGACACCACTGCTATTGGTGCCCTATCTCATTATATTTCCAATCCAGCTATTAAAGAATTCCAACCTATGAATATAAATTTTGGGATAATGAAGCCTCTAGAATTCAGGGTTAGAAATAAACAGCAGAGAAATAAATTGCTTGCAGAGAGATCCCTTAAGGCTATTGAGGCAATAGCAGAGTCTTTGTAAAATAAATATCGAAAAAGCTTGAATTTTGTGAAAAAATATGATAACATTTCACTGTTTAGTTAATTTGGCCAAAGGAGGTAAAGCTGGGTATGCTAAGTGGGACGACAATAGTAGCGGTTAGGAAAGGAGATCAGGCGGCAATCGGTGGCGATGGACAGGTTACCTTCGGACAAAATACCATTATGAAACATGGGGCTAAAAAAGTAAGACGTATTTATAGCAATAAAGTACTAATTGGATTTGCTGGTTCAGTAGCAGATGCTTTTAGTTTAAGTGAACGTTTTGAAGCAAAACTAGAACAATACTCTGGAAATCTTGAGAGAGCAGCTGTAGAATTAGCTAGGGAATGGCGTTCTGATAAAGTTCTTCGCAAATTAGAGGCAATGCTAATAGCCATGGACAAGGACACCCTTCTTATTATTTCAGGTACTGGTGAAGTTATTGAACCTGATGATCAAATCGCAGCTATTGGATCAGGGGGCGCTTTTGCTATGGCAGCAGCTAAAGCCCTTGTAGAAAATACAGACTTACAGCCTAAAGAAATTGTCAAGAAATCATTGGAAATTGCAGCGTCTATATGTGTTTACACAAATGATAATATTTACATCGAAGAGATTTAGGAGGAGACGCTAATGGAATATTTAACCCCTAAGCAGATTGTACAACAGTTAGATCGCTATATTATAGGGCAACACGAAGCAAAAAAATCTGTAGCTGTAGCTCTGAGAAATCGTTACAGACGTAGCTTGATAGACGAAAAGTTAAGAGATGATATAAATCCTAAAAATATAATAATGATGGGGCCTACTGGCGTGGGTAAAACAGAAATAGCAAGACGTTTGGCCAAATTAGTTGAGGCACCTTTTGTAAAAGTTGAAGCTACTAAATTTACCGAAGTAGGGTATGTGGGCCGGGATGTAGAATCCATGGTCAGGGATTTGGTAGAAGCTGCTATTCGCCTGGTAAAGAATGCAAAAATGAATTCTGTCAAAGAGAAAGCTGAAAAAGCAGCAGAGGACAGGATTTTAGACATACTTCTTCCCACTAAAAAACGCAAACCCTCTAATCCTTTAGGTCTTTTGTTTCAGCCAGATGGACAGGATTATGAAGATGATGAAGAGAATGGAACTGACGCCAGAAATGAGTCCATGTCAAATACGAGAGAAAAACTTCGCCAAAGGCTTAGATTAGGGCTTATGGAAGATACAGAAATCGAAATTGAAGTAGAAGATTCGAAATATTCAGGTATAGGTTTTGTTCCTGGCTTTGGCAATGAAGATATAATGATTCATATTCAGGATGTTTTCGGAAGTATTATGCCTCGAAAAACCAAGAAAAAAAAGACCACCATACGTGAAGCAAGGCGAATTTTCCAACAAGAAGAAGCTGATAAGCTTATAGATATGGACGAGGTAATAGAGGAAGCTATACATGCTACAGAGCAGCATGGAATTATTTTTATAGATGAAATTGACAAAATTGCAGGTAAAGAAATGAGCACCAGTCCAGATGTATCCCGTGAAGGAGTCCAAAGAGATATATTACCAATAGTTGAAGGAACTACTGTTATGACCAAATATGGCCCTGTAAAGACAGACCATATACTATTTATTGCTGCCGGTGCTTTCCATGTTTCTAAAGTATCTGACTTAATACCAGAATTACAAGGTAGATTTCCTATAAGAGTACAATTAGAAAGCCTAACTCAAGAAAACTTTGAGCAAATACTTACACAACCAGAAAATGCATTATTGAAGCAATATAAAGCCCTTATGAAGGTAGAAAATATAAACTTAGATTTTACCCAAGATGCTATTTCTGAAATAGCCAAAGTAGCCTTTTTGCTCAACCAGCAAAGTGAGAATATCGGTGCCCGAAGGTTACATACAGTTATGGAAAAATTAATGGAGGACATATCTTTTAACGCTGAAGATCTTGCAGGTAGAGATATATTGATAGATAAGGAATATGTCCATAAGGCCCTTAAAGAACTTATACAAGAGCAAGATATTCATAGGTTTATTCTGTAATTTGTATGCGCTATTAAAGACAATAAGGGATTTGCAACATACAAGTAATTTAATAAGGAGTGAATAAATTTGTCGACCAGTTTGTTAGAGAAGACTAGAAGCTTAAATAGAATTATTCAAAGATCTGGATCAGATCCAGTGCGATTTTCTGATTTAACCAGAGTTCTTAGTGAGCTTTTAGTAAGTAATATATATATTATCAGTCGTAGGGGAAGGATGTTAGGATATACCTTAGTAGATGATAAATGTATTCAAAATTGGGATCCTGATTTGAGCGAGGAGCCTAGAATTTCTACTAAATCAAATAATCAGCTGTTAAAAATAAGTGAGACTTTAGCAAATGTAAACGTAGAAAAGGATTGTGTTATTACGGAAGCTAATTTAAACAATAAGTTTGGGAAATTTACATCAATTATTCCCATAAGTTGCGGCGGTGATCGATTAGGAACTCTTATTATTGAAAGACTAGGAGAAAAATTTACTGATGATGATTTAGTTTTGGCTGAATATTGTGCCACTATAACAGGTATGGAGATTATTAATGCCAAAACTGAAGAAATTGAAAAAGAAGCCCGTGAAAAGGCAGTGGTTCAAATGGCAGTTAGAACTCTATCTTTTTCAGAGTTAGAAGCTATTGAGCATATCTTAAACGAATTAGATGGCAATGAAGGATTGCTGGTAGCCAGCAAAATTGCAGATAGGGTAGGTATTACTCGCTCTGTAATAGTAAATGCCTTGCGAAAACTTGAAAGTGCTGGTGTTATCGAATCTAGATCTCTCGGAATGAAGGGAACTCATATAAAGATATTAAATGAGAAATTATTTGATGAGCTAGAGAAAAATAGATAAAAAGCATTAAAAGAAGTGATTTTATGAATGATGGAATGATCAGATTAAAAAATATATTGAAAGAAAACGGTTATAAATTAACTCCTCAGAGAAGAGCTACTTTGGAAGTGCTCTTAAATAATCAGGGAGAGCATTTAAGTACTGAGGAAATATATACAAAGGTGAGAAAAACTCACCCTGAGATTGGTCTGGCCACTGTCTATCGAACCATGCTTTTACTAGAAGAACTGGGACTCTTAATTAAGCATAATTTTGAGGATGGGAGAAATCGTTATGAATTGAGCCATCCTGACGAAGATCATGACCATCATCACTTGATTTGTCTCAAATGTGGCCGTGTTAGTGAGGTTGAAGAGGATTTATTAGGCTCATTAGAAGAAATTATTGTCAAAAAGCATGGTTTTCAAGTAATTAATCATAAAGTTAAATTCTATGGACATTGTAAAAATTGTCAATAAGACTCTGCATATAAAATATTTGCAGAGTTTTTTTATTCTGCCATTTTGTATATCAATCATGTCTGTTCATAAATGGTATAACCAAGGTAA
>Ga0209537_1004832_pt1 | contig 11129 bp, 8 predicted proteins | sample BioPla4DNA1_FD_187698 | JGI IMG/M metagenome (GOLD analysis project Ga0209537, IMG submission 187698) | Biogas fermentation microbial communities from Germany - Plant 4 DNA1 (SPAdes) (version 2) | ecosystem: Engineered > Bioreactor > Anaerobic > Digestate | place: Bielefeld, North...
CTAAGCCGAGACGCGAGCTAAAAGAGACGAGGGGCCGACCTTTTGGGACAGCCCCATCCCGTGACTAAGATCAATTCTTTCGACCACGTTATCCGGTTCAACCGGACGAGTGAAACTTGGCCATCCGCAACCCGAATCATACTGATCGAGGGTCGTGAACAAAGGCTCTCCCGATACGATATCTACATACAACCCCTCCCGAGTATTGTTGTAATACTCGCTTTGAAACGGCGGTTCTGTGGCATTCTCCTGCGTTACCCGGTACTGGATATCCGTGAGGCGTTTGCGAAGCTCCCGTCTGTCGTAGGGATGTCGGTCGCTGTCCATTCGATTCCCCCGCAAGAACACTAAACTGCCCTCTTATCGTTTGCGCAGTTCCTGAGCATATGCATTGAGATAGGCCTCGAAGCTTTCCAAAGTCGATTCCACCGGACGCTGTCCCGCCAAAATAGGATTCAGCCAGGTGGATGTCTGACGGTTAATCTCCAAAGGCAAATCAAAGATCGCTTCTTCGATGGAACGCCTCGAGTGGGCGACCGCTCCGCCGATGACCGATGCGAGAGCGTCCATCGGCATATCAAAGACATCGACCAAACCGGCGATATACTGTTGCGATGCCGTCCTTCGAGCAGGCATCAACCGCGTTTTTGCTACCCACAATTCCTGGCTCTGCGGACTGGTCGCAAACTTGATAAACTCCCAAGCCGCCTCAGGAGCTTTGGTGGACGAGGACATATACAGGGGGTTCGTCCACCGCGTGTTGGCTCTGTTTTCAACCAACGGCGGCGGCCCTATGCCCAAAGAAAAACTCATTCCTCCGCCTTTTCTGGTATCCTGGATGGCTCCCATACGCCAACCGCCGATCCAATCCATGGCGATCCGGCCTTCTGAAAAACCTTGCCAGGCCGCTATTCCTTTAGACGGTCCGGCTGCCGCATAATTGGCATAGAGCTCGACCAACGCGTGGTAGGCTTTGACGGTCTCCGGACGTGTAAAGGTCACTCTTTCGACCCAACCCGTCTCATAGGCTTCCGATTCGAACCAATCGCCGCCGAACATCCACGAAACGTCAGGCAGAATGGCCTCCGTCGCCTGCGTGATGGCCAGTTGCTGAGCTCTTCCCGCGGCATCGATTACCGTCAGTCGCTTGCCGTACTCGAGCAGACGATCCCAGGTCCAAGACGTCTCATCCCAACTGGCGGGCAGGAGCGGCAGGCCGTGCCTTTGCAATAAGTCTCGGTTGTAAAACACCAGTTGCGTGATGATGGTGAGCGGCACACCGTAGCGCCGGCCCTGAAATACCGGAGCCTCCCACACACCGGGGAAGAATCCGTTGATCTGCAATTCCGCCTTGTCTCGCTCAGCCAACTCAGTGATATCAGCCGCAAAACCGCGCACGATAAAGCCCAGCTTATCACCGTAACCGGTAAACACATCCGGCGGCTGACCCGCTGCGGTCATTACCGCCACCTTCTCTTGATAGGCCACTCCTGCGCCGCTGGTGACAAGAGTGACTCCCACATCGGGATACGCTTGTTGAAATCTCTCTATAACCTCTTCCGCCCACTCCATCTCCGAAGTGTGGGTGCGATGGAGAAATATGATCTCCGTATTCCTCGCCGCGAATGCCGTCACACTCAACAACGCTACAAACGTCAAGGATGCGACCAATAACCTTGAGTACCTCATAAAACACTTGTCCCTTCTCCATGTATTCTTCGTTCCCAAGCCAACAGAGCCGCCTTTAGTTGCCTTCCGCCGCGAAAACCGCCCAAAGCACCGTCTTTACGCGTCACACGATGGCACGGTACCACAATAAGGACCGGATTTGCCCCACAAGCCCGGCCCACGGCCCGGGACGCTTGCGGACAGCCGATTTGATCGGCGATCTCTCCGTAGGTACGGGTGGCTCCGGGCGGAATGCTTTGAAGGGCCATCCAGACCCGTTGTTGAAACCTAGTCCCCTTGACATCCAGGGGTATCGAGGGCGGACTTCCGCCTCCACGCAAGTAATGAAGCAACGAGCGCGCCCATCCGTCGACCCGACCCGGATCATGAACAACCGCCGCTTGCGGATAGCGCCTCTTCAACTCGGCGACCAGCGCCTGCGGATCGTCGCCTATTTCCAAGAAGCACACCCCGCGGGGAGTGGCCGCTATTATGAACTGTCCGAACGGCGATTCGTACAGACCGTATCCGATGTCAACGGACGCGCTCACGATTCGACCTCCGGCGGGTTCATTCATCATCGGCAAAAGCCGCGTTAGCGATCTCTTCCGAAACCAGAGAGAACACTGACTCGGTCAGCGAAGGATCCTGATGCACTGACCATCCCGAAAGCGTATCAAACGTCTCATGAAGAACCGTCTCGCCGTCCACCGTCACGATCAGATCATCGAGATAGACCACACCCGTAGCTCCCTGTTCCGAATACGAATTGTCGAGATGCGGATTCGGATAGGTAGGCGTGTTGTTGCCGAATCCCTTGCCCAACAAGATCTCCGCCGGTAGGGTGGCCGGAATCGGAGGTCTCAGTATCTCCTGCAAGATTACCCAATCACCCCCCCTATCCCGAGCGGACAGACTGAGAATTGTCTCCGTAAGACCGATCCTGAGATCGACCCAATCACCTGCCTCGATATCTACCGTAGTCCTTCCTATCGTCCGAAAACCCTGGGTGTTTATTCGAAATTGAGCGCTGCTTTCTTGACCCAAGCCCACAAAATGCATGGCATCCCAGTACAAAAAAACAGAGGGTGTCCAAGAACTCCCGCTGTGCGGACCGACTCTTGTACTCACTTGCACCCAGATTTCGCGTCCCGTCTCTGCCGGGAAGGGGCGATACAAATGGGCATAGACGTGCATCGGCGCTTTAACCTGTAACGCTTTTCCACCTGCCGTCGCGGCCGCCGTCAGTATCGCGACCATGAACAACGCTACGATTCCTATGCGCCGCCAACTCCGCATCTTTGTTATCCCTCCTGTTAACCGTCTTCAGTATCGTCCGTGTCACCAACCGTAGCGTTCCGGTCCCCATGAGCGTGTTACCGTCTGTTGCTGCAGCAAGACCATAGTCCTGCTGGGAACATCCTCAGAGACCAAGACTCCCGGACCCACCACACTGTAGGAGCCGATTTTCGTCCCCGGCATGAGCATCGCATTGACTCCGGTCCGACAAAAATCCCCAATGTAGGCGGCATTGGCTCCGACGTGGGGTATCTCTTTGTAGCCTTTGATGTTTTGCACCCGAGCGCCGTCGTCAAAGCGCAACGTTCCGCAGACCGTCGCCGCACCGATATCCGTGCACCGTCCCACGACCCCATATATTTCCATGTAATGATACAGATAGACTCTTTCCATCAGCACTCCGCCGAACTCGGCGCAATGGGCCACCACACAAGAATCCCCGATGGAAGAGTGAGATTCTATGAGGCAGTAATCCCGGATCCGGCAGTTGGAACCGATATAGCAAGACTCGCCGATGATCGCACCGTTGTCGATAATGGTGTTGTCTGCTACCCACAGATCACCTTTGACGACCACTCTCGGTCCTATGACTACGTTTTCCCCAAGAACCAGACGGCCTCTTATATCTGCCTCGGGAGAAATGCGGGCCGATGCCGGTATGATACTGTCGCGCAAGTTTTTTGAGGCCTGCGCCAAAAAGACCTGATTGGCTTCCAGGATGTGCCACGGTTTGTCCAAGTCGACGAAATAACCCTCTGTGACGACTGCCTCCACCGACTCACCCGCGCTGACCATGTCTTGCAGACTCTGAGCGGCTTCGGCCTCCAGAGGGGGCATTTGACCGACCTGCACCGAGGTGACCAGCCCCGGGTTGTTTGTAATCCACTTCCAGGCCTCCCGACGCAGTGTAAAGATTCCCGTCCAACGATAGCGACTCGCTCCGCGCGGATGGCCGACAATTCGGCGCAACTTGTTTCCTTCGATTTCGGCGGTGATCAACCCACCAGCAGGCTCACCGTCCGTCGGAGCAACCAATGTGGTGGCCAAGGCCTTATTGCGATTGTGAGTCTCGATCAATCGCGCCAAGTCTTCCTGAGAGACGAGCACATCGCCGTAGATCACAAGACAGTCGGCGAGTCCGTGCACCGCATGGACCTGGCTCAGGGCCTCTGCCGTACCGCCCGGCGAAGACTGCTCATGAAAGGCGACCTGCGAATGACGGCCCACTGCATGGCGGACCTGAGCAGCCAGATGTCCCACCACCACGATGATGTTTTGTACGCCCAGATTGATCAGATGCTGCACGGTATGGCCTATAAGCGGTGCGCCAACCACGGGCAGACACGCTTTCGGTTGCGTTTCGCCGTAGGGCCACATCTTGCTCCCGCGCCCCGCCGCCAGAATCACAGCCGTTTGCATGCCGCTCCTCCCCTTGAAATCTTTACGCGAATAATACTCAGACGTGAACTTGTACGCGCTTGTGCATTCTCGCCTTCACTGCACACGCACTTACCATGCTAATACGTGAGTGTGATACGGATTCCTTCCCTATCCGTCTCGACGTCAACGAGGCAAGGCCAGGGCTTGAGAATTTTTCCATCCTTACTTAAGAAACGAAAATTGAGAGCCTCGGCCGGTTACGCAGGAAAAGAATCCTTACTCTGGAATCTAATTTTAGTAACCCATACGAAGGGAGGCCCAAGACTTATGCGAAGGAATGTCCGTCGTCGGAACTCGATGTACGTATGCAGTGCGTTGTTGGTGTTGCTGCTTTTGACGTCCTCCTTAGTCAGTTTCGCTGAGGAGATCACTTTCTTGTGCGTGGGATATCCCAGCGCTCTGTTGACCTATGTGCAAGAGGAAGTCGTTCCGATTTTCAAGGCCCGCCACAACGCCGATGTCACGGTGATCGTCGCCGACTGGGATACCCGCGTCGACAGACTCGTGGTACTGACAGCGGGAGGCACACCTCCTGACATCATATGCACTGGGTTTTACTCACCCTATGAAGAGGGATCAATCGGCCTTTTGGAACCCTTGGATCGCTACCTTGCCCGATGGCCGTATACATCACGCTATCCGCGGCCACTCTGGGAGGCCATGAGCTGGCAAGGACAAGTCATGGTCATGCCTCAAAACGTGGCCCCGCGCGCCGTCGGCTATAACAAGGAATTGTTCGGCCAAGCCGGTCTGGATCCGAACAGGCCCCCCGTGTCCTGGGATGAGCTGATCCAGTACACACGCCGCCTGACCAGGATCGAAGGTGACCGGGTTGCCGTACGCGGCTTTAACGTTGTCACCACCGTTGCCGGTTCCGCTCAACAGCTGTTCTGGTTCATGCGTCAGGCCGGTCTGACGGAGATCGATCTGTCGACATTCAAAGCGAGATTGACCGATCCCAAAGCACTCTCCGCCCTGCTGACGCTGCAAGAGATCTATGAGGCGGCTCAGATGGATATGCCCATCCTCTCCGGAGGCTTCAACCAGGGCCGTATCGCCATGCAATACAGCAACCCGCAGCAAATGCCGGCCATGATGCAGGCCGATCCCGATTTGGCATTGACGCACTTCGGCCTATTTGCACCGCGTCAAACACCCTCCGCCACCCCAGTCGTCCATTTGTTTACTGACGGATTGGCCATTCCCAGAGCGAGCCGCAACAAGGACCTAGCCTGGGAGTTCATAGCGCTAATGTCCAGCGACAACATACTCCTCGACATTCAGCGCATAGCGGGCTTTTTCTGCGGCCGAACTGACATGTTGCAGCGTATGTCCGATGTCCATCCGCGCATTGATCTGTGGTACAACCTCTTTGAATACATGCAAGCATCCGTCATTCCTCCGCCGCGCAACACGTCTCAGCAGGAGCTAGGAAATCTTGTTCTGCAAGTCTATCGCAAGCAGTTGGCTCCTCTGGCTGCATTGGAACAAGCCCAAGCCATCTGGAATCGTCTCTTAGACGAGTGGAAAGTCAACGTTCAATAGTGAAACACGGAGTAAATGAGTGCGTCGATGTGATATAATCCGCATCGACGGTCAGAGCGTCTACCTAAAACTGTCTCCTATAGGAGGTATCTGAGCAATGACATCGTCAGCATGGAAGTATCGCCTGGTCGCCGTCACTTGCCTGCTCGTCATTTTAAGTCTGTGCGCCGTGACGGGCATGAGCGCTCAACGAACCATAGAATACATCTACCTGGCGGGCATCGAAGCGTCAGAACAGGCGCAAGCCGCTATCACTGCCGCATTCGAGGCTGACAACCCGGACATCAAAGTGGAGCGAATTCGAGTCCAAACCAACTACCAAGATCGGCTGGTAGCCCTCATCGCCTCCGGAACGGTTCCTGATGTCATCAGTCTCGACATGAACTACATTATGAGTTTCGGCGATGAACGTTTCCTATACGATCTCAGGCCTTTGGTCCAACAGACCCCTTCCCTTCAGATAAACCGCATTGCTCCGCCCATTCTCGACACCTATACGGTAGACGGCAAGCTGTTTGCCATCCCGAGCCTGGCCAACCCGTCCGTATACGTCTTCAATACCGATCTTTTTGAACAGGCCGGTTTGGGCTATCCTACAGAGCTGTATCGACGGGACGCCTGGACCTGGGATGCCTTCCGAGAAATGGCTAGAAAACTGACCCGCAAGGCACCCGACGGCCGCTATGAGGTCAAAGGGGCATCCATCCACTTGCCGCGCACCTGGGTTTTCTCCAACGGCGGAGTTGAATTCGACGATGTGAAGCGGCCCACGCGTTCCTTCTACGACAGCGAGGAGAGCCTGCAGGCCATTCAGTTCTTGCACAGCCTGATATGGGAAGATGATGCGGCAGCGATGTACACCGCCCTCAACGCTCAAATCGGAGCCAACGATGTCATGGGCTTTGCCCAGGGTAAAGTGGGTATGGCTACCCGCTGGTTCTCTTCGGTACCCGATTTCTGCCTCGTAGCCTCAAATGTAGGTATGGTTCCCTATCCGAAAGGACCGGGTCCCGAAGGACGCTATGCCACCGACCTGGGCACTTTCGGTCTGTCTATTAGCAAAGAAACCCGCGACCTAGAAAGCGCTTGGCGCTTCGTCTCGTACATCACCGGACCTAAGGGAGCCGAATTCTCCGCCAAGCAGCCTGGTCGCACACCGCCGCGACCCATATTGGTCACTTGGCTGCCGCAGTCGATTATCAATCCGGAGATCTATCCTGATCTGTTAGTGTCCGGTACCAGCCGTGTGGTCTCCATTAATCGCTTGGATCTGCAGCGCGTGATTGATTCCGAGCTGGGTGCCGTGTGGCGCAACGAAGTGGAGCCCAGAACCGCTGTGAGCGAGATCGTCCGCCGCATCGAGGCCTTCCTGAAAGACAATCCACAGTGATCTTCAGATCAATCAAGACACCCAAGGGCAGGGTTTACGAATCCTGCCCTTTCTCGACCTCATCTTCGGATTCGTGAGCTTTCAGCTGCGTGTCTCGTGAGAGTAACATCACCTACCATTTTCCCAGGGAGGGCATGGCGCATGAAACTTCCGCATTTCCTCCTGTTTGTCGGAGTGCTGTTCCTACTCATGTCATCATCCGTGATCTTCGCCCAAACCGAAGCATCTGCCGTCGTTTTGCGTCCCACGGCCTCGGCCGTACAACGGCACGCTCAAAGTGTGTTGGGGATACCGTTTTACCAGGCCATACCCTTTGCCCCGGGGGCGTTGCAACCGTCTGAGGCGCTCGGCTTGCGCGCTCCCGACGGCAAACCCGTTCCGGCACTGGTCACTACCGCTGCCCGATGGCCAGACGGCAGTGTACGCTGGCTGCGCGTAGAGGGTGTATGGCCCTATGAACTCGATCTTTCGCCGGTCACGCGCGTGATCATAGACGACACTCCTCCTGCCTGGTCTGCAAAACCCCGAGGGGTGGTCCGCACCCTCAACGTCAAAGACAACGAAGTCCATTTGCTCGACGAAAACGGTGCGGCGGCGCTTATTCTCAGTCCGCAGGCTTCCTATATTGAGATAACGAAGCCGAAAGAGATCCTGCCTGATTCCGTACCGGATACCGAACGTCAATACGCTTGGGCTGAGCCCCTGGAAGCACTCAATCCCGGCGGGGAGATCAAGCCTCTCAACCTGCGCATCCGAGACTGCATCGTCGAGATAACAAATGAGCTTTTTACCGTTTATCGCATCCGGGGAAACGGCGGCGATTCCAGCCCTGACTCTGAGTTGGAATGGCAACTGCGTGTGCGCATCTATCACGTCACACCGGTGGTCCGCCTTCAGATGAGCTGGTCTTTGCATTGGGATCCTAAGTCCTATGCCCTGACTTCCGCCAAGTGGGTGGCCAGATCGGCATCACCTCTGAGCGAAGTCTACATCTCCGGTATGGAATCGCCTTTCAACGCCGATCAAAGCGTCGTGCGGATCGGCAGCCTTCCCTCCGGCCACAGTGCCTTGATCTACAACAACTCGGAGCTGCAGACAAGCGAATGGCCCAACGAGCAATGGCACGCTCTGGTCGCCGGAGCACAAGACAAATACCTTGGCGTAGGTGTCGTCAATCTCACCCGTCTGGGTCCCAATCATATCGCCGTGTATGATGACAGGATCGAATTCGCCTCCTGGAGTTCGACGCACGGATACGGACTCGATCTGCGCCCAACGGCTCTTCCGGACGAATTCGGCATAGATCCTGTGGACGGCAGATCCGTCGCCGTCGGTGTGACCCGCACCTTGGAAAGCAGCCTGATCTGGACCAACGATCCCTCTCTCGCTCAGGGCTTGGCCGATTTAGAGGCCCGACGAGAGACCCTCTGGTTGCCGAGTCGGGAGGATATCACCAAGGCGCAAGCCTTGGGCCCATGGAACGAGGGCACCTTCTTTGCCAACAGCGCCTACTTCGATGGTCTGCATGCCAACCTGCGCTTTTTGTTCACCTCACGCGAGCATTGGCGTTGGAACGGCTGGGCCAACTTCGGTGACGTGCGCACCAATTTTGGCAGTGCGACCAATCCCGAGCGGGGTCTCCACGCTGAGCGTTGGTCGCTGCACGGACGTTACGGGTGGCGCAACGGTTCTTCATCGCCAAGCAACGGCCTGTGGATCGGAGGACTGGTTCTTGACGACCGTGAGTTGTGCTTGGCGGGCCTCGATTACGCCTCGCATGTAGCGGATGTCGATGTCTCTCATGCCTCTTTCTACGGACCTCCGCGGTCAACTGACGGAGGGATGCATCGTCGGAACAAAGACCACTGGAGCGGCTCCGTCCAGATGCAATACACGCCGAATGACTATCTGTATCTGAGCTATTGGCTGACCGGAGATGAACGTCTGCGGGAGACTCTCGAGGAGATCCGCTCCTATGCCGCACGACAAGGAAGAAGCGGTTCGGTCTTTGCCGCCCAAGCCTGGATACACCGCTACATGGAGACGCATGATCCCGATGATTTGGCTATGGCACAAAGACTGCTCGAGGAAAGCGCCGGAGCATGGGCGGGCCGCACGGATTCTCCTGACGAACGGTCGGGGCTATCGATTCTCTATGCTGACAACTTCCGCCTCACACTCGACGGCATCCCCGTTTTGATCCAGTTCTATGAGGCCACCGGTGATCAGGGCTATCTGGAAGCGATCCTCCAAAGCATGCAGGCCCAGGGCCTACCTGAGCGGCCCGTGCCTTCATTGGCTGAGTATCACGGGTTGGCCTATGTGCTACTGAGCGGTTACACGGAAGAGCAGATAGGAACGGATTTGGTAGTCACGGCCCGAAGACACATCTCTCAGATGCTTTACCCGCAAAATCTTCCGCCTAAGACCGAGTGGGATTATTCCACGTTAGTGGACATTGTCTTGCAGCGCCTACAGCCTGCCGCCCATGCGGCATACCGCGAGAGCTTGACCATCGGCCTTCGGGGTGCCATGGCGCCCATCGTCATTCACGCCTTCGGACTGCCTCCCAAGGAGTTGGCCCTGGAAGGACCGAAGGACATATATGTGGGTCGCGGCGGCTCCGCTGAGGTCTCTCTGACCGTCAAGCGTCTGTATGACCACGAGGCTCTGACAGGCTATTTACACATCAAGAATCTGCCCGACCACCTGCGGATCACTCCCGACCAAATCGCATATGAGATCCCGCCGGGCCAAAAACAAAGAGCGCTTCAACTGCGATTTGAAGCCCTTCCTTACCTAGCGCCGGGAGTCTACAACCTGACCGTTGAGGATCCTGAGCGCACAGAGCTGTCCGCCGCGCTCTCGGTCCGTCTTCCCGGTTGGCGTCTTGTGGATGACTTCCGCCCGCCTCTGAAAGACTCTTGGTTCGGCACCTTCAGTTTCGAGGTCGCTGAAGAAAAATCAGAAGGCTGGCAGTTTGCCACTTCCGATATCTTCGAGGATCCTGATCGACTGCAACGTATCGAGGCTACGACGGAGTATCTGATCTACGACGCTCTGGGACTTTACGATTTCTCCCTGACGTTCTACGCCCGGATGAGAGACGTGGAACAAGTAGCCGAGCGGATCACATTTGAGTTCCGCACAGGCAACGAAGACTGGACGACTCTGCCCACGAAACTCACTTGGACGCAGTGCGACGATGAACATGTCGAGGCCAGGCTGTCGGCGCAAGAAGGCCGCTTCTTGGGAGACGGCAAGCTGAGAATCACGGTCTTCGGAGGCGAAGCTGAGTATCCGCAGCTGAGCTATCTCGAGATTCAAGGTTGGCGCTAGTCTCTGCCAAAGGCGCTGATCGCCCGGTCATTTGATCGGGCGATCAGCGTTAGGAAAGGAGAGAAGATCAAGGTTCGGCGGCCAGTAACCTTTCCACGGCCGGACGTATCTCCTCCATCGCCACCTTAGCTGAGACCGATCCGGACAGGATCCTGACCAGCGCCTGACCCAAATTCTCCTGCATGATCGCTGTCCACTGCACCAGCTTGGGCAACGGACGGCTGTGATCGGAAGCCAAAAGGAGCGTCACGTCTCTTAAGCTGACCGGATCCTCTCCGGCCCTGTGGAACATGTTCCAATGATTGCGATCGCGTGTCTGCGGAGGGAAGCGCTTGTTGCTCAGATAGATCAAATAACCGGTCTCTCCGGGCACCAGCAGAAACTTGATAAACTTCCAAGCTTCTTCTTTGATGGGCGAGTCCGGGGCGATGGTCATAACATTGCCCTT
>Ga0209537_1004836_pt1 | contig 11119 bp, 15 predicted proteins | sample BioPla4DNA1_FD_187698 | JGI IMG/M metagenome (GOLD analysis project Ga0209537, IMG submission 187698) | Biogas fermentation microbial communities from Germany - Plant 4 DNA1 (SPAdes) (version 2) | ecosystem: Engineered > Bioreactor > Anaerobic > Digestate | place: Bielefeld, North...
CTGGCAGATGAGGCCGATCAACCTCCGGAGAACCTGACGCGGGACAACTGTTTTCATGTCTCCGAGGACGGCGAACGGTGGACCTCATACCTCAGCGGTCCGGACCGATGGAGAGCCGGGGACAAAATCAAGTTGGTGGCCCTGGAGCAGGGATTCCTGACAGACGAGTGCCGACCCCTACGCGGAGAGGCCTTCAAGCAGACGATCAGATACTGCCGCGAACGGTGGGGGACGCCGATATGACCCGGCTCGCCATCTTCGCCTGCCGGCAGTGCGGGGTGCGAATCACCACCCGTAAAAGCGAACCACTGACACGCTGCTCGCTCTGCTGGTGTGACACACCGCCGGGGGTTGTGGTGGGACAGAGAAATAGAAACCCAGGGAGGATACCATGACCCCGAATGACGAAGAGCTCTTTGACCGAATAGACAAAACCCTGGCAAAAATCGATGCCCGGCTTGCATGCATCGCGGCGCGGTGCTCCGGGCTGAAGGAAACCGTACCCAGAGACAACCCCGGTCCTGAAGGTGATCGATGATGCCTCGCCCCTGCACCATCTGCACCCACCCACAGAAGGACGAGATCGATAAAGCGATCGTTTCAGGCGAAAAATACCGAACCATAGCGAACCGCTACGAGATCTCTGAATCTGCCCTAAAACGCCATAAGAAACACATCTCGGCGGCAATTGTCGATGCAGAGCGACAGAAGGCCGTCTCCGGCACCGCAAAGATGCTTAAGGAACTGTCCCGCGGGTTCGATTCACTCGCCCGCGCAGCGAACAGAGCCGAGGAGGAAGGGGACGATCGGAGGATGGCGTATCTGTGGAAGACGGCCGGTGACCTGGCAAAGCCGTTACTCCAGATCGCCGGGGATCTCCCGGGCGACGGGACGACGATCAACATCTACCAGTCTCCACAGTGGTTGAAGGTCCAGGCGGTCATCTTCCGCGAACTTCAGCCGTATCCAGACATCCGGGTCCGGCTCGCAGAGGCGCTAAAGGAGGTCGAAGACTCGTGACCACCGCCCCTCTTCGACACCTCATAGACCCCGTGGCCTTCGCCCGGGAACAACTCGACTTCGAGCCGGACCCCTGGCAGGTCGAGGTCCTCCTCTCCCCGGCAAACCGCCTGCTCCTCAACTGCTCCAGGCAGGCCGGGAAGAGCACCACCACCGCGATCGTGGCGCTCCACACGGCGCTCTTCAAACCGGACAGCCTCGTGCTCCTCGTGAGCCCGTCGCTCCGGCAGTCAAGTGAACTGTTCAAGAAAGTAACCGGGTTCCTGGATGCCCTGGACGACCGCCCCCGGCTGACGGAAGACAACAAGCTCTCGTTTGCGCTGGAGAACGGATCGAGAGTGGTCTCCCTCCCCGGCACCGAAGCCACGATCCGCGGATTCAGTGCGCCCGACCTCGTGATTGAGGACGAGGCCGCCCGGGTCCCCGACGCGCTGTACTATTCCATCCGGCCGATGCTTGCCGTCAGCGGCGGGCGGCTGATCCTGATGAGTACCCCGTTCGGCAAGCGCGGGCACTTCTTCGAGGCATGGACCGAAGGCGGCGACGACTGGCAGCGGATCAAAATCCCGGCGTCGAAGTGTCCGAGGATATCCCCTGCCTTCCTCGAGCAGGAACGGCGGGCGATCGGGGATTGGTGGTTCGCGCAAGAATACGAATGTGAGTTCCGGCAGGCGACGGATTCGGTATTCCGGTATGATGATGTGCTGGATGCCGTCACCAGCGATATCGCCCCGCTCTTCGGTCCGCCGAAGGTGCGCCCCGTGCCCGGGCTTACCGACATAGAGCCGCTGTTTATGGAGGTATGAAACGATGAAGAAGTATTTTGTAGGGCTCGATCTGGGGCAGGCGTCCGACTATACCGCGATCAGCGTGGTGGAGGTCCACCCGACGATCTACACGATCCAGTACGACGGTATTGATCCGGAGTTCCGCCGCCCCACGACATTCACAAAGGAGGCTGCCGGCGTGCCGGTTGCGCACCACGTCCGACACCTGGAGCGACTGCCGATCGGGACAGCATACCCCGATGCCGTCGCCCGGGTAAAGGACCTGCTGCAGCGGCTTCCCGCCGGCACGGAGCTGATCGCCGACCATACCGGAGTAGGGCGGGCGGTTACGGATATGCTCTTCCGGGAAGGCCTGACGCCCGTCTGTGTCACCATCACGGGCGGCGATACGGTCCACCGGGACGGCCTGTACTTCCGGGTGCCGAAACGCGATATTGTGAGCGCGCTCGCCGTGGCACTGCAGAACAAGCGACTGAAGATTGCGGCAGCCCTCCCCGACACGGAGACCCTGATTGCTGAACTCCTGAACTTCAAGATTAAAGTGAACCTGAAGACGGCGCACGACAGTTACGAAGCCTGGAGAGAAGGCGATCACGACGATCTCGTGTTAAGCGTCGGCATGGCAGTATGGGCGGCAGATTGGTTATTTAGCCGGGCGAATATTAACGACCTGCTCGATTATGAGACCGAGCCCGTCGAAATATCGCCCGTATGACTACCCCGCCGGCACTCCACTCTCTTCGGAAGACCCACAGCGATACTTATGATGTGGACGCCACCCAGGAAGGACCTCGACACCAGCATCAAACTCGTCCCGGTCACAGAACGGGTGCACATCCGGTTGTGGCTGGCGAAGGCCCGGTATGGCTGCCGGACTTTCGCCGTCTTGATCGACCGGGCGCTTGATGCGCTGGAGGACCGGTATCCACCCCGATGATCGCCGTGGGTTCCACCTGCCCCGGCGGGAGGGATGGTCAATCCAGCCATGGATAGAGGGAAGATCTTCCACCCTGCCCCTTCTCTGTTTTCAGGTCTTCGGACCGGCGCCGGTTCGCTCTGGGAAGGCCGTATAGCGCACTTGTGAAACGGATGTCTGCCTGGAGGTATGAAACATCGTCCGGGAGGGGTTATGGTCCTGTAACCTGCTGTATGGCGCTCATGAGAGGTTTTTTGGTGATCCGGGCAGGAGGCAGTATTCTGTTTTCGTTACTCAGGAGAGACCGGTTCAGAATATTTTGTTATCACCAACGAATCATCCTTAATAGTTATGAAAAGTTTATCTTCGTCAGTGAAAGGGAAACATGAATCTCGATATAATTCAGCGGGGATTGTTAAAAATCTCGTTTCGGCTTTCCCTATCCTACTCATACGAGTGACCGCGCTTTTCATGGTTACATATTGCAGCACAAAGTAAATATATACGCTCAGCCATCTTACTTTGTATTGCACATAGTAAAATGCAAAGTGAAGGTGAGAATCATGAAAGTCACTGTCGGGATTGCTGATGTTGGTGCAGCCCTCCGGTCGTGTCAATGCCTCGAAGATGCGATTAATGAAATTGCAGCGTATTACACGGAATTCGATTTATTCCATGAAGGGGTAAAAGTGACTGACAGTATTCTTCGATCGGTTCAGAAATCCGGTGATTTTGAGGTCTTTCTTACGAAAGAATTCGCAGAGGGGCAAAGGTATGGTGTCCTTGAAGCATTCGTTGATGAAGATGGAGAATCAAAGCACGTTGCGTCTATCTACATTGATGAGGTAGCCAAGGGGTGAACATGATACAATTCGAGTCGCCGTCCGTAACCATGCGGAGCAGGAAGGGTGCAAGCCCCTCCGGCGGCATGCCCGGAAGGGCAAGGAGAAATTGAATGGAAGCGAAAGAGATTCTTGAGGACGAGCGGTTTCGTGCAGCATTGCGGGAGGCCATCCAGGAGATTCTGGATGAGGACCGGAAGCGTGGTGAAGATCCCCACACCTAAATCCCGCTTTATACCCTTGATTCCCGTTGACTCATAACGAGGAGGAGAACAATGAGGTACTATCCGCGTTTGATTGTTATTTTGTTGAGATATTGTCAGTATTCTGAGAAGGTCTAATCTCGTTATGTGTTGTACCTGACACATAACGAGTGTAATTATATCTATCCATGAAATTTACTCTGTTTAAAATCTAAGTTGAAATGCAGCCATTTTGAATATGGCTCGTTATGAATTGGCGGGAATGTAGGTTATACCTTCCAGTAGCCGAATTATTGAACGACCTATTGCACTGCCGGCTCGATTATCCCGATCTCTTCTTCTGACAGCCCGTACAGCTCATCACCAGCGCGTCAATCCTCCTGTCGGTCACCTCAATCTCGCGCCTGATGAACGTTTTATCCTGTTCTGTTCTTGCATCGGCGAGCTGCCGGTTCGGGTCGAGCATCTGTTCGACGAGGGCGACTATGCGATTGTGGCGGGCGGCGTCGGCGACGGAACGACGGACGAATGTCACGCTCCGCAGCAGATCGGCACAGCCGACTGGCTCTATGTGTCTGCGGGGCAGCTCACGCTCTGGTCGTCGGGGATGCATTCGCTCGGCCTACAACCCGTTTAAGCCATTAACAACCTTTATATACCCACTCCTCCCATTCTGCCTCATGAGAAAAGAGATCATCCTTTTCACCCTCCTCCTCTGCGCCGCCGCGCTCGCGGCAGGCTGCAGCGAGGCGGCATCCGCACCGGCGACCGTGCAGGTGCGCGTATCGTATGACGGAGATTGGTCCGGGTCGTATGGCGACGTGGGCGGGCAGTCGTCGATCGACGGCAGCGGCTCGCGGACGATCGAGTTCCCGGCGGAATCTATCGTCTCAGTAGCGTTCCAGAAGAAGGGCGGGGATTCAAAACCACTAACTGTCGAGATCATCAAGGACGGCAAGGTCCTCAAGAGCGGCAGCACCACGGCGGCATATGGCGTGGTATCAGTCTCCACGACCCTCTAATTTTTTTCGCGCTCTAGTCAATCGAAACTTCCCGGCAAATTTGCCGGGAGGTTCTGCTTCGGTAGGCGTGTCCCCCATATTGCTGGTAATCTTTTTGCGCGAGGAATGTGATTCCCTGCATGATCGGAGAACCAAGCCCATCCCTGTATAGCCGATAAACGGCTCATAACCAAGCCGCTACTCAGGAATGACTTACGCCACAAAAAGAGAGATGCCTTATCGAGGTATCAACTATCTACTATTCGCATTGTCATTACGAATCTGTCAAAAAGTTTATAAACTTTCTATCACACAAACAATGTATTACCAAACAGGTGGCACTTGTTGGTAGATTGGTAGTAAATCGTGCAGAAAAATTAAAACTCGCCATGAAAATGGAGACGATCAAATGGTCGAAAAAATTGATCCTACCGCACATATTGGCGAGCATTACGAAGAAGGTATGCTGCCGTATGGAGGGCGTGTTAGCTGTGATGGAATAATTACATTTGCTGTAAGTGAAGAAGAGTTCCTCGATAAAATGAAGAGATTGGAATCGATCAGATGAGCCAATCCAAACAACTTGTTTTTCTTGATAGCGACATTCTTATTGCCGTTTATGATAACTCTGATTTATTGAGGACAATTAACCATATATCGAACCTCGATCGATTTCAAATCGTCACCTCGATCACGGTCTTGGGGGAAACATTTTTTAAAGCTATGGATAAAGAGAATACCGAAGGTATTATTCTCACTACTCTTGCGAACATTAGGGGATGGAAGACCGATATTATCTTACCTGACGCTAGTGTTAGCAAGCTTTGCTATGAAATGAACATTGATAGGGAGGACACACGGATGATGAGCCAAGTAACTGATAAGGTGCATCTTGGATATGCAATATCGCAGGAATGTAAATATTTTCTAACACATGATCGAGGACTAATTCAATATAGAATCCCGGAAAAATTACATGAGGCAAAATTTTTCAAACCAGACACACTAACTCCGAATGACTTCCACGACCGCCATCTACGGCGTTGATTCATTTCAGAGGCGAAATAACGAATTATTCATGGAAATTTTTCATTACAGGCTCTAGCGAACCGTGCACTATTCTGCTAGTATATAAAACAAAGTAGGAAGTCCTCTAAATATACAGTTAATATGTGGGGTGTTTGTTCTTTTCCTTTGAAAAGCGTTGAGCGATAATAAAATAAATGACATTGTATATTGAGATGAAATAGCTAAAGTAATATACTTGGTTTTTCAAATACCCCATTAAGGGCTTTTATGACTATCTGCATTGCAGCAATAGGGAGAGACGGCAATGACGAAGTAATTGTCGCTGCCACAGACCACATGGTGACTATGGGGAGTTTGGGGCAATTCGAGCATACAATTTCAAAATACAAAGAAATTAATAGTGATACAATTGCTATGTTAGCGGGAATCCCCCTATTCTTCGATGACCTCATTAGAGTGTCTGATCACTCTATGGATTACGCAGCAATTAAATTACAGGTTAAAAAGAACTTTAAAGAGAAAAGGAATGAAATTTTTCAAGACCATGTTTTAGATTTATATGGCCTTAATTGGGAATACGTAGCGGGGGCTGTAAAACAACCATTTCCAAACCAATTGATCGAGGAAATAATGAAAAAGAACATCAATTTCAGATTGAAGACTACTATCTTGCTTGCAGGTTTTGATGGCGACAATGCGATGATAACTGAAATATCTGAAAAAGCCTTTGCAGATTATAGGGATATGAACTTCCATGCAATTGGATCAGGGAATATACAAGCAGTGAATACCCTCATGTTCCAAAAGCACGACAAATATGATTCTTTATCAAGTACGATTTATGATGTTTATAAAGCGAAGAGAAATGCTGAAGTTGCCCAAGGTGTAGGAAAGGAAACAGAGCTGATTATCTTGAGGAAGGGTGCAGGATGCAAAATTTTAAATAGGAAAGGTTTCGATATCCTAAAAAAAATCTATGAGGAAGAACTCAAATTAGGGAGAAACCATAGGAAACTAAACTCACTAGAATTTGAGGAGAGAAAAGCGCCATGTTCTTAGAAATGGAGAGAAAAAAGAGATATGCTTCATTAAGAGACGAATTTGTGGCTGACTTAAAGGAGAGGTTCGAGAGAGAGGACACTAAAGCAAGTACGGTGCGAAATAAATTCTTCGATACTGGAGGTAAAAAAAGTAAGGGTGGCTTTTTCGGCAACTAATCAAGATTTTCTAATTACCAATTCTGCAGTTATTGTTTGCTCTTCAGTTTCTCTAGTAAAACAGATACCCGCTTCTTCGCGTTATCAGTGGTAGGTACACGAATGACCGCGATATCATATGATAAACCCAGTATAAAAAACGAAATGCATTAATCAAACGAGAACTGAATCAAATTATACTGAATGATGATTTATCAATGCCCCGATCCTATGAATAAACAATATCGCTCCGTCGTGCTACGAATGACTGCAGTCAATTCCGATAGGGTGAGGTGATGTCGAGACTCACTGACCTGATTCATCAAGTGAAGGCTCTAAACCCGCAATTAGGTATAGATCTGGAGGCTGAATACCGCGTATTGTTAAAACGACGCTCGTTCGGACTGGTCTTCGAGCGCCACCGCCCAGAGGCGGTGGATCTGCCACAACGTCCCGTACGGAAGGGCGACACGGTCAGGATTCTGCCCCCGCGCAAGAGTAAGGAGAAGGGTGACCAGCGACTCTGGCAGGTGACGGGGGTCGAGCGGAACGACGGACCCGGCATGGCACAGCTCGTCGAGATCGGCAGAGATACGCCAGAGTGGAGGTCTGTGACCACGGACGACCTCGTTGTCGTCGCCGCGTTCCGCGATCCCATCTACCCGGGACTCGTGGAAACCGGCAGGATCGAGCGCGGCGGCGACAAGCCATTTCACACGGTCATCAACGGCGAAAACTACCATGTCCTGGAGATGCTGAGGTACACGCACCGGCACAAGGTAGACGCCATCTACATCGACCCGCCCTACAACACGGGGGCGAAGGACTGGAAATACAACAACGATTATGTCGAGAGCGACGACCTGTACCGACACAGCAAATGGCTTGCGATGATGGAGCGACGGTTGCGCGTGGCAAAAGAGCTCCTGAACCCCGAAGACTCGGTTCTTATCTGCACGATCGATGAAAAGGAGGTTCACCGACTGGGGCTCCTCTTAGAACAGACGTTCCCGGACGCGGAAACCCTGATCAATGAGCTCCTGGCGTTCAAGGTCAAGGTGAACCTGAAAACCGCCCATGACAGTTACGAGGCATGGCGGGAAGGCGACCATGACGACCTCGTGCTCTCCGTAGGGATGGCGGTATGGGCGGCGACGTGGTATTACAGCCAGCAGACCGGCGATGACATCGTAGTGATCGACGAGCCAGTCTCGATATCGCCCGTATGACCACCCGCACCGGGTATACCGACGCGAGAAGCACTATGGCCCCTGGCACGGTGCCGGGACTAACCACACCTCCTCAAAACACCTTTTATGATCCCGCTCGACCCCGCCGACTACGAACCGATCAAACCCGCCCGCAGCGGGAAGCCGTGGCCACCGGTCCGGTGCTACTACTGTGGCGCTCCGGCGACCTATCGCGAGACCTTCGCCTCCCGGGACCGGGAATCACGGTGCCAGACGCGCGGGGTATGTGACGCGTGTTACCAGGCGGCCCGGGAGGGGCGGCACGACGGGATCATCTACAAGCAGCGGATGCGGTCTCTATCAAAGTGAGACATTCTGATAGGTCTTGATAGTTGCATCTGACGTGCGGCACCCGGCATCATCGCCAGTGTCCGCCCGGCCGGAGTAGCATATCATCGCGGCGAAGGCGAGGGAGAATTATGAGAACTATGTTGGGAGACCATCAAAATCATGTCAGAATTCTGACACGATTATTGAGAAGATTGACACCAAGAAAGAGCTCGCCAAGATCGCCGGGGTGTCACACGACACTATCGCCCGGGGAGAACTCGCCCTGAAGAGAAAACATATCATCGCGGCGAAGGCGAAGAAGAACCAGTTAAGGACGACAGAGAATCGTGTTTGTCAGATTTCTGACAAACAAAGAGTGGATACTAAGAAAGAGATCGCCAAGATTGCCGGGGTGTCACACGACACCATCGCCCGGGTTGAGAAGATCGTGCAGAAGGCACCGGAGGAGGTGCTAGTACCAAAAACGCGCCCTCATATCATGCCATATCCGGCCGATCTCCTCTCGCCCGGACCCCTTACACCTCCGGCAAATGGCCGGGCTTAAATCAACGATATGAAGGCGCACAGAAGGGGTTATTCGACCTTCTCCTCTTCCTCGATGGGTTCGAGCAGGAGCACGCGCACCCGACCCCCGGCACTGACACAACTGACAGACTTTCCCAAACTTTTCCTTGTACACACGCGCGAGAAAAAGTTTGGGAAAGTCTGTCAGTTGTGTCAGGAGAGGATGTTCCACCCGACCGGCGGCCCCGGGAGCGGGCATATCTCATGGGGAAGCTGTACCGGGAGACGAAGCGAGATCTGGGCGAGAATCAGTATACCTCCGACAGGGTAGGAAATAATTTCCCACCCAAACCAACCGCCGAGCGCATCGCCTCCTCGCGCGTGCGGCGATCTTTATCGGTTTCGGACACTTGTCCAAATCTGATAATGTCTTTAACCGCTCAACCACAGACGGTTGTGAGATACCGACCGCATCCGCGATCTCTTGCTGTGTGTGGGGGAGCAAACGCTTTTGCAGAATTCTGCAGAAGCGTTATCGCCTCCTCGCGCGTGCGGGTGTGGGCAACCAGGTGCAACTTGTCAGAATTCTGACAACATCGCCTCCTCGCGCGTGTAGGTGCGGGGTACCAAAGTGGACTTTTGGAGAATTCTCCAAAAGTGCCTCCTCGCGCGTGCGGGTGCGGCGATCTTATACGGTTTCGGACACTTGTCTAAATCCGTATAAAATCGCCTCCTCGCGCGTGCGGGTGTGGGGTACCCCGGCCTTTGGAGAATTCTCCAAAGCCTGCACCCGGCCCCTCCTCCGGGAGAACGGCAGGAGAGGCCCACACATTGAGGCATAGGCGGCGGATCTCCTCCCGCCCCATGTCTCCATACCTCCGGCACCGACCATACCACCGCCCCGCCCGGCCGGAGTAGCATATCATCGCGGCGAAGGCGAAGAAGAACCAGTTAAGGACGACAGAGAATCGTGTTTGTCAGATTTCTGACAAACAAAGAGTGGATACTAAGAAAGAGCTCGCCAAGATTGCCGGGGTGTCACGGTGGGACAATGCAGTAGGGACAGCAACCATGACAGGCACCGGGACGGGACGGCGGTCCGGCCGAACCATACCACACCAACACGGGTTCGAAATGGCGCGAAAGATCGCGACAAGATCCGGCTACCGGTGCGCCATGACACGCCGTAGCGCACCGTTCAGGATCGAGAATAACGCACAATAACGCAGAATATCACAATCTTGCCCGTCTGGGTGGGTGGCAACAATGCACCCGAAACGCACCCTCCACCTGGATTTTTGGAGTCCACGCCCCCGGACATTTCCGCCCCTAAGATAACGAGCAGGCAGCCCCACCCAAAGCACCTCCACATACGCCCGATAACGCCTTTTCTCGTGCCTGGAGGTATGGACCTTCGAGGCGAGGCGAGATCGGCGACCACAGGCGATCTGTGAGAGGTGGGTTTTCTCTCGCCCCGGTCGGGAAGCCGGTTCTGGCACCACAACGAGGCGCGTGTGGAGACAATGCACCGGGAACAGGATCTTTCAACCCCGACGAGGCCGGCGCAAGGGTTCCCACAACCGGGGTTCGTCTCAAAGACAGATAAGACAGATCGCCCTTTTCGAAACGGAGCAAGCAGGCGCGTTTGTTACGGCTCCGGGTGCCTCGAAGACGCAAAGACACTAAAGACAGATGATCGTACACAAGCACCCTCGAAGACGGATAAGACATACAATTCTTTTTCACACCACAGATTTTTTAGAATATACCGCCGTGAAGGACCAAGAACGGAGCCCGGTGCTCCCCCAAAGTGTGGAGATCAGCCCGGCGTGCCGGTGATTGAAGGGGAGTGCGCGACCACGATAACCGAGAGAATAGTTTGACATTACAAGAAAGGAGTTACGCCCGGAAAACGCCCCTTTTCAAAAAAGGCTCATACCGTGACGTTTGAGAGCCGCTGGAGGGATTTGAACCCCCGACCTGCTGATTACGAATCAGCCGCTATACCACTAAGCCACAGCGGCAACTGCCTTAGACTATTGTACGTCTTGCATTAAAAAAGTATCACATATGGGGACT
>Ga0209537_1004842_pt1 | contig 11114 bp, 15 predicted proteins | sample BioPla4DNA1_FD_187698 | JGI IMG/M metagenome (GOLD analysis project Ga0209537, IMG submission 187698) | Biogas fermentation microbial communities from Germany - Plant 4 DNA1 (SPAdes) (version 2) | ecosystem: Engineered > Bioreactor > Anaerobic > Digestate | place: Bielefeld, North...
TGAAATTACCCGTTTCGGACAAAGAAATCAAAATCGTATTCAATCGAGACATAGCTGTTAATGAGTCACAAGCTATCACAGACTGCCTGAATAGCAAAGGAATAATAAGCAACAAGACGATAATTGCTAATCATCCATGGGTAGAAAATATTGAAGAGGAACTAAAACAGATTGAGGAAGAAAATAAATCAGATGAGCCGCCAATGTTTGGGGATGATGAATAATGCCAAAATCATACTGGGAGAAAAGGCAGGAGTTAACTTATCTGGCCGGAGAAAAGAAAGTCAGCGCCTATTATAGAGGGCTGCAGAAAGCATTTAAACAAGCAAAACGAGAAATCCAGAGTGTTATAAATGATTTCTACATGCGATATGCAAAAGAAAACAAAGTATCTTATGCTGAAGCCCAAAAACTACTTAATAAGGCAGAAATAGGCGAGCTGCAGGACTTTATAGACCTTGTTAATAAGAATATGGGCAAGTACAATCTAAAGCTAGTCAATATGTCTATCAAAGCCAGAATTACCCGGTATCAGGCCTTGGAAAAGCAGATAGACGCCATCCTGCAAAGGCTGTATGCTTTGGAATACGAATACAAGGGCAAAGAACTGTTGAAGGAGGTTTATACCGACGCGTATTACAGGACTTGGTTCAATATAGACCAGTATCACGGCTTTCATCAAGAGTTTGCACAGATTAATCCTAGAACTATAGACGAATTAATCAGATACCCTTTCAATGGTGCTGACTTCTCCAGCAGAATATGGAAACAAAAAGACCACATGTTGCAAGCATTGACCGAAGATATTACTACTATGCTGGTTCAGGGTAAGAACCCTCAAACATTAGCAAGAGATTTCGCAAAGAGGTTTAAAACAAAAGAATATGAAGCCTACAGGCTGCTCCACACAGAGAGCAGCTTTGTTATTGAGCAGGGAAGCCTCGCAGCCTATAAAGAAGATGGGGTGGAGAAGTATCAGATTCTGGCCACCCTGGACCACAAAACATCAGAGATATGCCGGGAGCAGGATGGGGAAATATACGAAACAGATAAAGCAACAGTGGGTGTGAATTATCCGCCTTTCCATCCGTTCTGCAGGACTACAACGGTACCGTATTATGAAGAAGATGAGGCTGGCACCAGAGCTGCTAGGGATCCAAAGACAGGTAAGACTTACTATGTTCCCAGCAATATGAAATATAAGGATTGGAAGAAAACTTTTGTTGATGGTGGCCCAAAGGATGGATTGAATGTTAAAAAAATAACCAAAACTTTGAAAGAACAAATTCAAGAAATAAAAGATAAAATTGAACAAAAAGGTGGTATAATAAAAGAAAGCGATATTAAAGAAGCTGGGAAATTAATTCAAAATGAACTTCAAATTAAAAGGGCTGATTTGAAAGCTGAAATTGAAAAACTGGAAAAGGAATATAAAGCTACCGGAATTGAAGAAATTGAAAATCAACTTTCAAAGTTACGGGCTGCAAGGCGAGGGTTAATTGACCTGGATGAAGTTGGGCTTAAAGATATGGATGAGTTAAACATCAAATATAATGAGTTAATGAGGAATAAAATTGAATTACACTCTAAAACAGCAGAACTTGAAAATAAGTTAAAACTTGCAAGGGAAAAATATAAGGGAACCTTGAAAGAAAATGCTGAAGAATTAAAGAAAAAGCTATCTGAAATTAGGGAAGTTGGAATTAGCTCTTTTGATATTGATGGTCACTTAAATAAAAGCAGGTCACCCATGCGAAAGGTCGTTAAAGAAGCTTATGACTATTATCCTACTGATTGGGTTGAAAAATCTATTGCAAGAGGTAATTTAAAACCAAAGAAAGTTGATAGGGGTTATTATTCAGACTTACATGCTGAAATTGCCATCAGCGGTTGGAATGAAGAAGGATATTTTATGACTGCATTACATGAATTAGGTCATAGATTTGAAAGAGCTGTTCCAGGTATTCTTGAAGCTGAAAAAATATTTTATGAAAGAAGAACTGCTGGGGAAGCTTTAAGATGGCTTGGTGGAAATTATAGGTATGATGAAAAATCAAGATTTGATAAATTCTTAAATCCATATATGGGAAAAGACTATGGTGGAAGGGCTTATGAGTTAGTTTCAATGGGATTTGAATATGCTTATACTAATCCAACCAAGCTATGGGAAGATGAAGATTTTGCAACCTGGATTTATGGAATTTTAGCGTTGTATTAGGGGGTGGCATGATGGGGAAAATAATTGCATTAGGGAAATATTTGGGTATTGAAACAACTGTCGAATGCTACATGGAAGATGGAATTCCAATCATTGAAGTGAATGGTGAATATGATGAGAAGCTTCAAAGAGAATTTAATCAACTTCTAAAAAAATCACCACCAATTGGCGGAACATATCATCCCCCCGAAAATAGTTTGTTATCAGCTTATAGTGTTCTTGAATCTTTATTCTTTGATGAAGATGCAAAAGTTAAGATTACAGTTGAAGGGGATATTGGTAAAATTCCAATATATGATGATATAAAAGATGCAGTTTATTAAAAAAGGCACTTGCAAAAAAAATGCAGGTGCTTTTTTCATGTTCATTTAAAAGGGGGTGATATAAACATGAAGTATAGAAAGAAACCTGTTGTAATTGAAGCCGAACAATGGGAACCGTATAAAGTAAGTAATTTTTTATCCCAAGCAAATCTAACACCAATAGATTCTGATACAGATTGGATATGTCAAGATTGTGGGAATAGGGCGACCCTTCATATGAACTGCCAAACACTAGAGGGATGGCACATTGTTTGCCCCGGGGACTACATCATCAAAGGCGTAAAAGGAGAATTTTATCCTTGCAAGCCTGATATTTTTGAAATGACTTATGAACCAGTTGGTGATGCTATGAAAAAGAAGTAACACTTTGAAGATTAAGAAATCAAGATTTAATGGAACTTTTATTGTGTATAACCCAAGTAATTTTAAAAAGCATACCCACATTCAAAAGCTTGAAATTGCTTATGTAGTTAAAAGAAATGTTGAAAAAAATCTTCTTCCAAAAACAAATAGCATTTGGTTATTGGAAAGTCATATCAGGGTTTCTGATGATGAAGATTACATTGAATTGGTGCAATCTAAGATTGATTCTTTAAGATGAATTTCGTCTTTTTGGTATTGTAGGCGTAAAAGAACAAGACCGCACAAGGACGCAACCTTGTAAAAAAGCGTAGAGGGAATTAAAAGGAGGAGAAGATAAATGACATTAGAACAATTATTAGAACTTGGTTTAAGTGAGGATATAGCTAAAAAGGTAATAGAAGCACATCAGGCAGCAATAAAGGATAACTATGTGCCTTTGGCTAGATTCAATGAAGTAAATGAGGAAAAGAAGCAGTATAAAGAGCAAGTAGATAATCTTAATAAGGAACTTGGAAAACTTCAAAAGCAACTTGAAGATAATCAAGGTGCTACTGAAACAATAGAAAACTTAAAGAAACAAATCAAGGACAAAGAAGAAGAAATGATTAAAATTAGAAAGCAAAATGCGATAAAATTTGAAGTTTTAAAAGCAAATCCAAACGATGTTGCTGATATACTGCCTCACTTAAAAGATGACATAATTACCATCACAGAAGATGGCACTATTACAGGTTTACAAGAACAGTTAGAAGCTTTGAAAGAGAACAAACCATATCTATTTAAACAAGTAGAGCCACAAGGCACAGGAGGAAGCCTAGGGGCTGGAAATAAGCCTAAAGGCAGTCCGGTTATTACTAAAGAAGATTTTAAAAACATGGGCTATTTAGAAAGATTAAAGCTAAAGCAAGAAAATGAAGAGCTGTATAATCAGCTAATAGAATAAGAAAAGGAGAGATGAATAATGGCTATAACTAAATTGCAAAATATGGTAGACCCACAAGTATTGGCAGATATGATTTCAGCAGAGCTTGAAAATGCAATAAGATTTTCACCACTGGCAAGAGTAGACAGAACTTTAGTAGGCAGACCAGGAAGTACAATAACAGTGCCTAAATTTGAGTACATTGGAGACGCTGATGATGTAGCAGAAGGTGAAGCTATAGACTTAGCATTGCTAGAAACTGCTACAGAAGATTTTACTATTAAGAAGGCAGGTAAAGGGGTAGAAATCACAGACGAAGCAATTTTAAGTGGTTTAGGCGACCCAATAGGAGAAGCAGCAAGACAATTAACAATGTCTATTGCCAACAAGGTGGATAATGATGTATTAGCAGCACTAGATACTACTTCTTTAGTTTATTCAGCAGGAACAGCATGGGATTTAGATACAATATCCAATGCAATTGATATATTCAATGATGAAGATGATGAGCCAATGGTACTGATTATGAACCCTAAGGATGCAGCACAGTTAAGAAAAGCTGTTGCAGGAGATTGGGAAAGAGCATCTGACTTAGGTGATGACATTATAGTAAGAGGAACCTATGGAGCAGTACTAGGAGCACAGGTAATTAGAAGCAGAAAAGTACCAGAAGGAACAGCATATTTAGTTAAGGAAGGAGCTTTAGCAATATACATGAAACGAAATGTAGAAATAGAAAATGATAGGGATATAGTAAGAAAAACTACAGTAATAACAGCAGACCAACATTATGGAGCACACTTATATGACGAATCAAAAGCTATCAAAATAACAGTTACAGGAAACGGTGGTGGTACAGGAAACGGTGGTGGTACAGGAAACGGTGGTGGAGGGGTAGAGGGGTAATTCCCTCTACCTTTGTCCTAAAGGAGGTTAATATGCTACTAAGAAGGTATCACAAGAAAAAAGAAACACCTAAAAAAGTCGAAAAGAAAACGGAAATAGATTATAGCTCATTAACTGTCAAAGAATTGAGAAGCTTAGCTAAAGAAAAAGGAATAAAAGGCTATTCTGGCATGAAAAAGGATGAGCTTATAGAAGCCCTAAAGGGGTGATTTAATGAATATTTATAAGGATTTTATCAAACTTAAGCAAATGATAGATGAAGAAAATTATCCTTATTTTGATGATGAATATCTATTTGCAAGACTTGAACAAATAGACAAGGAAGAAGGAATAACTCTAGAAAGCATTGCAAGAGATTTATGTTTAATAAAGGCAGGAATAGAGGAAATAAAGCTAGGAGATATAACTATACCTAGTCCTAGAAAGCACTTTCTAATGCTAGCCAGCAAATACAGGCCTAATGCGACAGGTGTAACGGTGAGAGCAGATGAATACTAAATATTATAAAAAATACATTGAAAAACTTATTAACTCTAATCCTGCCAATATAACGATTAAAAGGAAAATTAAAATAGATGATGGCTATGGTGGAACTGTCATAGAGGAAAGGGAAGTAAGCGAAACAGTGACCTTCTATGAAACAAAAGCAAGAAGGGAAGTCTTAACAGATTATGGGGTTACTTATACAGGCGTACAAGTAACAAAGATACTAGCAAAGCATGATGCAGATATACAAGAAGGCGATACATTTACCCAAGAAGGGAAGAAGTATAAGGTACTATTCGTAAAAGACTATATGGGAATTTGCAAGCAAATTGAACTGGAAGTGATAGCATGAGAATAAAAGTAACAAATAAGCTAGATTTCAAAGCAGTCGAGCAAAAAATAAAGGCTGCAATAGGGCTTTATGCAGATACTGCAGCTAAAAAAATGGAAGCTGAAGCTAAAAAAAATGCTCCTTGGACAGATAGGACAGGGAATGCGAGAAATTCAATACGAGGAGATTTTGGCTGGCAAGGGAATAAGGCGGTAATAACTTTAAGTGGCAATATGTATTATTCAGTATACTTGGAGTTAGCTTACCAGAAAAAATATGCAATTTTAAAGCCTACAATCGACAGAAACGCCCCTGAAATATTAAAAGGGTATCAAAGGTTGGTGGAGTAATGATAAAGGCCTTATACGACCATTTAAAAGCTAAAAATCTCAATCCTTACTTCCCTGGGCAACATAGAGGTGAATGTGAGGAAAGATTTTGTGTGATAAAAGAGAATTCTCAAGTGCCATATTTCAATACCAACAAATTAGGTTATAGGCTAGTGGATATTATCGTTTTTGTTCCTGCTAATAGTTATGTTCTAATAGAGCCGTACGTTAAGCAGATAAGGGCAGCTATGAAGGAATTAAAATGGCTAAGAAAAACAGGTAATGAAACACCTGTCATAACTGATGATGATAAGAAAGCTTATACAACAAGCATAGAGTATCAAATAATTAAGAAATTGGAGGGATAATAAATGGCTTATGAAACTGTAAAAGAATTCCCTTTGGCTAATATAGTCAGAGTGGAAATTGAGACTGAAGAAGAAACACCAAAAATGTATAGACTTACTGACGTAGCAAGCGAAGCAGAAATAACTGCATTTATTTCCGAAGGGGAAGAACAAGAACTTAGGGTAAAAAATACCATCAAGGCACAAAACAAGACAGAGGACATAGTAAAAGGGTATGACATTAGGCTTGTATCTGCTACTATGGTACCTGAAATATTAGCATTAATCGATGGTGGTACATGGGATGCTACTGCAAAGAAATATTCGGCTCCAGTAGTAGGAAGTCCAGTCAATAGAACGCCTTTCACCATGCACATTTATACAGAAGAAAAAGATGTAGATGGAGGCACTTTATCTTATGTTAAATTTAGCTACAAACATTGCAAAGGAACTCCTGTAAACTACAGCCTAGTCGATGGACAATTCTTTGCACCAGAATTAGTAGCAGAAAGTAGACCAAAGATGGGAGAAAGTCCAGTAGAGTTTGAAATATTAGATGAGCTACCTGCTTAATTGTGGGTAGCTTTTTCTACATAATCAAGGAGGGATAATGAATGAGTGAAGTAATTAGTATAGAAGAGTTAAGAAAGCAAGCCACAACTGTAATAGAAATCCCCAATTTTGATAATTCAGGAACTATTAAAGTAAGAGTTAAGAAACCTAGGCTAATGGCTATGGCTGCACAAGGCAAGATTCCTAATCATTTGTTAGGAATAGTAAATAATATGATGTTTCCAAGTAAAAAAGAGAAAAAGGAACCAAACATAGAAGAAATAGCAAAAATTTATGAATTATATTGCAGGGCTTGTTTAGTAGAGCCTAGTTATGATGAGATTAAAGACATAATGACTGATGAGCAGATGTCAGCAATATTTGATTGGGCTATGGGAGACGTGAAGAAGTTAGATACCTTTCGTAACAACAAAGGAAATGGCTCAAGTGATAATACTAGCGAACAAGTACGGGAAAAGACCGAGTGAAATATTAGGAATAGATAATGATTATTTGGCTTATTGTTTTGATGAAGCAGCTTTATTCTTGGAGGCAAAGGCTACTGATGATAAAGGACAGGTAAATTGGAATAGGATAAGATGGAAAGGTGAAAAGAAGAAATCAAATAGGGATTTGATTGAATTCATACAAAAGCATAAACAACAAAACATCCGAAAGGGTGTATTTTTTCATGCCTAAAAGGTAGGTGATTATATGGCAGTTAAAGCTGGAAGTGTATATGCAGAACTAATCCTAGATATGTCAAAATATGAAGAGAACCTCAAAAAAGCAGAAAATCAAATAAAAACTTTTACTGATAAGTTGGGAAAAATCGGGGAAGGTATGAAGAAGGTAGGGGACACATTAAGTAAGTATGTCACTGCTCCTATAGTTGGAATTGGAGCTGCAGCAACTAAATTAGGAATGGATTTTGAGGCACAAATGAGTAGAGTACAAGCTATTTCAGGAGCAACTGGGGAAGAACTAGAGAAACTAAACGAAGTTGCATTAGACCTTGGTGCTAGCACTGCTTTTAGTGCAAGTGAAGTTGCTATGGCGATGGAAAACCTTGCATCTGCAGGTTTTACCACAAATGAAATCGTAGCAGCATTGCCAGGTAACTTGGATTTAGCAGCATCATCTGGAACTAATCTTGCAGTTGCTACAGACATAGCAGCTAGTATATTGAGAGGATTCCAACTTGATGCAGCAGAGGCTGGTAGAGTAGCAGATGTACTCGCCGAGGCAGCAAATAGAACCAATGCTGGTGTAGAAGACATGGGAGAGGCTATGAAATATATTGCACCTGTTGCTAATGCTATGGGATTGAGCTTAGAAGAGACTGCAGCTGCAGTTGGTATATTATCTGATGCTGGAATAAAAGGAAGTCAGGCTGGAACAACATTAAGAAGGGCGTTAACACGATTAACAAAGCCTACTGATGATATGATTGTGGTAATGAGACGATTAGGTGTAGAGTTTTTTGATGCAGAAGGTAACATGAAGTCATTGGCAGAGATTATATCAGAGCTAGAAAAAGGGACAAAAGGGCTTACACAAGAACAAAGAAATCAAGCATTGGCAACATTGTTTGGGCAAGAGGCATTATCAGGAATGCTTGTATTGATAGAAAAAGGACCTGATGCACTTAAAGAACTCACAGAAGGATTTGAAAATTCATCTGGGGCAGCTAAAGCAGCAGCTGACATTATGATGAATAATACAAAAGGTGCAATTGAGGAAATGATGGGAGCATTAGAAACTGCAGGAATTAAAATATTTCAAGCTGTGGCACCTACAATAACTGATTTAGCAACTAAGGTTGGTGAATTAGCTGATAAGTTTTCAGCATTACCGCCAGAAACACAAGAAAATATTATTAAGTTTGCAGCATTAGCAGCAGTAATAGGACCTGTGTTAAGTATAGGAGGGAAATTAGCAGGGGGAATAAGTAGTATTATAGGATTGTTTGGCAAATTATCAATAGGAACTGCAGCAGCTACTACAACAGTAGCAAGCCTAGGAAATGCAGCTGCAATTGGAGCTACTAAAGTAGGCGGATTAGGATTAGCTGCAAAAGCAAGCACATTATTATTAAACCCATGGACTGCAGCAATAGCAGCTGGAGGGTTAATGGTTTATGGACTATATAAAAATTTAAGTGAAGATGCAATCCCAGCGATAGATTTGTTTGGGGATTCTGTTTCAGAAAATACGCAAAAGGCTGTAAGTGGTTTTTTAGAATTAGAAGAGCAAGCGAGTATGGCCTTAAATCAAATGTCTTGGAGCGGGCAAGAAGTAACAGAGGAAATGGCTGAAAGTATTATAGGTAACTTTGAAGATATGAAAGAACAAGTAGTAGGGAAGTTAGAAGAGCAAAAGGAACGTGCCTTGGAATCTATTAGTGAAATGGTAGAGAATTCAATAGGCATGACAGAGGAAGAAAAAGAAGAAATGATAAGGATTATTGAGGAAAGCTATGATGAGCAAATAAAGAAAACAGAAGAAGGAAATGCTAGGATAAAAGAAATACTGGAAACAGCAAAAGAGGAAAATAGAGCTATTACAGAAGAAGAAAAGAACGAGATAAATAGAATAAAAGAAGATATGAAAAATGATGGGATTAGAATTTTAAGCGAAAGCGAAAAAGAGCAGCTAGCAATAATGGAAAGGCTAAAGCAGGAAAGTGGCAAAATATCAGCGTTACAAGCAGCTGAAATTGTTAAAAACTCTAAGGAGCAGAAAGAAAAAACTATAGCAGAAGCTGAAAAAGAATACGAAGAAAGATTAAAGTACGCAGCAGAGTTAAGGGCGCAGGGTACTAAAGAGGCTATAGATATGGCAGACAAAATAGTAGAAGAAGCAAAAAGACAAAGAGACGAGGCAGTTAAAAATGCAGAAGAAATGCACAATAAGGTGATAGAACAAGCAAAGCTACAAGCAGGTGAGCATGTCAATCTAGTTGACTGGGAAACTGGTGAGATTAAAACAAAATGGGAAGTTATGAAAGATGATATACAGACTAAGGCAAAAGAGATAAAAGAAAATGTAAAAGAGAAATGGGAAGAAATAAAGAAAAACACATCTGAAAAGTGGAATAAGATTAAAACAGATTTAGCAAATGATTGGAATAATATAAAGACTAATACTTCTACTACTTTACAGGATATAAAAGAGAATGCAGCAAATAAGTGGGAAGAAATTAAAACTAACACTTCGGAGAAATGGGCTAGTATAAAAGAGAATATATCTGATAAAGCAAGAGATATAAAGGAAAAAATAATTAGTTCTATCACAGAATCTGAAAGCGAATGGGATTCTAAAACTGCAGACATGGAAGCAACCAAAAGTAGATTTTCTAACTTAGCTAGTAAAGTAACAAATGCATTCAGCAAAATAGCAGGAGCTATTAAAGATGGCATCGATGCAATATTGGATTGGAATAAAACTGAGCCAGAGGATAAAACTGTTACTTATACAACTGTTCATCAAACTGTATATGAGACTATAGGAAGTGGAGCTCATGGTGGAGGAAGGGCTATAAGTGCATATGCTAGAGGAACTAATTATCATCCTGGGGGTTTAGCTTGGGTAGGAGAGCAAGGACCTGAACTTATAGAACTACCTAAGGGAACTAAGGTATACTCTAACCAAAAATCAATGGAAATGGTAAGAGGCGCAAGCGGAGGCATAATTCAAAATATTCATATACATTCACCAGAGCCACTAAGCCCATCAGAGGTAGCAAGGAAAAATCTCCAAGTATCTAGGCAGTTAGCAATGGAATGGGGGTTGTAGTATGGAGAGAGTAAAGTTTATAAATAGCAAGGGCGAATCAGTAGAGTTAGGGAATAATGGTCCTTTTATATTGACTAAAATAGAAGGAACAGGAGCAGTAAACGTAAATATTCAAAGCTCTAAATCCCCATACCAAGATGGTGTAAGTTATCATGGGAATACATTAGAACCTAGAAGTTTATCCATAGAAATTATGATTATAGCTGAAAATATAGAAGAAATGATGAATTATAGAAGAAAACTAAGCAATATATTTAATCCTAAATTAAACGAAGGTACTCTTATATATGAAATTAGTGGAGTTAGAAGAGAAATAAAAGCTATATCAGAGCTTGCACCAGTATTCCCAGATGCAGGAGATTTTAAGGATACTATGCAGCCTGGATTAATACAGTTATATTGTCCAGACCCATTTTGGTTAGATAACTTTGAAATATCAGAGGAAATAACTACTTGGATAGGTGGAATTAGTTTTCCGCTAAAATTGCCTACTAAATTTTCCACAGCAGGTTCAAGAATAATAAATGTAGTAAATAATG
>Ga0209537_1004843_pt1 | contig 11113 bp, 10 predicted proteins | sample BioPla4DNA1_FD_187698 | JGI IMG/M metagenome (GOLD analysis project Ga0209537, IMG submission 187698) | Biogas fermentation microbial communities from Germany - Plant 4 DNA1 (SPAdes) (version 2) | ecosystem: Engineered > Bioreactor > Anaerobic > Digestate | place: Bielefeld, North...
AGCCATAGCCCACTCTACTTCAGCCAGAACACTCCAAACCTCAGCACCCTTGCTGTCGTAGCGACCTTTGAGAGTGGCAGCAATATCATCTTCCACCCACTTGTAGCTCAATATTCCTACACCAGTGATTCGAGCAGCGTCGCTTACGTACTGGACGTTAGCGCTGACATAAGACTCATCTTCATCATCTTCGTCATTCAGCGGATAATTATCATATCCAGCGAAAACAGCAAAGCCACCAGCAACGTGGTCAGCATCTCCCAGATAGTAAGCTAGATCAATGAGAGCCTGCTCATCCGCTACAGCATCAGCGGGGACATAAACTATTGTGCCAGTTACCTCGTTGGTTACTATAGTAGCTACTCCAGTAGTGTTAGTGCTAATGGTTTGATCATACTCATAACCTATTTCTAAAGTCCACTTATCATCATCGTCTTCATCGCTGAGGTCAAAAGTAGCACTCACTGCGCCACCCATTCTGTCAGCATCGAACGAGCTGGTCTCAAGAACAGCAGGGGTAAAGTTATCGGTGATGTAGTGTCCCTCTAAAGTAACAGTTACATCATCAGAAGCTTCCAAAGCTAGCTCTCCTGCTACTCCATAACCACCCTGCAGCACTCCGTAACCACCTTCTACGGTGAGGAGAACATCGGACTCATCAAAATCGGTCTGAGCTCCGGCGCTGATGACCAGGTCACCACCTACGTTGTAGAAAGTGCTGCCTACTCCCGGGAACCAGGTAGCAGCAACGCTTACCTCTTCCCACTCAGCACGCACAGAGTAGAAATCGTTGGGTGCAGCCAATAGTCTGAATATGGTGTCGCTATCTTCCTCAGCATAGGTCACATACACACCTTCAAAGTCCAGATCATAGTCGTCATCATCATCGGGGTCATCAGGCTGATAATCACCCAGCACCAAACCCACGTTCCCGCTTATGTCGTCCTTGTAAAGGTTTATGTCTCCTGCTCTTACGAACCACTCTTCATCTACATACTCGATGTAAAAATTGTCTGCCGTAACCTCAGGATCAGAGCCAGCTAAAGTGTTTTTGATGATCAAATCTACTCCAGCAATGGTGTTTTCGTTAATGTCAGCAGCGATATGGAGAGTAGTCTCATCTTCAAAACTAACATCGGTTTTGTCAGCGGCAGTAGGAGAAAAAGCTTCGTAACTTACATTGAACTCTCCAGTGACCAGAACAGGTTCGTGGTATTTCTCTAACACATCGACTCGAGCTTCCAGAGCTCTAATGGCCTCACTCTGCTCACCCAGAGCTCTCTTTAAGTCATCTACAGTTACTCCTAGTAATCTCAGTTCATCGGCAAATTCCTGCACCAGCTTCTCCAGCATAGCTACGTCTTCTTGAGTAGCAAATCCGGCTTCGTCTATTCTCTGCTCCATATAAGCCAAACCTCGAGCAGCAGCCATGGCAAACTCGTAACGAGTCATAGCTCGGTTACCGCCAAAAGTACCATCAGGGTAACCAATAATAATGCCCTTAGCCGCTAAGCTCTGCACTGCATCATAAGCCCAGTGGTTCAGTGGCACATCCACAAAGGGATTGGCCAGAACAGGAAGAGCAAGAGCCAGCACTAGAACTACTGCTAATACGATCTTCTTCATGGTTTTCATGTTTGAAACCTCCTTGGTAGTTTGTTTTATTCAGCCTTCCGTCTTCCAAGGAGAATCACCGAGAGTATCCCTGTTTCCTCTCTTCTCTCTCCTTTTCTCAGACTTCCAGCTGCCACCTTACATCTCTTCTCACCGGGTCACCAAGAATCCTTTTTCACCTCCTTTCTCCTTACCCAGGAGTAAGAGACAGGATAGCCTTTTTTTATCCTATATATACTATACGACAAATTATTGCTTTTGACTACAACAAAAAAAGAAATTTTTAAAAAATTTTTTAAATTTCCCAGCCCGGGGTAGCCAGAGTCTCATCATCTAAGTAAAAACTGGCATCAAAATCTACCCCATCTCGAATTAAGGGGTGAGGCTTTCCCACCGCCTCACAACGCAAAAAATGAGAACGAAACCAGTCCGCATCGGCAGGTAGCGGCAATTCCACCTCTAAAAGCTTTCTCATTCTGGTCTGGTCATAATAACTTTCATCAAACTGGTTATCGGTATCAGGATAAGAACTAAAACGACGCAAGATATCCGTTACCACAAAGTTCATCTCCAGAAGCATCTTTTCTATGTTATACCATTTCTGCCAGGAAGATTCAATAGTAGTCAAACCAAAATATAAAGCTCCTTCTGAGCGAAGAGCTTGAGCCCCCCGGGAAAGAGTAACTTTTAAACCTTTTTCGCTTTCTACCGGGTCAGTGACAAAAACAGAAAAGGCATGGTCTTCTAGAGGATAGGGGTCAACGGCATTATAGTGATAAACTTCCAGATTAAAATTATTTTCTTTGCCTCTTTTTTCAATAAAATCTACCAGGCGGCTATCCACTTCTAAAACAGTTACCGACCGGGGAAATCCGGTAGCCAACAAAGCCAGACTGAAAAGGTCGTCATCCCCCAGAAGAAGAATCTCCTGTCCTTCTATGTCTCCTCGCTCATACATAAACGCCACCCGGGCAAAAATATCTTCCTGAGTCATAAACCCCTGGTCGAAACGGGGGTCGGGAAGAGGCCTGCTTTCTACCAGTTTAGAATAAAGCTCCCAGGCTTCGGGAAAGGCGTGAAAATTGTACCCCCCTCGACAGTGAGGGCATCTCACCTCCTGCGCCGGGGAGATAGAAGTGGCAAGCTTTTCTCCCTGCAGAGAGAGGGAAAATTGTCCTCCCTCATAAACCACCCAGCCCTTCTCCATCATAGCTTTGAGCCGTTCTACAAAACCTTTTATATGCTCATCTTGCTCATCTAATAACCTCCAGAAACTACAAGGACCCTTTTTGAGAGTTCGCCATATCTGTATCTCATAACGATCCATAACTTTGCTCCTTTCTAAAGTCTCCCCCTCACCTCCGCCATTGTGATAAATATTTTATCATCTCATCCCAGTGAGTGTCACGGGAAAATGCCAAATCATCATATTTGGAATTATAAGGAAAATAAGGAAAATAAATGCTCAAGCCTCGGGCATTTCCTGCCATTTCTCCAGAAGCACGCTCATAAATAACGCATCTCTCCAATCTTTCCTGCACCAGACGAGCGCTTTCTCTCACCTCTTCGCTTTTAACTCGAGAATCTTGAGAGAATAAACTTACTAAACTACCCAGGTCTACATAATCTGCATCTCCAAAATAAACTGCCGAATCCCCCAAAGAGAGATAAACCAAAGGAGAAGTGAGTGAGTCATTTAATATGTCCCAGGACAGCTCATCTAATGCTTTGCCGAGAGAAGAAATTCCTCCCAGGTCTATAGCCGATTGGGTGAAGCTCCCCACCGGATAATAGTCTATATAGCTATTCACCACAAGACGAGCCAGGTCTCTCTCCCCCATCGTCGGGCGAGAAACCAAGCCTCTCAAAATGGCCTCGTAATTCCACCCTTCCCCGGGCACAAGCTCTTGAGAGGTAACCATCACCCGGGCATGATTTTTAACCTCATAAGCAACCTCCATCATAGCCATAAGACAGGCATCCATTCCCAGAAAGTCGATCTTCTTCCCTAAATACATAGTGGACAAAGACAAAGCCATTCCTAATTCTGGTATGGTAATGGCATCTTCGGGTGAGAAATCAAAAGAAATATCTTTGTTTTTAAATCCCGTACCGTGGTCCCAGATGATGAGAGCATATTTGTCGGCCGGATAATTCTCCGCACAAAAACGAACAAAATCGGTAAGCCCTGAAGCGTCTCCCATATTTATCTCCCCTAAATACTCTAAAACTGGAGAGGTAACCAAATTGGGAAAGGCGTCTTTCTTAACAAGATATCGGGCCGCTTCTCCCCCGAGAGAATCAAATTGCACAATGACCTTCACCTGGTCGGTGGAGCCCACTTTTTCTAAAGAGTTAAAATCCCGCCAGGCATATTTATACAGGTCGTTATCTCCATTCATAAAAACCATCACTGTCCAGCTGGTGCCTTTATCCACCACCGGGGGAACAACCCCGCTATTAAAGCACCCGGTAAACAAAAAGGGGATAAAAATGATCCAGAAAAGCTTCCCCCTTTTATTTTTCATTTATCTTACCTCTATTTTTAAGGAGAGAAGATCGGCTGCTGCGTCTGCATCTCCTGATTTATCATCCCAGGATTTAATGCTCTGCTCCCGAGGTCGAAACAACGCTGCTTCATCCAGATGATCTTCCTCAATTCCTCCTCTATCCGTTGACACCACCATTACCCGGATAATATTGGGGTCACCCAAATCATCAGTCAAAGACAGAGTCACTCTCATCTCCTGACCCGACACAGAAGGAGAAGAAAAGTAACTAAAGCTTCCACCGGGTTTCCTTAAAAAGAAGTTGTGGTCTTCCCACTTCACCACATAAAATTCATTCCACCTATCAGGATCAGAATCAGGAATGAGTCCGGAGTCAGTGCTTATGGCCACATAATATACATAAGAAGGGCTAATTTCCTGCCAGGTGGTGGTGATATAGAGATTTTTTCCTCCTTCTCCCCAGTCGGGCTGTTCTCCTCGAGCGCAACCCACCGCAAGAAGCGCCACCACGACAAGAAGAAAAAACTTATTTTTCATCGATTTATCCTCCTAATTTTATTTTTTCTCCGGGAAGAGCTTTGATTCCGTACTCCAACCAGAAAGTGTCCCGAGACTGGTCATAAAAAAGGCTTATTTCCCGGCAGTGGAGGTCGTTGGTCAACCCTACTCGCACTCCATCTATCTCTCCCTCTTGAGGATCCCACCTTCCTGAAAAATCAATGCCCCACTCTTTATTCATAGGCCAGGCAATGCCAAAGACCACGCTTCCCCACTCATTGTCATTGATATCATAACTACCGCTCAATTCTACTTTTTTATTATCCTCTAAGTTATACTCTATGCTGAATAAAGCATCTACAAACTCTTCTTCCCGAAAGTCATATCCGGTATCCAAACTCACTCCCCAGGGGCTTCGGTCGTAATCCAGGCCTAAACTCAAATAATTAGTTCGGGGCCGGACATAATCAAATTTGAAAGGAGTGGCTCCATCGTAGTCACCCCTCTGATAAGAAAGAGTCAAAGACAGATCGGAAGATATTTCATCCACCCACTTTATCCCTCCCAGCCAGATATAGCGGGCAAAACCATTACCATAAAAATCCTGTTGAAAGTTGAAGAAAGAAGTGAGGTCTCCTCCCCCTACCTCACTCTTGCCCTCAAGGTTCAAGGTGAGGCGCAGGCGCTCATCTATTACTCCGGTCTCTTCTTCAAAATAGTGGCCCAGGAGTAATCCAGCTTTATAGGTAAAATCTGACTCTCCGATTTTCTCTTTGCCTCGAGCAACCTCGAGCTCGGGGATTTTGAATACCACTTTATTGGAGTCACCAGTGTAGGCGTCTCCTTCCAAATCTGTGTGGCCACTATATCGCAGGTAATAAGTGTAAAGGTCAGAAGCTTTCTTAAAAGTAACCCCGTAGGCAAGGTCCTGGTCAACGAACTCTCCTCTTTTTTCATACTCTTTGTAGTTGAGGTTCAACTCTCCAGTCAGGTCATCTCTCAGCTTATATTGATAATTCCAGGTGGTGTAGAGATTTTCGGTATTGCTGCTCTCATTAGCGCTGTAGCTCAAGTTAAGCTTACTGGTCCTTTTATCTTTCGCTCGCAAAAGAGAAATAAAACCAGAATAACGGTCATCGGCCTCCCCCAAAGTACCAGAATAGTCCAGATTCAAGCTCAAATCAGTAAACTCATCGACTTCTTTGCTGTATTTAACGCTCCCCCGGAGAGTAGAGGAAGAAGAAGCCGGGTCTCGATAATAGATGGTAAGCCTCCCCTCTTCTCCTTCTCGCTCTAAATAATGAGTGACGCCGAGACCCCATCCTCCGTGTTGCCACCAGTCCAGAGTGATAGTGCCAAAGGAGTAATCATTCACAAAATAGTTATAAAAGTAGCTGAAGTAAAAACCCAGGTCGGCTGAGTGTCCCACGACAGGCAGGAAAGGCAACTGCTCTTTGCGATTTAAGAAAAAAACATAAAAAGGTAAAGAGAGGAGACGATGGCCAAAATCCCAGTAAGAAAGGTCATAAATTTCTACTTTTTCATCAGGATAAATCACCAGTCTTTTAGCTTCTATATAGTAATGAGGCTCCTCGAGATCACAGCTCGTTAAATGAGCACCTTCCACCTCTGTTTTTCTCTTCCCGTCTACTTTCTCCTCTTTAACCTCTTCTCCTCGAAAATAGAACTTCCCCTCAATAGATTTACCGGTGAGGTCAGAGCGCACTTTTTCTAAACTCAGCCAGTCCATCTCCCAGTTGTAATAAGCTTTCTCTGCTCGCGCTCCTTCCTCTCCTCTTTCCACTACTACTTTCCCTTCTGCTTCCAGTTCTTTTTTTTCCAGGAAAATATGGATATAATCAGCAGTGAGAGAGATATCTTTATAAGATACCTTCCCCTCGTAAACCACTACTTCCTCTTCTCCCAGACGATACTGCAGGCGCTCTCCGGTCAGCTCTAAAGCCTCCTGTGCCCCCACAGAAAAAGCAAATAAAAAAATAATAAAGAGGGAAAACACTCCCAGGCGAAACACTTCATTCCTCACTTTTTTCTTGAATTAAGAATCGAGCATGGCTAATCCCTTCGGCCTCCAGAACCTCCGTATCCAGATAGTAAACTGCCTTAGCTACTTCCATTTCCCGGTCTTTTTCAGTGATGAGGACATTACCTTCTAAAACTATCCTTTCTTCTTCCCCGGTTTCTTCTTTTTCTGGATAGTAATGAGCCTGGTCGGCTTTTATTTTGGTTTCCTTCCACTCAATCTCTGCCCCTTCCTCACCCCACGCCTCTTCGGTATTTCCGTTATAGTAAAGAAGAGGAGCCTTCCAGAATATAAAGGAGGTCTCTCCTCCCTCCTCTTTTCTTTCCTTTTTCAACTCCACTCCCTCTTTAAAGAGATAAATTTCGGCATCAAAATCGCCCTCCATAAAAGAAGAACGGATTTCTGTTTCGTCCCTTGTGACTATTACCTCTCCCTTGAAACTACCTTTATTATTTTTAAGATTAAAAGTGAGTTCCTGACATTGAATGCGATTTGCCCCCTGGACAGCCACCACTCCCCCGGTAGCCACAAAAGTTTCCCCGGCAGAGTCATACCTGATTTTTTCTGCTTTTTCTAAAATCACTTCTTTATCGGTCCGGGCTTCTTGTGGGGTTTCCTGAACATCTTGAACCATTGGTTGGTCGTTCTGGGCTTCCTGCGCAAAAGAGCAGGGAAGGAAAAAGAGAAAAGGAACAAAAATCAGCACTCCCCATGTTAATATTTTTCTCAAGTTTATCCCTCGCTTGACCACAATTTTTGGTTATTATATCATTAAACACACATCTTTATAGCTGATTCACCCTAACCCTCTCCCCGCAAGCTCTCTAAACCGTCCCCCTCTCTCCGAGGGCTTCTCTTTTTGTCATGCCTGAAATTTAGCGAGGCATCCGCATCATCCGTCATTCCCGAAATCTTTAATCGGGAATCCAAAGGTTTTTAAATACTGTGGACCCCTGATAGAAGCATTCAGGGGTGACAAACAAGGGGTAATAGAAGCATTCAGGGAATCCACTCCCTCCGTCATTCCCAAAATCTTTAGTCGGGAATCCATGCTTTTCCCAATAATATGGACCCCGGCTTGAAGATTGCCGGGGTGACAAATAAGGGCAATAGAACCATTCAGGGGTGACGGACAACGGGATGATAGAGGCATTCAGGAGTGACGACCTCCCTTTTTTGTCATTCCCGAAATCTTTAATCGGGAATCCATGCTTTTGCTTTTTCTTTGGTTTTCAATACTGTGGACCCCTGATAGAAACACTCAGGGGTGACAAACAAGGTGATAATAGAGGCATTCAGGAAATCCACCCCTTCCGTCATTCCCGAAATCTTTAATCGGGAATCCAGAGGTTTTTCTTTTTCTTTTTGTGTTTTTGCTTTTTCAGGGAGACTATAAAGGGGCGGCGCTCTCTCATAGTCGATAGAGACATTCATAAATTACAAACAGGGAAGAGAGGCCGCTACAGAAAATAAGTGCTTCGACTATTTGAACACTTAATTACTTTCTCCTGCCTCTTCAAGGAATCTGACGAATTGCTCCATTTCTCTTTTTAACCGGGTGAATAAACTCTCAATGTTATTAACAAGAGGCGCTATCTTATCGCAAGACAGGTTGAAGGTGTACACATTTCGCACCACGTGCCTGAAAGCTCTATATTCATCAAGCATTTGATAGGTTTCCTGACTCAATACTGCTGGCCGAATCTTCTTTATCTCGACTTTCATCTGGATTAGTAAATCCTGGTGCCAGGAGAGTCCTTCTGGTATAGCTCCATCGATATCCATAGCAATAAGGGTGAAAATCCTCTCCAGCGCAGAATAAAAAGTATGCAGATTAAGCGCCACGCTGTCCAGATAATAGTCGTCTCCGGTGGCTTGCAAACGTTCCCAGCCGCCTGTTATTCTTTTTACTACTGCTTCTATGTCTGAAAGTTCGGTTTTTATTCTGCTAGCCAGAGCCAGATATTTTCTGCTCATATTAAAATACCTTCTTCCTCTATGACCTTCTTAAGGGAGTCCTGGCAGTTTTTCATATCCACCAGGTCTATCTCGAAATCCCTAACGGCTCTGGTGATAGCTGCAACTGCTGAATAAAATTTATCATCTGGTATACCGGCTTCTGCTAAATCTATATCTGATTTCTGGTCAAATCTATCCCTCTGAGTAAGTGAACCAAACACCCAGACCTTCTCAGCTCCATATTCCTTTTTCAATATATCGGCTGCTATTCTGGCTCCCTGCCAGGCTCTGTGGTATCGAGCATCCAGGTCCTCGCCGGGCTTTCTACCCTGAAAGAGGAGAGGATATTTTTCTTTTATTGATTTGCTCATCTTCTGGACAGTTTCACCTCTTTGAAAGTCCCTCTACGAGGAATTATATCACAGGAGAAGCCAGGGAATCTGGCATTCAGAGCTATAAGGGGTATCCCTCACAAGGTCTACTTTGAGCTATAGCTGGCATGACAATCCTGAGCTTTTGACATAATGTAGCTTGCTTTTTTAAATTTGTTGAGGTTCATTGGAAAGCGAGATTGCTTCGTCGTTTTGCTTCTCGTATTTTTTCTTTGCTTCAGAGGGTGCCACCTCTTGCAGGAGGGAGTGCCCGGCTTCCCTGCCAAATCATTGATTTGGCAGGGTGGGTAAGGAAGGGGGAAGTTTTTCAGCAAAGAGATTTTTTGAGAGAAAAGCATTTTGAAGGTTCATAAGGGGGAAAGAATTTCCCCTTTATACTGGTGGATGGCTTTCCCACCAGTGGCATTTGCTTTTTATGCTTTTATTATTTTCAGTTTATGCCGTAGGCTGTTTGTTTTTTCTCCTTCTGTCTTTGTTTTTTTGTCTTTTCCGGGGGTTATAAGGGGGCAACGCCCCCTTTATTGTCCACCCTCACCTTACCTCTCCCCACAAGCTCTCTAAACCGTCCCTCTCCCGTCGAGGGCTTCTCTTTTTGTCATGCCTGAAATTTAGCGAGGCATCCGCATCATCCGTCATTCCCGAAATCTTTTATCGGGAATCCAAATACTTTTAAATACCATGGACCCCGGCTTAAAGATTGCCGGGGTGACGAACAAGGGCAATAGAACCATTCAGGAATGACCCCCTTTTTTGTCATTCCCGAAATCTTTAATCGGGAATCCACGTTTTTGCTTTTTCTTTTGATTTTTCAATTGCTTTTGGACCCCGGCTTAAAGATTGCCGGGGTGACGATGAGGTGGGAATCCACGTTTTTGCTTTTTCAGGGGGGCTACAAAGGGGCGTCGCCCCCTCATAGTCGATAGAGCCATTCAGGTGATAGTTTAGCGGGTTATACTTGCATGGTTTATCTGGTAACTTGTTTTACATAAATAATTAGTGTATAATAATGGTGCATGTTATTACGTTTTAGAGGTGTGCTATGGACAGATTCACAATATCTATTGACTCTGAGCTTCTCAGTGAGGCAATGCGGCTCTCAGGTAAGAAGCGCAAACGAGAAGTGATTGAGCTTGCTCTATGTGAGTTAATAAAGAAACATCGACTAGCTGAACTTCAAGACCTGGCAGGGTCGGGTTTAGTGGACTGGACTCCGGAGGATTTTACCTCCTGGAGAGAAGCGGCAAAAGAGGAAGGGAATGAGTAAAATCCAGCGCCGAGGAGTGTTTATGGATACCTCCATCTGGATCCATTATTTTCGGCCCCGGGGAGATGAAATTATCAAAACTGAAGTGAAGCGCGTCCTTTTAGCTGAGCAAGTTTTCACCTGTTGGGTAGTGAAAGCAGAGCTTTTAGTTGGAGCAAAGGACGAGGAGGCTTTTGCTCGTTTGAGTTCTATACTTGAGGCTCTGGAAGAAATTCCCCTCACCCCGGAGGTGTGGTTAGAGGCAGCGCGGCTTGGCTATAACCTGCGTCGTCGAGGGCTGACCGTTCCTCTTCCAGATCTGCTGATTGCCCAGGCTGCTACAGAAGAGAAGCTCCAGCTCTGGCATGCTGATGAGCACTTTGAGCATATCAAAGAGGTTATACCACTCGAAACCAGACCTTTTATAGAATAGGATGCCAGCCGTCATTGCACCCTGAAGTTGTTATTGCGAAACCCTGCCTGGTCACTCATGATGAGAGAAGAGGCTCATAGAGGAGTCCTCCCTGCTATTAATGAGGAGAAAAGGGCAATGAATGGGTTGATAGAAAACAACAGTAAGGAAGATAATAGGGTATCCTTGAGTAATTTGATTTTGAGAGCGAAGGCAAATGTACATGGGAGAGAAAAAAGTGGACAGGGAATTAAAATTTCTCAAAAAGGTGATAGCCTAAGAAGTAGAAAAAGCCGGCTTCAAGGTATCTAAAATAATCCTTTTTGGTAGCAGGGCAAGAGGAGATGCCACACAAGAAAGCGATTGGGATCTGCTTGTAATTGTGAATGAAGATATTTCTTTTGATGAATTAAAAAAATTAACAGCAGATATTCAGCTAAGATA
>Ga0209537_1004851_pt1 | contig 11096 bp, 5 predicted proteins | sample BioPla4DNA1_FD_187698 | JGI IMG/M metagenome (GOLD analysis project Ga0209537, IMG submission 187698) | Biogas fermentation microbial communities from Germany - Plant 4 DNA1 (SPAdes) (version 2) | ecosystem: Engineered > Bioreactor > Anaerobic > Digestate | place: Bielefeld, North...
TATTTACATATTTGGCTGTCAATGTGCATACCCTGTGGTCCAGGCAGGGCGTTTGGCCATGCATATCTTTGCTTTGCAGCTCTTATTTACCCTTTAGCTACTTCTATTTTGACTGTCAAGGACGGGCTTTGCCCGTTCACTTTATCCTTGACTGGCAAAATTTAAGTAGCTATTCTTCTTTTGGAGCTGCATTTGCTAAATTTATCTAGCTATTCTAAGAAAAAATCAGCTATCTTTTCATTTTTACTTAACAGCTCCGAATTCAACTCTTCCTAAATTCACCAGAGCATGCAATGGCATGTATTTCATAATTGCCATCAGCTTAGATGCCAAAAATCCAAACCGAATACAAACCCGCCTTTTCTTCCAAAGTCATCTGTGAAATTATTTTTTTATATCTCTTTCCATATTCCCCCTCCTCAATATTCCATATTTATCATTTGCCAGATTCATAAGAACCAGTTAAATCGAATAGTTAATACTTAATCTTAAACATGTTCAACAGAAACACTATTATCTTTAAGAATTTCATTTCTTAATTAACAGTTTTACATCTCCTACAATTCCGGTTGGAGATAGCGAAGGGGCCTTCATAAACATTGCTGTAAAATCTCCTGATATCGGTGGCGCACAATACCGCTCACGTTCAAGGGTTGTGGCCACTTCAATACGAAGTTTGTTTTTACTAGGCTTTAAATGCTTGCTAATATCAAACACAAAGGGAGGTGCTACTTGAATCCCAATAGACTTGTCATTTATAAATACCTCTACGCCTTCAAAAGCATCTTCTATAACTAGTACTGCATTTTGCACATCAGGGACCTCAATTTCATTCTCATATCGAATAACCCCTGAAAACTCTGGGTACTTTAAGCCAACATTTTGAAAGGAGCTAATTTCCTGCTCATCGTGAAATTGAGGATATTCAATTGCAGTAGCAAGGCTCATCCTCCAGCCATCCTTTAATATAATTTCTTGATCATATGAAATAGTATTTTTAACTTCTACGCCCTCTGCCCTATCAAAAACTACTACCACGCTTTGATAAGGCGGGATCTCCAAATAAAGTATGGTGCTCCCATCATTTTGCTCTGTTTTTATCTCATATAACTCATTATTCCACGCATCATAACAATATAACGGACCAGTATTTGGCACGGTTACAGTTCCTACAAAGTTTTCTGCCATATTCTCATTAGTAAAAATATAGATATCATTCTCTTCTTTATAATGCATATACCGAAGCATTGAAAAACTAGGTTCTACAATAATCTCTGGGATAGAGTTCCTTTTTAGTTCGGCAATCAAGTTATCTAGTTCTACTACTTTACATTTAGATAACTCAGCAATCAAGTTATCGTCCCCATCTACAACTCCTGCTGGAAGAGCATCAATAAAAATAACGAAAAAACCTTCTTTATCCAATTCAATTATAGCTTTAGCTACCGCCTCGGTGATATATTGCATATAAGGTATTATTAAAACTTTATATTCTTTACCATTAACCTGCAAAAGCCTGCCTAGTCTCGTCTTATATCTGTCTTGCTGTGCAAATACATCACATGGTAATATATCAAAGTCAATTTGATTATCCATAAGTACACGTGCCGGTTTTTGACTTAACATATAGTCTCCTGACCATTCTGCTTCCGCGTGATAAAGGATAGCAGCCGGGGTTATCCGAGTTCCATCATTAATTAATGCGCACATTCTGTTTAAGTATCTCATTAAAGCTCCAAAATGTCGAAACTGAGGGTTATGACCATGAGCATAAAAGTGTGGTGGACAATCTAGATCTGGATATGGCTTGGCGGAGAATGCATGAGGTACGTAATGATTCAATCCTCTTACAAGAAAATGATCTACAAGATACTTCATCATGCGCACTCCCTCACTCCAACCATAAGCTCCAAATATCTCGCACATAGCACGCCCTTTCTTTTTAGGATCAATTGCTGCCAAGGAGCTACCAAGTTTACCAAGCATGTAATGATAGAATTCCCCATCGCGTTCACCAATCACTCTATCTTTCGGATAAAGCTCTCCCGCAGGCATTACCTGGCCCCCGATAACATCAATCCCTGACATATGCTGGCCAGAAAGACCACGATAAAAATGACCCAAAGTAGAACCAAGGCGAGCATGAGCATTATTATCTTCAATTATATGACCAATGTGTTCCACACCATGCTTTTCACACCATTGACCTATTTGCTTGGAAAAGTTTTCTTCAACCAGTCTTGTTATGATATCCATATAAATATAACGAACTTTTGCTGTTTCATCCGGATTTAGCGCATTTTCCCATAGTAGTGGTAACTTTACTTTCCAATCACTGCCTAAACGTGCACGCATTTGCTCTTCTACTTCGTTACTCCAAGGGAGCTCCTGATCTTCCCCAATTGCTTTATTCTCATACATCAATCCATTACCTAATTCAGGCTCATCAGAGAAAAACCCAGCAATGGTTTTCCCAAATTCTTCTTTGTAATGTTCATAATGGGGTTCATATATAGCTTTAAGCTGTATCTTTACACTTTCCTTATTAAGCAAATTTATATATCCATCTCGGGTCCCAGCATTTCTAGTAAGATAATTTATATAAATCTTCCATCTGCCGGGAGGAACATCCCAGACCAACTGCCCGTCTTTAACAAATTTAGTTATATCAATTAATGTTGATTCGTCAAAACCCCGATCAACACGAGCAGCACACACATTCAATAATTTATCGTCATCAAATTGCCTTCTATCCCTGTTAGCATTCCTCATGGAAAATATATTAGCTTTAAGTGGGTTTCCAATATATTTAGCATGCTTTTCTACATTAAGCTGTACTGATTTCATAGGCCCTACAACCTCTACAGAAGAATAATAAAGGAATTGCCTACATAATTCCGGGGGGGCATCTTTTAATGCACCATTTGCATATCCTGTGGGAAAATGGCTATCGTCTAAAATCCATATTTTCATATTATACTTTTTAGCCTCATCGAGAATTATATCTAAATCGCGCCACCACTGTGGGCCACAATAATCTGGATGAGGCCTGCTTTCTACACAAACAGCTCCTATTCCGCAAGAATAGATCGCTTCCATATACTCACGAAGCACAGACTCTTCCTCTCCATGAAGCCAAAGAAAAGGCATGATATAATTCTCCCCTTGAGATTGAAGTAGATTTTTTATTTTTTTATTCATCACAAATCCCCCTTTTCGATACATTGCCTATATTTGGTAAGAGTATTTTGTAAAAGCTTTAATCTGGCAATATTTAATCAGCGGCGCCTCTAGCAAAAATTTATCTAAGGGCCTTTCTTATATAGCTGCTTGTTTGGATTACCGCCTCTTACAATATAATTTAAACTAGCGATAACTTCCTAAAAACTTTAGGCTCTTTTTCGGATATCTGGTCTGAGTACTGCGATCAACAGCAATCAATCCGAAAGTTTTTGAATATCCTAACTGCCATTCAAAGTTATCTAGCAAAGACCAATACATATAACCTTTTACTGGAATTCCATCTGCAACACAAGATTGAATACCCTTTAATGCTTCTCTAATAAATTCTATGCGACGATTATCATCATCCGTTGCTATTCCATTTTCAGTAACAATCAAATCACCTTTAAAATCTTCAGCAACTTTCCGTACTACATTAGCAATTGCAAGGGGATAGTCCTCATAGCCCATCTGAGTAACAGGCCGTCCTTTAGCTGGTGGTACCACGCCATTTGCATCAAAGCGTTTACAACTATAGCTCTGCACCCCAAGAAAGTCATCATTTTTAATATATGGAAGATAGTGAAGAAATTCATCGTCCCACTCTTTTTCTGCAAAGGCCTCACCACCGGGATATGGCTGCATGTCATGCAAAGAAAGGGTTAAACCTATCTTTAAATGAGGACATACCTTCTTCATGACATCCCTTGCTGCTTCATGTGCTCTCATTACTAGTAAATCCCCTTCCGGTGTACATGGGGATACGAAGGTATGGACCTTTGTTGGATCTTCAATACCAAATGCTTCTGCCGTCTCCTTCATGCTGAGTTCTAAGTTTTCCTGCATTATATTGATACCGACTTGTACATTACTTGCATCAATTTTAGAATTACCAGTATCTCCGCCTTCCCTCATCCTACGGTTTCCCATATCCCTAATTAAAGCTGATATCTGTAGGCGCATATTAGCTTCATTAATAGTACAGACATATTCTAGCTCATGGCCCAATTCCTCTGCTATACGTTTGCAGTAGGCAGCAAATCTGTCAACTACCTTAGGGTTTTCCCATCCTCCTTCGCTAATCAACCATTTGGGAGAAGTAAAGTGATGCATTGTTACAATGGGGGTAACTCCATTCTTTTTGCAGCATGCTATGACATCCCTATAATGCTCTACTTCCTCTTTTACCCACATATCTGGTTGTGGCTGGATTCTTGCCCATTCGATGGAAAAACGATATGCATTTAATCCTGCATCTGCCAACAATTTTATATCTCCTTCATAACGATTATAGTGATCTACAGCATCAAGAGATGGTTCCTTAAACATAGAATTAGGCAACTGTTCTTGCACCCAGTAATCACTATGAATATTGTTTCCTTCTACCTGATGGGCAGCTGTAGCTGCTCCTAACATAAAATTTTTATCAAACTTTTTCATAGCAATCTTTCCTTTCTTGAATTATATTTACGGTAAATAACATACTTAAGTGCATATTACCAGTGTTTGTGCTTCCTAAAATTATTCTGGTTTTTTTATCTTGTTCAACTGTTTATTGATCATAACAACTATATCCGGTGTAATGGACGCACCAGCCTGCTTAATCAAGTTTTCTACGGAATATCGATCTACTATGGCCTTCATGGAGTCGCTTACTTCTACATCCTTCGCCATATCTCCCATTGATGCTGCCATCTGCTCCATAATGGTATCAATAAGTTTTCGTCCCTCGGGTACCTGTTTAATATCACCAATCTTATCTTTAATTGAAAAATATCCTGGAATAATCTCCATACCTTCTTTATCAAACCAATTATGAATCGTTGCTTCCTTAATGCGGTAAGAGGGGTTAGGTTTACTTACTTTGTGGACCTCTATGGTGTCCTTATAAATGCCGCTCCTTGCTTCAAATGTGTGTTCTCCATCAATAGGTACATTAAATACAAATATACGGCTTCCCTCTTTTTCTTCTATTAAAATACCGTCCTTATATAATGCCACCTTGTTCAAGTTGCTGTAAACTTTCACCTCAGTCACATCTTCAGTTCGATCTACATATCGTCTTCCACACAGGTGTACAAAAGGATCTTTGCTCCACCATGCTTTATAGAGATAATAAGCGTCCTTTTTTACAGTTCGATCAAAGCTTACCAGCCCCTTATGATTTATCCCATTATCTCCAGCTTCTTCCCTAGCGTCAGATCCAAAATCAAACATATTCCATACATAGGTAGACCATAGATATGGACGCTTAGAAATCATTTCAAGCATATGTTCATGGTACACACATTGGTATTGCTCTGAATAATCTCCTTTTTCTGGATTTGGCGATTGTAACTTATGATAGGCATCTGCACCATATTCAGAAAGTCCTATCAGTTTATTTGGATATTTCTCATGAAATTCATCCAAAAAGGTAGCATTATCTTCTAATTCACCTACATACCAGCCATAATATAGGTTATAGGTTACTAAATCTGGTATATCTAGTAAGGGGCTGTCCGGCTCCAGTAGAAATAAATTTGCCATGACAGTCTTTCTAGTCTTATCCAGTTTATGAGCCAAATCATTTAACAGGCGATGATTCTCAATTAGATCATCAGTTACTCCTGTTAAAGTTACCTCATTCGATAAACCCCAACAAATAATTGATGGATGATTGTAATTTTGTATAATCAACTCTGTCAACTGGCTGATAGTATTCTCTCTGCCATTCGGCATGTGTACAGTAATATAAGGTATCTCCGCCCATACAATTAATCCCTTTTCATCACATAAGTCATAAAAGTACTGATCATGTTGATAATGGGCTAAGCGAACTGTATTAGCACCTATATCAAGAATCATTTCTATATCTTCTTCGTGCATTTCTTTCGTTAGAGCATTACCTATTCCTTTGCGGTCCTGATGTCTAGATACACCCCTCAGAGGATAAGGCTCACCGTTTAAAATAAATCCTTTCTCTGGATCAAAGGAAAATGTGCGACAACCAAATCGTGTGGAAACCTCATCAACAACTTGGCCATTTACTAAAAGCTCAGCCTTTGCGTGATATAGATATGGATCTTTTAATCCGTTCCACAAGCGCACATTTGGAATGATTAATTCTGTTTCTACCTTACTACCTCCTTTTGCCGTCTCAACTGTACCAACGCCGTCAATTGTAACTCTTACGGCATCATAATTTCCTTTTACGTATGTAGTTACTTTTACAATTGCATCTTTTCCCTTTATTTCAGGTGTTACATGAATGCCTGGTGAGCCATAATAATCCAAGTCGAAGTGGCTTTCTGGCACTGTAATTAGATATACATCCCTGTAAATGCCACCATAAAACGTAAAGTCTGCTCTCTGAGGGTAAACCCTATCATTGGGCGAGTTATCAACAGCTACTTCAATTTCATTCTCTTCTTTAAGGGCATCTGTAATATTTACGCGGAAGGTAGAATAACCTCCGTCATGATGTCCTAAGACCATATCATTTACTTTAACTTCGGCTGAGGAATTCACTCCCCGAAATTCTAGGTACGCCTTCCCGCCCGCTGGTATATCTGATTTCATTAAAGTCTTTCGGTAAATACAGGTTCCACGGTAATAATCATTACCCCCATCTTGTCCATCCTCGGCATTCCAAGTATGGGGAAGATTTATTGTAAGTTCTGGCTCATCTGGTTTTCTCTGAAACTTCCAGTCCTCATTTATACATATTATACGTCGCATTATCCTCTCCCTTTCTGAATCAATCGATAGATTTCTGTATCCTTCTTAGTGCTCTGTTTTATTTTTGCAATAATATATATCGCTAGAAATCATTATAATATTTCTTTTACTGAATTATTAGATCTATTTTTGTCTTAAATGGCATAATTTTGTGTAATTCTTTTGTTTTTTAATATTTGTGCTACAACTTGCTTGATTGATGTTGTATCCTACTTTACAGGTATTTTCACAGATACAGTTTCAAGACCTTCGACATTGACTGTCAGTTCCGACATACCAGGCTCATAGCCTGCTCGAAGGATTGCAAGAAGTCTCCCCTTATAGGAAGTAAACTGGCCCTTTGTATAATTCTCAGTAGTTTTTGGATTGCCTGTACCAAAAGCTGCAAGAGTTGCTGCGCCTTCTACTTTTGCTGCTGACTTCATTTCCGCTGTGGGAACAAGATTTCCTTCAGCATCAATAATCTCCACCACTGCAAAACAAAGGGATTGTCCATCTGCTATCAATTCCTTTCTATCTAGAACAATACGAATGCCAGCTGGTGCTCCTGCAGTTCTAACTAAATCAGAAGATACCTTTCTGCCATCTACATAGCTTATTGCTTCCAATATTCCCGGTTCAAAAGTTAGATCAAATCTTGCAATATAACGGTTTTCCTTTCCAGCAGGTTTCTTCCCTAAGCTCTTTCCGTTTAGAATAAGTTCAACTTCCTCCGCCGCTGAGTAAACATCCACCCTAACAAGTTTTCCCTCGTATCCGATCCAGCTCCATGCATTTTCACACTCTGGCCATCCCCAGCGGCCTAAAACTTCTATCTTTCCATAGTTTTTAGGGTTATGGGAGGCTATAAAAGTCTCATTAGAACCCCATACAATTCTGCGGTAAGCGAGTTGTGGTCGCGGAAAACCGCATAAGTCAAAGTCACCGGTATAAGCAAGACGCCATGGATATTCCGAAATATGAAGCTTTCTATAAACATCAGCCATCTCTTCTGGCTCTACATATAATGCTTTGCCAAGACCCGCTTCACCCATATAATCATAGCTAGTCCAAGCAAAATCTCCAATCACATGAGGAAAACGCTCTACATCGTGCCAGTATTCATCCATCTCCATCGGCTTACTCTCAGTGCCACATATAACCCTATTAGGAAATCTAATTATGGCATCTTCATAGTGATAATTTAGATAGTTATATCCTACAACATCAAGGGATGCTGCAAAAGCTTCCGTATAATCTATCCAAATCTTCTTGCCAAACTCATTATCTAAATTCTGTAATCCTCCTCCAGGATTGTTCTGTGATTCTTTCAATAACTCCTCATAAAACCTGGTCATATCTTCATCTTCAAGCCCATTAAAGAAAGAGCACAAAGAATTTATAATTGGTCTTGTGGGATCCAGTTCGCGCACCTTGTTTGCCAAATTCGCAGCCCACACATAACCATTAGATATTCCGCCGCGCTCTATTATTTCATTTCCTGTAGACCACATAATAATACAAGGGTGATTCCGATCCCGGAGAATGAAAGCTTGCATATCTGCTTCCCAGTTCTCTTCAAAATACAGACTGTAATCATGGGTGCTTTTACCCATAGTCCATACATCAAACGCCTCATTGATAACTAGTAAACCTAAACGATTGCATGCATCGAGCATATCCCTTGATGGTGGATTGTGAGCACAGCGAATAGCGTTGTATCCGTTATCTTTATGAAGTTTCATCTTACGATATTCACTGTCCCTAAATGATGCAGCACCAAGTATACCGTTATCATGATGCACACAACCACCTTTAAGTTTTACTGTGCGTCCGTTTAGCATAAAACCATTTTTGCTGTCAACGGTTATAGTTCTTATTCCAAATATAGTACTATCTGTATCGATGACTGTATTTTTATCAGTTAATTGAGCAGTTATTTTATAAAGATTAGGTGAAGCAATATCCCAAATTTCTGCATTCTCAACTGGAATAGTCGCACGTCCAATAGACTTCTGTCCCGCAGGTATATGGACTTTAACCCTTCCGAATCCTGCTTCGGTTTCACAAGCTTCCTTCTCAATTATGATATCTACCCATAAATTTGCGGACTCCGCTGTATGGTTTTCTACCGTAATTTCAACAGTAACGAAAGCTGTCCCTTTTACAATATGGGAGGTGTAGGCATATATCCCCCATGGAGCTATGTGAATTTTAGGTGCATAAAGCAAATCAACATGGCGATATATTCCCGAACCGCTATACCAACGTGAATTAGGCTGTGCTGCGTTATTAACTATTACCGATAAACGATTTTTTTTGCCTGGCTTTATATAAGGGGTAAGATCTGCATGAAAAGGAGTATATCCATAGTGATGCTTTTTTACCAAATGTCCATTTAGCTCTACAGTTGCATTCATATATACACCATCAAATTCCACTAGCACCCTCTTATCAGAAAACTCTTCAGGGACATCCAATATTTTGGTATATGTCCCCACACCTCCCCCATAGTATCCCGTTAGATGTCCCCCGGTGCTTCTGGATAGGTATCGGTTTCAATAGTAAAATCATGAGGTAGATTTACTATCTTACCAGGTTGCTTATAACCAGGCAGCATTGATAGCCTGCCCTCTACAAACTCCCAGTGATCGTCAATATTTTTTCTAATCACAGTCATTCTCCTTCCTAAAAATGCTAACTAGCCTTGTGCTCTTCAAAGTAATTTTATAACCTACTCGTGCTTATATAAAAAGTTTCATACCTTTATGATATTGCCTTCAGTAATACCGTTCTCATTAAAACTGTCCACTCTTATATAAGTTTCCTGACCTTTTATGAGACCACCAATTCGTATACTTTCTCCAAATACCTGATAGCTATGATAGAGTTTGTTCGGTGCATATCCCCATACTACAACATATCCAGTACCTGTCCCTTTCCAGCTTACATCAATATCAAGATCCACCGAACGCTTTGCTGTAACTTCAGTAACTTGTGATGGTGGTTTTCCTTCTCCTAAGCCAAATACACGAAGTCCAGATACACATGCAGCCTGATTGTATGGCAAGGAAACTACGGTAAGTTTTATGTACCTTGCTTTAACTCCTTCCTCTCTGACAACAAGATCGTGGGGAAGATCAGTGTTAGTTTCTCTCTTGTCCTCAATCACAAAGTATTCATTTCCATCTAAGGAACCCTCAAGTATCCAGCGGGTAGGTTGTGATTCTTCATCAATCCAGCGCTCCAGATGCAGTGCTCCCTTAAACTGTGCATCTTCGGGAAGGGGAAGGAAAAGTTCATCATCAGCAAAGTTAATTTGTATAGCATGAATATCATATTCCTTACCCAGATCAACTTCTATCCATTCACCCGGCTTATTTGATGCCGCTCTCCACCAAGTCTGTACGTTCTCATCAGTTACATTAGCAGGTGTTTTGCCTTCTACATAAGACGATGCCTTCACCGCCTTACCATAGGAGGAGAGTAACATCCATTTGGGTTTTGCCCATGGATCAAGTTTTGCCTGCTCCACACTAATTGGCCAATCACCGTAACGTTGATTGCAGAACATATCACCATCACTATCCCAGCCTGCCGGCCAAATACCTATACGGCGTTCGAAATGATGGTTAATACATATACGCATTGTAGAGATATGCCATAGATTCCCGAATTTATCCTCCATGGTAGACCCATGTCCAGCTCCAGGGATAAATCCACCTGGTTTATAGGAATACGGGTTATTTTTTGCCAGCTTAAATGGACCAAGGGGATGCTCTCCTACATAGACACCATCCGCATATATATTAAAACCAGAGCCTGGACTTGCATACTGTAGATAATATATACCCTTATGTTTAGTCATCCAGGCACCTTCAACATACGGTGCGTTCATAATGTATGCTCTGGCCGCATTTTTCATCTCCTCCGACATGTCATCGCCTGCTTGATCCAGGGCTTTGAGCATCTCAGCAATTTGTTCAGGTGAATAACTGGCACATGATTTTCTCCTGATCTTTCATAGCCAATCTCTTTTTCATTACCAGATGAGTGGCATGCCGATGAAACTGTTGTTAAGATCAATGGCAAAAAATATTATATTTGGTTCGTTATTGACTCTGAAACAAGGTTTGTTATTAGCTTCCATCTGTCTCCCTACAGAAGTTCTCCTC
>Ga0209537_1004852_pt1 | contig 11094 bp, 13 predicted proteins | sample BioPla4DNA1_FD_187698 | JGI IMG/M metagenome (GOLD analysis project Ga0209537, IMG submission 187698) | Biogas fermentation microbial communities from Germany - Plant 4 DNA1 (SPAdes) (version 2) | ecosystem: Engineered > Bioreactor > Anaerobic > Digestate | place: Bielefeld, North...
AAAAAAGACCGATTTATCAGGTTAATCGGTCTTAGAAGCATCCTTTTAAATTTTATCTTTACAATTGATTCGTATGTCTTGTAAGTTTTTATTGTTTTTAATGACTCTTTTTATTGATTTTCTGTCTCCCTGTTTACTTTTAGAAAGTTTATCAATAGAAACAATCATTTCTTCATTAGAGTAAACCAATACTATCTCTTTGACCTCTGAAGATACAATTACATGAAGTATCCTTTCATCATCTTTATTACGGATGGCTTTTACACCTTTGGTATTTCGGCCAGTAGGAGTAATTTCATTAATATTGAAATATGAGTAATTGAATGTATCATTTATTAATAGAACATCAAGAGATTCCTTATCATTCGATATTATTACCTTGACAACTTCATCATTATTTTCAAGTTTAATGGCTACGGATTGGCTTCTTTTTACATTATATTCGCTGACATAAGAACGCTTTATCATGCCATTGCGTGTAATTATCGTTACAATTCTATTATCATCCTCAGAAAAATCACTTACAAATGCTCCAATGATACTTAATGGTACTTTAGTTGGTATATTCTCTGGGAAATACTTATAAAAATCGCCTGTCTGGGTTATCACTATCAAATCTTTGAAGTTATCTGTTTCTAATAAAATATCGCCATCAAACTTAAAGTTCTTTGTTTGGTAAGTCTTGATATTCTTATTCTTTATAGATATATAGAATTCAACTACAGGTTTTTCCGCTTCAATCTCCGTAAAGTTCTTTTGTATTTTACTTAATCTCTTATCAGCATAAGTATCTTTAATTCGTATCAGTTCGTTTTTGATTTCATCGAATATATTTTTATCAGATGAAATTATTTTATTTAATCTCTTTACCTGGGCAATAAGTTCTTTTTGCTTCTTTTTGATTTCATTAATTTCAAGGGAAGTTAGCCTTCTTAAGCGTAAATCTAGTATAGCCTGAGCCTGATTTTCGTCAATTGAAAACTCTTTCATAAGGGAAGTCTTTGCTATATCAGGCGTTTTGCTCTTTTTAATTATCCCTATTACCTTATCAATATTGGCTATACACTTTAAATAACCTTCCAAAATATGCAGTTCGTCATTATATTTATTAAGATTGTACTGTATTTTCTTCATTAAGATAGTCTTTTGAAAATTTAAATATTCGCTGAGATAATCCGTAAGGGACAATAATTTCAGTTTCCCATTAATAACTGCTCTTAAGTTGACTTTTTGAGTAACTTGCAAATCGGTCTTATCGAATATTTTCTTTAAAATATAGTTGGGGTCAACATCTTTCTTTACTTCAATAACAATTCTGACATTTTCCTGCAATGTGGATTCATCACGTATATCTATAACTCCGTCTAATTTCTTATCAATATATAATTGACCTAACTGGGATAAAATTTTTCTTTTATTCGTTTGATACGGAATTTCGCTTATAATAATTAATTGCTTACCTGAAGTTCTTTGTTCGATTCTATGTCTTGCCCGAACTTTAAAAGTTCCTGTTCCTTTCGAATAAATTTCTAATAAATTTTTTCCTTCAATAATACCACCAGTCGGTAAATCAGGTCCCTTTAAAACTTTCAACAAGTCAGCGACAGAAGCATTTGGATTATCAATATAAGTAATAATAGTATCTATTAACTCCTTTAAATTATGAGTTGGAATATCACAAGAAACACCCACTGCAATACCAGAGCCACCATTTAATAAGTAGTTGGGGAGTAGGGTAGGGAGTACCTCTGGTTCTTTTAATGAATCATCAAAATTATTATTCCAATTGATACAGTTTTTGTCCAAGTCTTCAATAAACTCGTTTACTAATGGTGTAAGTTTAACTTCCGTGTATCTCATAGCGGCAGGGGAGTCGCCATCAATTGAACCGCCATTACCATGTAAATCAACTAATGGATAACGCATAGACCACCATTGGGACATACGAACCATTGCATCATAAACAGAAGAGTCACCATGTGGGTGATATTTTCCCAAAACTTCACCAACAACACGAGCAGATTTTTTATAGGATGCGTTATGACATAATCTTAATTCGTGCATAGAATATAAAATTCTTCTTTGAACAGGTTTTAAGCCATCATAAACAGAGGGGATAGACCTATTTTCAATAAGTTCTTTGGAATAGTTTATAAAACCTTCTGACATTTCATCTTCAAATGAAACTTCGATAATTCTATCATTAATTTTATTATCATTTATAGTTTTCATAATAGCCCGCCTTTCAAAATACTGTTATTCCTCTTTTTTCTATTATAACATATTTTATATTTTTTTATTATTAACTTGGAAAAACACTTGAAATAAAATATCAATTTTTTCTACAATACAACCGTGCAATTAAAGGGACTGTTTAAAAAATAATAATAGGTTTAATTAATTAAAAACATAAAAGGGGGTAATATAAAATGAAACCAACTAATTCTTGTTATAACCACATGAGCGACAGCAATGACAACAAAGAAAACATACGATATTATTATTATTATCTTAATTCACAAAAATATTTTAATTACCCGAAATAGAAACAAGGTTGGTTGGTTGTTAGTTGCAATTGATTGTGTATTAAATACATAATCAATAATAAAACCCCCAGCAAGGATAACCAGGTCACATGTCGTAAATTATCCTGGGGAGTGAACCTCCCCAGGATAAATTTTTTTAAATAACGAAAATGCAGTTAAACAATACTTAAAATTAAAAGCAAAATACTAAATAGACGCATAAAAAGGCTGATTGTAATCAGCCTTTTTGCTATTTATTTTCTGCTTTTTCCTTTTCTGCTGGTGCTTTTTCTTTTTGTTCTTTGTATTTTTTTATTTCTTCAATCATTTTCCTTTCTCTTTCTGCTGTTTCAGGCGTAAATTCATTAATTTTTCCATACACTTTTTCATAAGATTCCAAATTTTTATTTAAAATGCTTGCAAATTGTTTGGCTGTTTCAGGACTCATTTTAACCTTACCCAGCAAATGGGTTTTCCCATCTTCCACAATGCCAAAATACAAGGTGAAATTGTACAAGTTGAAACCGATATCGGTGAAGTCGGTATACACAGAATTTACAGTATTGTTTGTGTTGTTTTCACTCATGTGACTCAACTCCTTTTATAAATTTTCTATATTATAACGATTCTTTTTCAAATTTCATCAAACGGCGATGTTTTTTTTAAATACAATTGAAATTTGTAAAGATGTTAAACTAAAATAGCAAAGACAAAATTAAGGAGGTGTTTATGTTGTTTTAAAAAAGGAATATAAGGGAGGTTAATATTGTGAAAGTAAGGGTTAATGCAAAAGAAGCCAACGCCATCCCAATTCTTGAGGTGGCGAGGCTTGTTGTTCCACGCTTCCAAGACAAAGGTCATCTGTCCACCGGACAGTGTTGTCGCCACACCGATGAAAAATTGGGTAACTTGCGCTTCAAGGTAGACGCAAACTTTGCCCACTGTTTCACCTGTGATACGACATGGTGGCCAGTGGGTTTAGTTAAAGATTTTTGTAATTTAAGTTTTCAAGATGCATTAGAATTTCTATATTCACATTTCCCCTCCTATTTCAGCAATGTAAAAGAGTATGAAAAAAAACCGAAATGGAGGGGTTTGTCAAACAAGGAATATAAATACTTGGGTGTTTCAATTCAGCAGAATATTGGGAATATGGTTATGGATATACGAGAGTTTGCTACCTGCTTTCCTGACGAACATGATGCACTGTTAATTGCGAAAATACTTAAAAAGCAAAAAGAGATTGATAGGTTGGCTGATTTCCTTCGTGGTAGAATAAATCCCGAAAAAATCCAGCAAGATAAAGCCAAGATGGAGGACAGATTATATGATTTGCTTACAAAAGGTTTAATGAACAAAAAAAATAATATCTTTTCTAAAACATAGTTTCTTCATAACAAAAAATAGCCTCTGATTACTCAGGGGCTATTTTTATGTGGTTATTTGTTTCTTTGTAGACGATAACTGGTTCTTGTGTCTGCATAGTCAAGTCGATTTTCTCTCCGTTTGCCAACTTGATAATGCCAGACTTAGAGAAAATTCTTTGGATGATTTTCTCTACACGGTTCTTAGTATAAACACCGTAACTTTCAATTTGAGCAAGTCCTCTGGTGTCAAAAGACTTTACTCCATCTGGAGTATAAATCTTAAGTTCTTTAAAACGTGTCATATCGATGTCGATATTCTTTCTTGAATACATAGACATAGTTAATACCTCCTTAAGTATATTAAATTCCTATATGTATTTGTAGTATCTTAAGAAAATTAATAAAGCATAATCAAGTATTTTTTTTGTGTTATACTAAAACCACAAATATTTATTTGATTTTAAATTAATAAGTTTTTTACAATGCTTTTGTATATCTTAATAAGGATTTTTAGCAAAAGGCAGGTGGAAAAGCATTGTTTAAATTGCTGTTTTTTACAGACACGCATTACACAGCAAGGAATCCTGCCAATAGAAAGGACACCTTGTTTTTAACAGCACTGGAAAAAACAAAAGAAATAATTGATATCGGAATCAAACATGGTGTTGATGTTTATTTGCATGGAGGGGATTTATTTGATAGCCCCGATATTGCAGATAGCGTGGCAGGAATCATTGGAGAACTGTATCAAAAATTCCCACAGAAGGTAATTGTGGTTCCAGGTAACCATGATATTCGAGGAAATAATATTGCTACATTAGACCAGACAAAACTTGGATTGTTGGGACGATTAGGAATCGTACAAATATTAAATTACGGAGACAAAATTATTCTTGAAAAAGGTGTAAAACTTCAAATAACAGGTTCTCCTGCTGATTTTGGGATAAACCGTGATAAAGAACGAATTATTTTAAAAGAAAAATCCTCCGATGTCGATATTGCTATTCATGTAGTTCACGCAATGATACTTCGAGATGATGCTTATTTTGGCGATTATGTTCCTGTAGACTCAATAAAAAAAGAAACTAAGGCTGATATTACTTTATCAGGAGATTTTCACCTTGGTTTCGATACGGTTGAATATCAGGGAAAATTTTTTGTGAACCCTGGGGCAATAGTGAGAAAGTACAATTTCATAGAGGAAATTAACCGTATACCTCAAGTTGCATTAATTACGATTGATAACAACTTAAGGATTACGGTTGAATTAATTCCTTTAAGCATAGCCCGACCAGGACATGAAGTGTTGGACAGAAGTATAATTATCCAACGCCAAGAATATGAGAGAAAAATTATTGAATTCAAACAGACTATTACTACCCGAGACAATTATTACTCTACTGATTTGATGGATATAATCCAATATCTGGCAAAGCAAGAAGCGTTGGAACCAGAGATTTTACAGGAAATATTAAAAAGAATAGATGAATCAAAAAGAATTCTCGGAATTGTTGGTTAGGAGGGAAGTAAATGTATATCGTAGAAATTATCGCTCACAATTTTCAATCCCATAAGCATACAGTTGTTCAGTTAACAAAGGGATTGAATGTGTTTTTGGGCGAAAATGACCAAGGGAAAACAGCACTAGCAAAAAGGGCTATCCAATGGGTTCTATTTAATGAACCTCAAGGAAATAATTTTGTAAGGTATAAAGATGGGAAAGTAAATAAAAAAGGCGAACCAGAACGAGAAAACCTTTGCTATGTCACCCTTAAGTTTGATAATGGGGTGGAAATTACAAGAAAAAGAGAAAAGAATAAGAATTATTACCAACTGATAGACGAAACAGGAGAAATTCTGAACTTTGAAAACTTTGGGAATGAAATCCCTGAAGAAATTCAAAAGGCTGTTGGAATCTCAAAGTTAAAAGTAGACGATGATATTCAACTTAATTTGAATATTATCGGAGCAAAAGACCGCTCTTTAATCTACGAAAGTGACAACTATAAGTCAAAGATTATTGGTTCATTTGCGGGAACCAATGTTATAGATGTTACTATTCGTGGGATTCAAGCCGATATGAAAAACATCTCCCAAGACATTAAATTAATCGAAAAAGAAATAGAAGAAATTGATAATAAAATTGCCCAAATGGGTGATATGCAGGAGAAAGAAAGAATTATTAAACAGATTGATAATCTTTATTTCTCCTTGGATGAGGAAAACTTTCTGCGTGAAGAACTGATTCGTCTATCAAAAAGTATTGAGGCTCGTAAAATAGCCATAACAAATGACAAAAAAATCCTTGAAGAGGCAAAAGACTTTGAAAAGAAAGAACAAAAACTTTCAGAGTTTGAAAACATCGTAACCAAAGTAAAAGAACTGATGGGACTCCGTAATAGGTTGATGACTATTGTTAATCGTATCAATGAGAGAAAGCAAACCATTGCGGAATCCAAGAAAATTATACAGAGATACAAAGATATTGATAAAGAAGAAATGGAGTTAATGAAAAAAGAACTCGAAATTGCTGACATTCAGAATAAAATTGGCAGCATTAATAACACCAAGACAGCCCTTCTCACTATACTTGAACAAATTACAACAAAGCAAAAAACTATTGCTGAAGCGGAAGAAATAGTAAAAAAATACAAAGATATTGATAAACGAGAAAAACAACTGTTAGATATCGAAACGGAACTGATTAAAATTAACGAGGATGCTAAAGCAGTCCTTGACAAAAAAAATCAGTTACTTCGTTTAAACACGGAAATCCAACAAAAACAGTCTATTTGTACCAGAGAAAAGGCTTATATTGCACAAAAGGAAAAGGAAATTTCCGAGTTGATTGAAGCATGTGTAAAAAACATCATACAACTTGGAAAGTGTCCAACCTGTATGTCAGATTTGGATGCATCTCATGTTGATAAAATTAGAAAGGAATTAACAAATATTTAATTTTAAGGAGGTTATTTAGATATGAATAATATTAATGAAACTTTGAATAAAAATATTGAGGCTGCTGTAAAGATTATTGAACAACAGAAAAAAGAAATAAAAATAAAAAAAGATGAAAAGGTACGGGCAGAAACCCGTATTGAAGAAAACCAGAAAGGCCTTTTGAAAGATTATGAAGAAGTAAGAGCAATGGGGTTTGACCCAGAAAACATTGAAAATGCGATTAAGGAATTGGATGAATCTCTGGAAGAATACAATCAGAAAATCCTGGAATATGTAAAAATCTTAAACGCTTAATTTAGGGAGGAGAATTCCTTCTCCCTATTCAACTCAAAGGAGGAATAACATGGATATCACATTGTTGAAACAGGAAATTAATCTCGCTAAAGAAAAGTTCCTGCAAGATAAAGGAAAATATGAGAACCTGGTCTCAATTAAAAAAAGCAAGGAAAACGAAATAGAAAATCTTAAGAAAAAAAGAGAAAACTTGGATAAAGCCAGGATATTTCTTATAAAGTCTGCCGAATACCAAAGGCAGCAAATAAAAACAGAATTTGAAGAAATGGTTTCGCAAGCGCTTCAGTATATTTTGGAAGAAGAAATCTATTTTGAAATTGACATTCATGAGACCAGAGGTAGGGCTGAAGCAGAATTTTTCATAAAGTCAATTCGAGACGGCATTACTACACGAACAGGCATCGAAACTTCCAGAGGAGATGGTGTTGCCGATATTGTAGGATTGGCTTTAAGTATTGCTCAAATTGAATGTGCTAATCCTAAAAACAAGGGTCCATTAGTTTTAGATGAACCCGCAAAACAGGTATCGGCAGAACATATTGAAAATATAGGGAAATTTTTAAAAGAAATATCTGAAGCCTTTGACCGACAAATCATTATGATTACTCATATCCATAAACTTGGTGATATTGCTGACGCTAAGTTTGAAGTTAAACTGGAAGGAACGGAGTCAAAGGTTACAAGAATAAAATGATTTCATATAAAAAATACAGGACAAGTTATTTGTCCTGTATTTTTGGTTTCTAATCTTTAACATTCCTCTTCTTCATCATATTCTTCGTCCGTTTCTTCAAATTCTTCTCCATCATATTCATCATTGAACCTCTCCACCTTACAGAAGGTGGAGATTCTTGAGAAGTTTGGTTATGCAATCCTTATTCTTATGCAACCCTTATTCTCAAAGGGTGGTTCAAACACCCATTATCCCTCGCAACTTGTATTGCTTTGGGAATACCTTTGTTAAAAGACTATGTTTGCAATTCATCTCCCACCTGAAGAGGTGGGAGTATTCTTGCTTATTTACGATAAAAAAGCGACTATTAAGCCGCTTTTCAAAGACCTATATGTCTTTTTATGAGCCTGTATGACCGAATCCCCCTCCCCTATTCTCTCCGATACTTTCAGGATTTGGATGTTCAATAAAATTTCCTCTCTTGTATTCATTGAATACTATCTGAGCAATGCGTTCTCCTTTTTTAATATAGATGGTTCCATAAGGGTTTCCTTTTGCATCAATATAGATTTTCTGTTCAAGAATATTAGGATGTCTGAGTTTAATATCGTATTGAAGTTTTTCTTTCAGGTATACGAGTAATGGAATTTCCTGATACTCAGTCTGAAGTTTAACCAATATGTCAGGATTTGCAGCAATCTCATAAGGTAAATTTGCGATATTATAAGTGTTTTGCAAAATTACGCCAACAACATCACGATAATCACTGTCAACTGTTCCAGGACTATTTGTAACACGCAAGTCGGTATTTAAGGATAAACCGCTTCTTGGTCTAATTTGTGCTTCAATTTCAGGTTCCAGAGCAATTACAAAGTTTAGTGGCATTAATTTGGTTTCGCCAGGTCGTATAACTAAATCTTCAGAAGCGTAAACATCACAACCCGCTGCGTGAACAGATTTATACACAGGAAGTTTTCCTCCTTCATCTACTCGAATATAAACAGTGGTTTCATTTTTCAATTTAATCACCCTTTCTTGTGTTATTTTTAATAATAACCTGCATAAATTTGATTTATAAAAACCGTAAGACTGTTTTTATTATGTTATTAAAATATATTTATGCTTTTCAATTTATTTTTTGTCGCATGTATTGTCTATGAAATATAAACGTATCAATGCTTTGCAGGCTTTTACTAAATACATATATAATAATAAGGAACTATTCAAAACGGGTATGAAACTTTAACTGTGGAATAATAACACTTTTGAATCTTGAAAATTTAATAAAATTTTTTAAAAAATGTTGACAAGGTAACGATAACGTGATATACTATAGTTAAAAGTAACGGAAGCGTTGCAAAATAAAAATTAGGAGGAATAAAAAATGAAAAAATTTTATAACGGTAAAGAGATAAACGAGAAAAATTTGATTGAATTAATCACAGAATGTTCGAAAAGTAAGTGGAAAAATTCAGATTTATTTGAGGAAACGGAAATTGCTTGCGAAATAATTGCTTTCGAGGAGGATTACGAAGGTAGAAAAGAGGATATTGAATATATCCTCGAAAAACTCAAAGATGGAGCCACCCTATTCGATGTCGAAAATGCGATAGCAAATGGAAACTGGTATTTTATGGAGACTGAAACTTGGCGGAAACGTTCAAAAATAAAAAAACAGGAGGTAATAAATATAAAAAAGAATTTAGGAGTAATAATAGGAAAAAGAGACGCAACAGAAGGCACTATTTACTACACTGAAATTTGTGATTACTTAGTTTTAGAAGAAGGAGAAAAATTTGTAGTAGAAGGTTTGCTTAGAGGGCTTAAAAAGCCGATCGACTTTATTCCTGAAGGGCATGACAGTTTTGTTGTCGGCTACTTCGACAACGAAGAAGACGTATTTAAAGGTATCACTGACTTTGAAAAAAGTCAGTGGGGTTGACACTTCCCCGGTGGTAGTAGGAAGTCAAATTTATTTCCCACCTCTTTAGGTGGGCGTCTTCTTGCTATTTTCTTAAATAAAAAAATGTTGGTGGTCTTTGAGGGTCACCAAGTAAAAAAGGTGGTGAATAAATGGAATATTTATTTAAATCCTTAGCAAGACTTGTATATAAAATTGCTGAGGAACAAACAAAAATAGAAGTGTTTAATTTTGCAGATTATTACTATATGGTATGCGGGTCAACGTGGGGAGGTACAAAACTAAGTGAAGTATTTCAAAACCTCCGTTCGTATACAGAAACGGAGGAAACTAAAAGAGAATTGAAAGAACTTCAAGAGAAGTTCAAAGAGTCGGTGCTTATGGATTACCGACTATTTGACGTGGACGTAAACAGGAGGAAAGATGACTGGGAACGTGCGTTTTCCCTTGAACTATTCCAATTGCTTACGTTTCAACACATCATGACCTTCCCCGAGGCAGAAAAGCGGTGGAATCTTGGAACGTCCACGCTTAGAAAGGCGGCTAGAAGTGGACGTTTTTTAGAAAATGAAGTTAGAAAGAGTGAAAAAACATGGCTTGTTACCCGTTCAGGCATGGAGCGCCTGTATGGGAAAGAGCCGAAAAAACTTTTAAAAAAATTTAAAAAATAAATTGAATTAATACTACATTCTTTCTTAATATACATTCGATAATTTAAAGTTTGACCATTTTAAGAAGGTTATCTAACCATGAAAAAATTTGAATTAACTTAACAGTAACATTACAAATAAAAAATAAAAAAATAAAAAAGGAGGAAAAAACATGACTGTGAAAGACCTTATTAAACAATTAGAAAAAATGCCTCAAGATTCTGATGTAATTGTGTGGAATAAAGAAATACAAAAATTTCAAGATGTAAAAAACACACAATTTAAAAAATGGGATAATGATATCAAATTCGTTATTTTACATGACGAGGATGAATTTTAAGAAAAATAAGGAGGTAATAAAATGAATGCAAAAGAAAAAGAACTAATGAAGCAACTTGAAATAAAGAAACATGAAATGAAACAACTTGAGAAGCAACTTGAAAAGTTGCTTCAAAAAAAACCAAAAGAACCGCCAAAAAATCTTTGCCCTGAATGTTCGTTCTTCTGTGAAGAACGCTTCACAGATGGAATATGTAAATAATTAAAATAAGGAGGAATAAAAAAATGAAAATAGGAATTTTAAACTGTGCAATATGCACAGAACCAGGAAAATATAGTTTTGAAACTACATCATTAGATGAAGTTAAAAAACTATTACAAGAAAATGAATTTGTGTCCGCTATTGGTCATAAGTCAACAGCAG
>Ga0209537_1004859_pt1 | contig 11085 bp, 6 predicted proteins | sample BioPla4DNA1_FD_187698 | JGI IMG/M metagenome (GOLD analysis project Ga0209537, IMG submission 187698) | Biogas fermentation microbial communities from Germany - Plant 4 DNA1 (SPAdes) (version 2) | ecosystem: Engineered > Bioreactor > Anaerobic > Digestate | place: Bielefeld, North...
TAATCGTGAAAGTATGCTTTTATTGTCGTCAAAATAATCTTGAAACAGTTGAGAATAAAGTATTTTGCATTATTATGCTGTATAAGTAGGAACCTCGTAGAATAGAGGATTAAAACTTCCTGATTCTATATTAATTAAGTGTTCTTCAATCACGTATAAGTAGGAACCTCGTAGAATAGAGGATTAAAACCCAAGATCAATATGATATTTCATTTCAAACTGTCGGTATAAGTAGGAACCTCGTAGAATAGAGGATTAAAACCTCAAAGTTATTGAAATAGAGCGATGGATAGAATCCAGTATAAGTAGGAACCTCGTAGAATAGAGGATTAAAACATCCTAGGGATTAAGGCAACGCCTACCATTACAGCCATGTATAAGTAGGAACCTCGTAGAATAGAGGATTAAAACGAGCGTTGGATAAAAACTAAAGAGAGTAAATTATCCCGTATAAGTAGGAACCTCGTAGAATAGAGGATTAAAACAAATTCCAACGGATACAAGAATCACGTTGGGGTGTGTATAAGTAGGAACCTCGTAGAATAGAGGATTAAAACTTATCAACAAAAATCAGACCCCAACTTAGAAGTTCAAGTATAAGTAGGAACCTCGTAGAATAGAGGATTAAAACTTATTAGGGTCAAATGTGTAATAGTTGAAGCAGTCTTGTATAAGTAGGAACCTCGTAGAATAGAGGATTAAAACAGGGATTGGTGTAGGATATTTGAACCCGCTGGCCCCGTATAAGTAGGAACCTCGTAGAATAGAGGATTAAAACATGTTGATAATTCTTTGATTACTGCTGCCGTACATTGTATAAGTAGGAACCTCGTAGAATAGAGGATTAAAACACAAAGACAAAGCTCCTCCTCCCAATCTCTTTTATAGTATAAGTAGGAACCTCGTAGAATAGAGGATTAAAACAAAACCTTAAATCCTTTTATACCTTTTATACCTTCCATGTATAAGTAGGAACCTCGTAGAATAGAGGATTAAAACATATAAGACGTTGTGAAGATCAACTACTCTTAGAAGCCTAGTATAAGTAGGAACCTCGTAGAATAGAGGATTAAAACCACATCGACACCTGGATCACTCAGGATACATCAAAGGTATAAGTAGGAACCTCGTAGAATAGAGGATTAAAACCCATACTTTTTTACTTCATGCAAGATTCAAAATTAAGTATAAGTAGGAACCTCGTAGAATAGAGGATTAAAACATTGCTTCTAAATAATTCATTATATTTCCATCTACTTCGTATAAGTAGGAACCTCGTAGAATAGAGGATTAAAACACCGGCTTCAAAATGAGTCCTTGTCCCGGCAGCTTGGTATAAGTAGGAACCTCGTAGAATAGAGGATTAAAACATTATTTACCTGAAGAAAAAATAGTAAAAATAAATTTAGTATAAGTAGGAACCTCGTAGAATAGAGGATTAAAACACTTTGCCCATACCCGTTTTAGGGTCAGCAGTCAATGTATAAGTAGGAACCTCGTAGAATAGAGGATTAAAACGCAACGCAACCATAGTTTCCTTCTTCACTAAGTTTTGTATAAGTAGGAACCTCGTAGAATAGAGGATTAAAACTATTTCCTCCGGCATTGCCTTTCTGTATATCCAATTGTATAAGTAGGAACCTCGTAGAATAGAGGATTAAAACACGAATATGTTCAAGCATTTCCTTTCTTGATCCTTCAGTATAAGTAGGAACCTCGTAGAATAGAGGATTAAAACTTCGCTGCATTTGAAGAACACCAGGAACGGTCTTTTGTATAAGTAGGAACCTCGTAGAATAGAGGATTAAAACAAAAATATATAAATAGCATACGTTGTGGAAATACTGGTATAAGTAGGAACCTCGTAGAATAGAGGATTAAAACGGCTTTTCTGTGCTGCTGAAAAAGTCAGTTGATTCTCTGTATAAGTAGGAACCTCGTAGAATAGAGGATTAAAACAAAATACAGAGTACCCAATACTTAGTGAAACACAATGTATAAGTAGGAACCTCGTAGAATAGAGGATTAAAACTATCATATCAAGTATCGGGCCATCAACGTTAAAATCAAGGTATAAGTAGGAACCTCGTAGAATAGAGGATTAAAATATGTAATGCCAATTGTCGGGATTCAGCCCCCGTGAGGTATAAGTAGGAGCCTCGAAGAATAGAGGATTTATAATTTACTGTAAATAATGAGCTTATTTTACAAACTGGACTAGCATTGTCGGTTCAAGTATTTCAAACACATCTCTCATTTACAAAATGTAGCATGAGCCACAAAGCAGCTAAATAAATTATTGTGGAGCAAACATTGTGGAGAAACTATTAGAGGCTGTTAATTTACGCGAGGACAGTGAGAGCATTGTTTGAACGAAGCGAGTTTTGCTCGCACACTAGTGCTTTTTAACATAACCGATTTCTATTCTTTCATAATGTTAAAAATGCACTTCATATATTTATGTCTCGAAGGCTTATTGACGAATTTACAGCCTCTTTAGGCTCGGAACTTAGTTTGTGGAACAATAATGTAATTATCATTTCTATATTCAATAAAATATTATAAGAAAATAATAATATTTAATCAAAAACGTGAGATACCTTAAAAACCCCATGTTAAAATTATAATGTCTTCATTTTTCCCATAATTAATATTTATATGTTATGTATCTATGAGTTGTGGATGGATCGTGGGCATTTGTTATATCCATTCTTTCGAGGGGGCGTATAGTTGATGGTAATCCCCCTAAATTTATGCCCTTTCGTCAAATATAAAATATTTATAAACTCATAACCTACCCTTGATATTTGTGTTATAATATAAAAGTATTGGAATAATTTATTCTACGAAAAGTAAAATGTACGACAACTTAAGGAGGTAATGAAGCATGAAAAAACTTTTTAGAAGCGTATCTGTAGTACTGGTTATATCGATTTTATCAGTATTCATGGTAGCATGTTCTATCGACGAGATTTCACTAATAGACTCATTAGTGAAAACCTCACAAATAACATCTTTCGAAAGCAGTTCAAAAATTGAGTTAACCTTTGAGGGACAAAATGTTTCCGAAGAGATGAAAAAGGTTGTAGATGCTATTAAAGCATATGTCGATGGATTTACAATGACTTGGAACCAAAAATACTCAGCCAATGAAGATTTGACAAAAGCTCAAATGGCTGCTGACATGGATGTGGATATGCAAGGGCTGGGTGTAAAGATGAAATATTGGATGGATATGGATTTAACAGGTGAGAAGCCACAATTCAAGCAAATATTTGAGCTTCCGCCACCGATTACTCAGCCTATATTCTTAAGTGCCGGCATAGACTCCAAGAAGTATATTACTATGGACCTTTACAAAAATGAAAATATGGAAGTTAACTTGGATTTTAAAAATACTATGAAGAAATCCAAGGAAATGCAAAATATGGTATTTGATTTTATAAAATCCAGTGCAAAAAACTTTGAGCCGGGAATGGTAGTTGTCAATAAAAAAGGTTCGGCTACCACCGATAGAGGAGAAAGTGTTACAGCATATGAATTGAAGCTGAGTGATGCTTCGGCAAAAGAACTTCTGAAGGCATATATAAATGACGTTATATTGCAAGAAGACTCTGCAGATTTTATTAGACAGTATTTAGAAGCGACAATGGATATGATTCAAATCAATGAAGAAGACAAGGAAGAAGCAAGAGAAGAACTGGAGACTGCCATAAATAAGTTTATTGAACAGCTTCCTACATATCGAGAAAATGTGACACAGGCATTTGAAACGATAAAGAACGTTAAATTCTTAGGCGATAAAGGCGTTGTGGTTAATTACTCTATCAACAAGGACGGCTATATTGTAGAAGCAGATACATCCATGGATATAGAAATCAACTTGGCAGACCTCGCTGCTGCTTTGGGTTCGCCTGACGGTGCAGAAGGCATATTCCGTTTAGGAGTAAAATGCGAATCTTCACTCTATAACATTAACAAGGAAGTAAACATAGATATACCTCAAACAACTGAGGACAATACCTTTGATATATTGGACATGATGACGGCATCAATAACCACTGCAGCAATGGGAATACCCTCAATAGGCAAACCGTTAAATAATCAGACGATTACCGAAGACATACTGAATCCTGAATTGTACGAGGGAATTAACGTGTTTATGAACGGAAAGCACATTATTTTCCCTGATGTAAAACCGGAAAACATCAATGGAAGAGTACTGGTTCCTGTAAGAGTAATATCCGAAGAAATGGGTGCCGACGTAAAATATGATGGTGAAACGAAGAAGGTTACCATTGTAAAAGGCGATAAAACTATTGAACTTACTATAGGCTCTGAGGAGGCTTACGTTGACGGGGAAAAAGTGCTGTTGGATGTGCCTGCAATGAATATTGAAGGCCGCACAATGGTTCCTTTGAGATTTGTATCCGAAAGCATGGATGCGACTGTTGAATGGGATGGAGAATCCCAGGTAGTATTCATATTCTATTAATAGGGGTATTTGACAGGTAGAAACCTGATTAAGCTTTTCAATTGTAAATAAAGAGGGGCGCTGCTTTATACGCAAGGTGGCGTCCTGCTTTTTTATGCTGTATAGGATTTTGCAAAGATTTTATAATAAACAACGCAAAAAACAAGAACATGTTAATGTGGCAAGGAAAAGGTTATTATATAGTGCTTTTAAATTATTATAAAGTTTGATAAAATGAAAAGCGGTTATATGCATAGTTATTTAATGAAGTTCAAATAACAGAGGTTTATAACTAAAGCTTATAAATCTATGACAATCAAAGAAAGGGGAGATTTTTTTTGATAAGGAGGAGAAAGTCGCAAAAACTTACTGCTTTGGTACTGGCAATTGGTTTTATAACCAGCAGTTTAGCGGTAACTTCATTTGCAGAAGAGGAGGACAAAACTGTAAAGCCATACTGTACGAGATCTTCCTCCCAGGTTATGGCGGTCAATCTTGGAAGTGATGAGGGTGTCGCTGTTGACGGTATCAATTTCAAAAAGCAGTCGGAATTTTCAAATCTTAAGGTGGAAGTAGGCGATCCTACCGTTTCTTCCAAGCCAAACGGAGCAATTGACGCCTTTTCGATTATTCAGGCTGAAAACTGCAGCGAGAACCATGGACTGGTGATTGAAGACTGTCCGGATGTCGGTGGGACAAAGAACCTGGCGTACATAGCAAACGGAGATTATACAGCTTATGAGAACATTTATTTCCCCAAAGGAACAAAAGGCTTTATGGCCCGGGTTTCCAGCGATACAGAGGGAGGATATATTGAGCTTCGTATTGATTCTACCATGGGAGAAGTAGTGGGAAAGTGCCGTGTTGACAATACCGGCGGCTGGCAAAACTATACTGATGTATTTTGTGAGCTGACGAAAAATGTTGAAGGTGTACATACTTTATATATGGGGTTTGTCGGTGACAGGGACGGACTTTTCAATGTCAACTGGTTCAGATTTACAAGGAGTCCTTACGATCCTATAATTGCAAAGAACTACGATGAGTCAACGGATGGAGCGTATTTATACCAATACGTTGAATTCGGTGAAGACAGTGTTCCGACGAAGTTCAAGGCACAGCTTGCCAATAGTGCTTCCGGTACACTGAGTGTTAGACTGGACAGCCCGACAGGTATAGAAATAGCTTCAGTTAGTGCAGGTAGCGGTACGCAGTATCTTGAGTGTGATGTGGACGAATACGTTACCGGAATTCATGATCTGTATTTGACCGATGATAATAACGGTGCACTGGTTTCCAAGGTAAAATGGTTTGTATTTGAACCGGAAGAATATTACGTCAATTTATCGGATAGTAACCGTAACAAATTTGCTCAAACCAATGTTAGAGGTTACAACGTTAACCTTACTGCTACCCTCGATAAAAACAACGTTTATGAGGTATATATTTATCCTTCGGAATTCCACAAGAAAAACTTACAGGTATTTGATCTCTATATAAATGATACCTTGGTGGATACCGTTAACGCCGAGGAATCCGGTGAAAATTTGGAGAAGAGAGGTCCGTATCTTACAAAGGTTTTGGATGACGGAAAGCTTCGTATTGAATGCAGGTCAAAGCAGGGAGTAGTATCCCTTTCGGGTATTGTAATAAACAAAATCACATATTCCAAAGCCTTTAAGGATGTAAAGATTAAAGATTGGTTTTACGTACCGGTTATGGAACTTGCAAGCCAGGGAGTAATATTCGGAAAAGGTAATGACGAATTTAAACCGCAAGACCATATAATCGGTGAGCATGTTGCATATATGATGTTTAACGTTATGAAGGGGTCCGTTGCAGAAGCCGACAGCAGCTTTAAGCCTGAAAGATATAGAAATCTGTCGGACGTTCCGCCGGATTTTTGGGCATATCATTATATGAATGCCTATTACAGATATTTCTTCACTGAAAAAATGCTTCCTTACGATGTTAATACCCGTGTTCCGTACAGTGCCAGTGAGTATGCGGAAAGTAAGAAAGTAAGGCGTGAGGAATTTGCTATGGCAATTATCGGAGCAAGGCGCCTTGATTATAATGAGGATGGCAAGGTATATGTTCTTGATCCTTATTTGGAATCGTCAGCAATGTTGAACAGATATAAGGATAAGGATGCCGACAAGGTAACCGATTCCTTCAAATATTTTGTGGAATTGGCTTTGGAAAAGGGTCTTATGAAGGGAGACCAGGCCGGATATTTAAATCCCAAGAATCCGGTGACCAGGGCAGAAGCAGCAGCATTTATATTCAATGCATTTAATCTTGATGAAAACAACTTCGTTAAGCCCAAAAACGGCGAAAAATTGCCGGTACCGAGAATTACTGCAAAGAAAAGAAATGTTAATGTCGGAATTCTTGTTTTGCCGGCACCTGCGTGGGATTCAATAAACAACAAGGCAGTAAACGATTCAAACCCCGATTTCTCTTTGCTCGAGCTTCTTAACAGGAATATTAACAAGCCCATGGATTGGGAGTTGGTAAATCCTCATCCTCCTGCATTTGACAAGAGTGAGTTCAAGGATATAATGCATCTCAATTCATCCCAAATTCCTGGAATCGATAACAAGAGCTACAGCGATTTTTGTGCATATTTTAAAGATCTTAAGAGCGTAGCCCAGGCTCAAACGGATCTTGAAGCCGATTTAACCTACCAGGGAACAGTGGGTTATACCGAGAACATAAATAAGTCCAAGTTCTTTAAATACTGGGAGGTTTCTCTGGATGATCCGAACCTTACTCCGGAAAAAATAGCCCAGGACTATGACATATTGTTCCAGACATCCCATGGTGAAATAACATACTCAAAGGATGTACAGGATAAGGTTAAGGCGTTCTTGAATGCAGGAGGACAGCTGTGGTGGGAAAACTGCAGAGGCCTTGTTATAGAGTCCGGTGACGGCTTTACCGAAGAGGTTGAGTTTGTTTCCCTAAATCCCGGCCACAACTATAAGTATCCTCAGATTCCTGTTTTGGACAGCGAAGGCAAAATGCATCCGTTGTTTGACAATATTTATAGAATTGACCCGGATAAGACCACCCGTGTATGGGCTCCGGGTATATACAACAAAAACAGTGAAATATCAATGCTGGGAGACGGCGAGGATTGGCTCAACGATGATAACAGGTATATTGACAAATTGCAGCCGGATGATATTGTAATTCTCAACATAAAGAATACCGATACGGGAGAAATACTTCCCAACATGGCGGTAAGAAATGTGATGAATGAAGATGCACCTGCGGGAAGAATTGTTATAACTACAAGTGATATTGGCTGCGGTATATCGAAATTTGTGGATCGTGGCGGCGGAAAGGCTGTAGAAGACTATAAATTCTGTTACAACTTGTTTGGATGGATGTCAAGGATTAGTGTAAGCTTTGACGAAACTACCGGAAATGAATGGGACGGAGGCAGCGAGTTCTCTGTAGAGGCTACCTTCACAAACCATGGAGCCAAAACCCAGGTATACGATGTTTCACATGTATACGATTCTAAAGCTTGGACTTTAGTACCAACCAATGATTTTAAAAACTACAAGTACGATCATCCATGGATCAAGAGCATTGATGAAAACGGTTATCCGAACAAGATTGTGCTGGAGCCTAACCAGTCCGAGGTTGTTAAATATAAATTCAACATTAAGAGAACAGACCTTAGAAGCTATGACTTTACCGTTAAGGCATCGGAGTCCGGTGTGAAATATACCCGTGACACTATGGAGACTCTGTACAGGCTCAATAATGTAAGAGTAGCAAAACCGGTATTCTCAGGACGCCAGGTCAACGGCTCGGAAGCACGCTTCGATGTTACGATTAATGCTCCGGAAGAACCCGATAACGATCTGAGAACCGAAAATTATGAGCTCAACTTAAAGATCAAAAAGGACGGAGGCTTCATTGATCCGCAAACCGTTTTAAGCAATGTTGAACTGAGGACCGACGGCAACACACCTCCGTTAGAAGGCTATAAATATCAGTACTCGGTAGACAAAAAGGGAGTTTTGTACCTGAAGGTTATTATTGAGGAAACACTGATTACAAAGCCCAGCGAAAAAATCAAGCTTAATGTTGTTTTGAATAATCTTGCCGGGGGAAGCTACGAGGTAGTAGGAAAGATACAGGTAATCGATCCGGTTTCCCGTAAGAGGCTTGCATTCTCGGATGAGGCAACATTTAAGATAAAATAAGAATAATTTAAAAGATTTCAAGCTCCGTGCTTACTAAATTAGTATTCACGGAGCTTCTTTATATTTTAGCTTTATATATTGCGGATTTGATACTGAGCTACTAATTTTTGGAATTCTTCCTTGGATACTTTTTGTTCCAAGACAGTAGGTTCCTTTAGTTTAATTCCGTTCTTTAAAGTAAAAGTATATTTAACGGTGAAATCATAACAGGCATCAATATCGACATATTTTGAACATACCGCCTGTTCTTCGATATTCCATCCGGGTAATATGCCGCTATAGAACTTCAGCAGAACCTGATTCTCTTTCAAATACTCCGATTCATTTAAGATTATCCACTTCTTATCAACGTCTTTTAGGTGACTGTCCCATTGCAGGGAAAATTGTACATCAAAAATGTCTTGAATATTGATATCGTCTTTTGGAATATCCGTATAAAATACTTTTCCCGTGGATAAGAAATTTTCGTCGGATTTGCTTTTCTGTCTTGTAATAATTACAAAATGGGTTTTTTCATCAAGTAAATCATATAAATTGTTTTTATATATAATAAACATAATGCTCTCTCCAATCATTTTGCTTTTTCAAAATATCAGTATAAGCCTGATTTATTGTCCGAAGTTATAATATAACAAGTAAAATGGGATGTAAATCCATTTATATAATTTGTCATAGAACAATATGTAAGAGGTCATTTTTGCGAAATTAAGATAAATTTTTTATAATAATTCTTTTAAAAACGCTAAATAAGTGATAAAATTCATAAATGAATAGAAGTGAAATATTTTAATTATGCTGTTTTAAATATGTAATGCAGTGTTGATAATTATATATATTTGTCTAAACAGATTTTGATGGATTTTACACGATGAAGAATGTAAAGGGAGAAAAAAATGTACAAAGGAAAAAGTTATAAAAGAAGAAAAAGAAGGCTTATGTTTGCCCGAATCAGGACTTTGGTTATTCTTGTGTTGGTTGTGTGGGGTATCATTAATTTATTTCAAAATTCCGGAGAATCGAAAAATGATGATAAGCCTGTCGATTCACAAAACGTTTTGATGGAGCCAATGAATAATAACGGTGTTGGGGCATATCGGCAAGACAACCAAGAAGTTTATGATAATACCGACAAGGATGGGATTGACTATGTCCCCGATTCAAATATCCCAAATTCATATGCTGACAATGAGAATTCCCCAGCTTATAATGAAGACTCCGATACTCAAAATCAAGCTTCGGAAGAAGTTTGTATTGATGATTGGCGTTTAATATTGGTGAACGCAGATAATCCGGTACCCGATGATTACACTTTTGAGCTTTCCGGCATTGATGAAACAAGGAAATTTGATTCGAGAGCCATAGATGATTTAAAGAAGCTCATTGAGGATTGCAGACGTGATACAAGGGGTAGTATTTGGGCACAATCCACATATAGAGATAGAAACACTCAAAAAACGGTATTTGAACGAAAAGTTAAGGAATATATTAATTCCGGTAAATCGAGGGAAGAAGCAGAGGAGTTGGCGGCTACATCTGTTTCAAGACCCGGAACCAGCGAGCATGAAATTGGTTTGGCCGTTGATTTCAACTATGCCAAGACCAGTTTTGAAAATACAAATGTTTTCAAATGGCTTATGGAACATGCCCACGAATATGGGTTTATTTTGAGGTATCCCGACGGCAAACAGGAGATAACTAAGGTTATATACGAACCGTGGCACTTTAGATATGTGGGAAGAGAGCATGCAGAGGTTATCAAAACCAAGGGATTTTGTTTGGAAGAGTATATAGATTATCTTAAAAATCAAGAGTAGGAATGGTTTCGTAAGTATAGAGCATTACTTATTAGAGCTAAGCAATGCTCTTTTTTTATTTGCGGTAAAAATTTCGATGTGGTGCAAACCTATAAATTTATAAAAATACGATAATTGATATTTAACTTTGTATCGGATTAGATGAAGAATTTTACACCCAATCCTTTACATAGAGGGGTTTATGCAATACAATTTTGTTAAGTGGAAATATTAAGTGAAATTATTTATCGTAAATAGATAATCATGATGGCATACAGACAATGTAGTGCCCCCCGTTGTCAAGACACTATTTCAAAAATTTTAAGCTACATTTTCCTCCCTTCGTTTGTCTCATTTTAATTGGTTAACCCCACCACCGGCCGTTGTATTATACAGCCTCCGGTATTTGAATTTCAAGGGTTCGCAAAGCCGGGCTTAGGCCCGCCCTTGAAATTCAAATACCTACGAATGTCTTTGGTAATCAAGCGGTGGTTAAGGGTTTTATTGGCCTAACCTGCCCAAAATATAATTCTGCCGGTTTCCCATAATTAATCGCCTGATGAGGTCTCTCATAATTGTATTCGTCAATATA
>Ga0209537_1004861_pt1 | contig 11084 bp, 12 predicted proteins | sample BioPla4DNA1_FD_187698 | JGI IMG/M metagenome (GOLD analysis project Ga0209537, IMG submission 187698) | Biogas fermentation microbial communities from Germany - Plant 4 DNA1 (SPAdes) (version 2) | ecosystem: Engineered > Bioreactor > Anaerobic > Digestate | place: Bielefeld, North...
ATGCAGGAAAAAGTGGTGGTGAATACTATACGCCGCAGGAGGTTTCTGAACTCCTTACCCACTTAACATTAGTAGGAAAAACTGAAGTCAACAAGGTATATGAAATTAAGACCCACTATTTAATACAAAGATATGCGGCATAGGCGCAGGGGTATCGGGGTGTCGTTTAGGGTGTGGTTTTGCAGAAGAAACCGGCTATTTTTATTTTAGGGAGGAAACCATGCAGAAAATGACCGGGAAGCAGATTGAAGATTACGAACAGCTATGCTGAGACCGTAACAATGGACGCCTGCTGGCTCCGGATGGCCTGCGGTTAATATGCAAAGCAAATAACTACAATCCAGAAGGCATCGGTCATCACTTCCTTGAGGTATAAGCGCATCTCCAAACAAAAGAAAAGTGACGGTAGATTTATTCACATACCTGCATTATAATTTATTATATGAAGAGTCAATGGGGGCGAATCGAATGATTGACGATATTTTAGATAAGTTAATTTCTCAATTGCCAGCTTCACCTACTGAATTAGATAAGGCTAATGTAAAAAAGATTCATGAGTATATCCCGGTCCCAACAGACCATAAAATTAGGTGGGCTGATATTTCAAGTTTTGGTGGATATCCGGCTGGCATAGTTCTTACGGATCGTGGTTTAATTGTCAAGGCCACACGTGCCGAAGTTAAGCATAATAACGAATTGGGCAAAGAGCAGAAAAAAGAAAACGATACAAAGAAAAAAATCAAACCTATCAAGGTAATTTATCAGATTATTCCGTGGGAATATTATTCCCCGGATGATTATGAAGTCGTTGCATTTGATGCTGGTAAAGGGAATACACGATACACGCTTAAGGCCGGAAATACGGAGCTTGCTCAATTCAAAAGTAAAGCCCTGTATCAGATGTTCCGTAAGTACAAGAAACTGGTTATTGAGCAAAGGGAGCTTGCAGAGGCGACTATAGAAAATTCGACATTTAGTGCAATCAACTCCGTAAATGTCGAAGGCGTAATGTTCAATGCAGCATACGGAGCCGACCAGACGAAAACTGGTCACGGCATATACGCTGAAGAGGCAGGTACAATTCTGGATAAACTTGCCGGAGAACAGGCAACTGTAGTAGGGCGAGACAACGCAAAAAACGGCCCTGACAAGATTGTTAATTCATCGCCTATACAGTGTAAGTATTGCAAAACAGCGTATTCCTCGGTCAATTCCTGTTTCAAAAATGACCCTACGACGGGTACAAAGACTTTTCGCTATTACGACTTGTCCGGTAACGCTATGAAGATAGAAGTTCCTGCTGACCAATATTCACAGGCTATCGAGCACATGAAGACGAGAATAACTAACGGTCAAGTGCCGGGAGTTACTGATCCGAATATGGCGTATGACATAATCAGGAAAGGAAAATTAACATATAACCAAGCACTTAACCTTGCAAAGGCGGGAACGATTGAATCCATATCTTTTGATGTTGCTACTGGCGCTGTAAATTGTTTGTCTGCATTTGGAATATCTGCTGTTGTAGCATTTGCGCAGGTGCTCTGGGTAACTAAAGACTATAAAAAAGCAGCAAAATGTGCATTGTACACAGGCATTCAAGTATATGGTCTTGCGTTTGCAGGAGGAATAATTGCTTCGCAGATATCTCGTACAAGTTTTGCTGCCTCATTAAACCCTCTGGCCACAGAGATTAGCAAGAGCCTTAGCCCACAACTTGTACAGGAGATAGTTAACGCATTTAGGGCGCTTGCAGGTAAAAAAGCAATTTATGGAGCGGCAGCACAGAAGAGCTTTGCAAAGTTCTTTGGTTCAACAGCTATCACTCAAGGCATAATGTTTTTTGCTTTCACTGTGCCAGATACATACAAAGCCATCAGCGGGAAAATCTCTGGATCTCAGTATTTGAAGAATATGACGTCATTGGCGGCTTCTTTCTTATGCAGTATCGCAGCTACTACGTCAGCGGGAGCAGTAATTGGAAAGACGGTTGGTGAGAAAATAAGTAAAAAAGTTGGCTCCGCAATAGGGCTTTGTGCAGGCCTTATAGGAGGTGCACTTGGTGGTATAGCGGTAAAAACAATAGGGAATCTTTTGCACGAGGATGACGCAATAATCACCGCCCGTTTATTTAACGCTATCCTTCTCAATCAGTTTATTGACCATGTGCTGACCGCTGATGAACAAGATCAAGTAATCGCTTTATTAGACAATGATGAAAAAATGTTGAGAGCACTTCAGCAGGACCTGCTTAAATCTGAACATCAAGAGCAGGATGTTATAGATTACTTGAAGCCTAAAATCCAGAGTATTATAAAGAAACGCAAGATTATCGGTATCGACGATGAGATAGAAATGGGAAATTCCATTAGCACGATTGTATTGGAAGGAGAGCTGGCTTATGGTGTGTGATTGCTGCAGAAGAAAGAAAAAACTATTTGAATCATTTGCTGCTATACAAACCAAGAATGGACAACTTAACTTCTGTGTCGAGTGTAACGACTTAGCATATAAGGTACGAGACGATGCAAATGAACTGAAAAGCGATGATTATGTTCTTCATTTAGAACAGTGGAAAAAACGAGCCAAGAAACCATCAAAGCGCTTTATTGAATGGCAACAGGCATTTCTTGCTCCACTTGAAATGAAGTTGGAAAAATCAGGACAGCAGAAATCTGAATAAGCACAGAAACGCCTTACCGCTCGCAGTTAACTAGTGGTGAGGACTATAGAGTTATGCCTGTATTTCCTGTCCGTGTTTGAAGGTGATGCGGATATCGTCGGCGCTGTAGACCGTGGCGCAGTCTACCAGCGCATGCCAGTTTTCGTCCTTTAACTCGGTGAGCGTATCCGCTAGCTCTGTAAAAACTTTAGGAAGACTTCAATACCGGCTCGTTACAGCTGCATCTGCTGAAGCTGGACCATGACCGTCTCCAAGTGCTCCTTTGCCGTATCGAACCGGTTCGTCAGGCTGTCATAACGTTTCTGGAATTCAGCTTGGTCCAGAGCGACGAGGGCATTCTCGTAAGTACTCTGCTGTATCATATCCGAAATCAGCTGCGTTTCTTCCAGCAAGGTAGCAGCAGTAACATCTCTCATTAAATCGATACAGTCAACTTAAAAATAATCGATAACTTATAGATAGAAATATAATAGAAAAGGCCAGTCATTTCAAGAACATACTCTTGATTGTGACTGGTCCTTTTTTGCCCCGCTTGAAGCTGTTCACTTAAGTTTTTATTCAATCCCTAAGTGAACGCCTCTTTTGGAGCCATTTTTTAATGCATTTCTGTTACTACAGCATCTTCCACCTTAAACACCTTCATATTTGGTAGCATTTTCATATCAAACTCTTCTGTAGTTAGAGCTATGAGTACGGTGTCATAGTTCTGACTTATCTCTTCAACCAAATCCATGAATAAATCTTTGTTCTCATTATCTAATATTTCTAGATTGTCTATAATAAGCAATCTAGCTTTAGTTAAAGAGTTTAATGCATCTTGCATTATTATTCCTATTCTTATCTTTTCGCTCTCTGATAAATAACGGATAGGTAGGTCAGCATGGCCATTGTTTATTAGTAGCTGAAAACCATCCTCAAGGTCAAACCTCATAGAGTACATTCCATTTGTGAGTATAGCTAATCTCATATTGGCAATGTCCTCAATTGGTCCCATCTTTTCTCTTAAGAGTCTATTCTTCATACCGTTTGGACCAAACTCTTTTACTAGATATTCTAATACATCTAACTCTAATTCTTTTTTCTCATATGCTTGCGAAAGCTGGTCAAACTCTTTGAACTGTTTTTCCTTCATTTCCAAATTTAATATTTGGTCTTTACGATCCTTTATTTCTCTATCTAATACAGCTATCTTTTCTACAATGTCATTTAGCTCTTCTTCTGACACTTCTATTTTCTCATACCTTTTTTCTAGGTTATTAAGTTTTTCGTTAAATTCTGCTATATTATTTATAGTGGTCAACTTTAATTGGAGAAGTTTTATTCTGTTATTTAGTTCAACTATATCTTCATCTGTAATTGCTATTGCATTTATTTTATTCTCCAATTCTTCTCTTTCATTTTCTAGCCTTTTTATTAGCGGGACAATTTTAACTGTATTTTCAAGTATAGTTAATTCTTTCTGTCCCCTTTCTATCTCCTCCTGTATCCCTCGCACAACAGATTCTTTCTGTGACAGTATCTTACTATCATTCTCTAATTCCATCTTTAACTCATTAATAAGGGGAGATTTATCGGTTTTGCATACTAACAAATCTGACAAAGGACATTTATTATCTGCACTTTCCAGCTTATTAATAATTGATTGAGTAGTGTCTATTTTAGTTTTAAGGACACGTATCTCAACATTTTGATTATTATATTCTTCTGTTGTAAGATTTAATTGTTCTTTTAGGCATTCAATACTAGCCTTTGCATCGTCTACTGGAATATCTAATATTTCAGTTTGTGATAATTCTACGATTTCTTCCTTTATTGCCTTCAATCTGGAGATATATTCGTTCTTCTGCTTAAGTGTAATACTATACTCTCCAGATTTTTTAACAAGTTCACTTCTTTCTTGATCTAGTCTAGATACTGTTTCAACCATCTCTTCAATTGTATAACCAAACACCTGTAGCGTTTCCTCGTCTAACTGGTTAGTCTCTACCAATCTTTTAGCTTCACTAAAGAGCCTTGAGATGGTTTCTTTTACTCTATCTATTTCTTTAGATATTTCCACTTTTTGTTTTTTGGCGTTATTCTTTTCGCCAAGCATTTTAAACAAGGCATCTCGTTTTTTATTTAACTCTGCGATTTCCTTATTTAGCCGTACTCTTCCATCTACCCCACTAGTGGACACGGGAAGATTCTTAATCCTTGCTGCTAGTTCGGCAATTTCCTTTTTACATTCAGTCCTCATTTTGTAAGCGTTTTTATATATTTCATCAAACAGCTCTACGCCTTGTGACTGTGGTTTCATCGCCTTAATCATTTCTTCTGCCCCGTCCACCGGATCTTTTAGATTTTCTAGTATCACATCTAGTGTAATAACGAAGTCTGTCAATGCAAACAGAAAATCTTGTTGCTTTGCTTCTGTCATATTAATGAACTCACCTGTACTCATTGCACATTTTAGTGCTTGAGAACCCAGTTCGAATTTTTCTTCAAGTTCTTCTGCTAAAACGGCTTGAGTAACTTTTCTTCCATTGATTTTGGTAGGCGATCCACTACCTATTTGACTGGTTACTCTACCAAAACCATCTACTTCAACTTCAATAACAGCCTTTCTCCCGTTGTTTCTAACTAGCTTATCTGCTCCTCCTCCTCTTCCTGTTAACCATTCTGCACTCCTTGTTAAGCCATAATTTAAACCCCCAAGGATGCTTGACTTTCCTGAATTGTTTTTACCATAAAAAATGTTTATATGGTCAAGGTCTATTTCTGTGTTTGCATGGTTCCTGAAATTTTCTAATCTGATATATGGAATTCTCATTATTAAGTTCCCCTTTCCTTCTTTATAATTGTTTCAATATAGGTATGCTGTGATAATTACAAATCTAGCTTGGAAAATCAAGTTTTACAGTTTGCACAATAAAAAAAAACACCCTAAAATGGCTGCTTTCACGTCTAGTTCTTATATGTAGGGGGAGCCCTAGAAATAGGACTCTTTAAATAATTAAATTATGTTTTTAATTTTTCGTCTAATTCTCTTCCTATTATCATCTGTTCTTTTATCTCATTGTCTAATTTGATATTTTCTAGTTCATACCTCTTATCCACATTCTTAAACTCATTCCATGCTATTTTGCCCTCCTTACACTCTATTAGTACCTCTTTTATTACCTTTACTAATTTTTTTACGTAATATGGAAGGCGGATGATAATATTACCCAATAATTGCAATAAAGTATTTACTTCGATATCAAGTGCTTTTAAAAGAATGCTTGTCAGTAATATAGATAAAAATAAAGAACTAACTGATACGACTGTACTTTTTAATAATTTTTGGAATAAACGTCTCATAACGTCTACCTCCTTTCGGTTTCACTTGAGATTGGTTAGATGCCAAGCGAATGCTCCATCGCATTCACCGGCATCCCGGCAAATGCGATGGCGGAAGTAGACTTTGGCCAGTTCATTTATCCAACACCAGATCAAAACATCTGGATGATAAATAAAAGACCATAAACACGAAAGGCCATGTCGAACTGCCACCCATCTGCCACAACTTAAAAATTGTTGTTAGCCCAAAGGCTAAAACTATTGCTGATTCTACAATTTTGAAAATATCTCTCTTTACTCTCTGTTCTCTCCGTTCTCTCATTTCTCTCTTGTCTCCCATTCTCTCTTTACTCTCCTTCTTTACTGGTTCATGAAGCTAGTGGTTATTAGTTCATAAACCAGTCTTAATTATTAGGCTCTTTTTAGGCCTTCTGATTGGATTTAAGTGTATTTAAAAACACTTTTCAAGTATTGTTTGAATTGGAAACCATCAGATGTAACTATACCTTTTTTTCTTTGATGTATTTGTTATCACATTATTTATTACCACACATTTGAGTTTGGCTTGAATTTGACCGCCAGAATGATAGCTAATTTCCTTTCTATCTATTCTTGAGGGGTATTCGCTGGGTAAAAAGCTACAAGGCTCCAGAAGGATTATAGAGCGGTTTAAAGCGAATTAGTAAAATTTGTATACTTCCCCTAATTAAAAAAGCAACATAATACCTTTTTTGCCACATCAAATCCAAAAATTAAAAACACCCTATAAAATATAAGGTGTTTTTGGCAATATATCTCTTTTAGTTTAATAGTTCAGTATCATATAACGTATAGTCGCATCTATAAATAAGTAAGTATTTATCATCAATTAGTATTCCTGTTGATTTATCAATATCAGTTGCGAAAACACTTACATATCCTGTAAAACCTATTTTTAGTACCAAAATAAATATTAAGGAAACGAATTTCATCTTTCTGTTCACAACAAACCTACCCTTTTCTATGTAAATGTCTAGAGAAAATAATACATAATTTCCCTAGACATATTGAATACACTATTGGATTCCAAGCACTTCCTTTGCTAGTCTGTCAGCCATTTCATTGAATTCTTGACCACTATGACCTTTAATCCATTGGAATGCGACCACATTAGATCTTTTCTCCATGAATTCTTTATACTTTTTAGTGAATTCGTTTTTTGTCTTCCACAGCCCCCTTGCCCAGAACATAACGCCTGTATAGTCATGGACTATGCAAATCTTCTCACCTCTTTGTTCTGCTTGTAGTGCCGCTCTCATGACTCCAGCTAATTCTCCGGCTACATTCCTCATTGAAGCTGCAGCTTCACTAGTACCAAACCCACTTTCAACTTCAACTACTGCTTGGGATTCTGCATCTACCCAAACAATACCGTAAGAATATTTACCATCCTTATAGCTTCCATCTGTGTACACATAGTAGTCAAAATCAATTGTATCAAACAATGGATCCTTGCATATATTTTTTGTATTATCAGTACTGTTACTTTCTTTTGTTCCGTCTCCTTCCAAATAAACTATTGCCTCCTCCTCTGTATTAAACCCTGCATATTGCGCTCCTGGATACTTATGGATTAAAGGTTTGACTACTTTATTCCATGTATCTTCGCCAGGTTCATTTTTAAACACACCGACTTTTCTTCCTTTTTTAACTGCATAATATTTTTTTGCCAATAATATCTCTCCTTTCAACTAACCTCTTTTAGGCCTCTTTCAAATGCCCATTTAGGAATTTTAAAGAAGACACAGTCCTCATAACTGGTTATCTCTTTAAATTTTTTCTGTGAAAATTCTTCTGCCATACATTCAAGATCATACATACTTTGTTCTCCAATTTCTTGGCTGTATAAAGGGTTTTCTGCTTTACTGTGATATAATTCGTGTAAAAGTGTTTTTATAATTTCTGCATTAACGGTATTCGCAAAATAGTTCCAATTCCCATCTTCTTTATGAATAGCAATAGCACGGCTTATAACAGCATGAAGATTAATAATAATCCAATTTTCGAAGTATAAATTTTTACCAAGCTCCTCTTCAAAGTCCATAAACTCATACTCAAGTATGGAGTATAAATTATCATAATCGTCTTCAGTTAGGATAAATTTTATCTCGTCAACGGTCATAAACATGGTTGGATCCAAGCCTTTTAGTACTTCGAAGAACTTCCTGTTGTCAAAAACGCATCGACCAAAGTCAAACAATTCTTCCACATTCATATCACTAGGGACATGAAATGGTATGCACCTGCCATCATCCTCTGTTATGGTCCAGATCACATTTCCATCATCAGACTCTATTAACAACCAGTCTATTTGTTCTAATTTTTTAATCATCTCTTCCTTCTTCATTTTATAAATTTACCTCCCTATTTTTATAACTTAAATTACTATAGTATTAGATTTGATTACCTACTTTGTTGCTTTTGCTTAAGCCTTCTATAACATTTTTTAAATTCACTTTCAAATAAAAAGACAGCGATTAGTTCGCTGTCTTTTGTTTCTTCTGCTTGTTCAATAAATAAATTTTTGTTTTTACTGATTCTTTGCTTCTATCCAATTTTTTCGCTATAAATTCATACTTGTTTTTAGCTGGTGCAGTTTCTGCTAATCTTAATAACTCTTGTTCTTCTTTTATAGTCCACTCCCTTATCAATGGTTTAAATCCGTATAACTTTTCTCGCTCTATCTTTTCTTCTAACCATTTTGGGATGTTTTCTCTTATATAAAAGTTGGTATCAGAAGAATGAAAGGTTGCATAAAATGCTTTTATTAAAGATAAATCAGCTTTTGTAGAATCCCATTTCTCTGGGTAGGTTTCTATAAATCGTAAAATTTGTTCTTCAGTTATCTGATACCTTTTCGCTTTTCCAATTCTTATTGAAGTACACTTAAAAACTTTATTTTTAATCCATGTGTTGAGAGTACCTAGATTTACTCCTATTATCTCGCTAACTTCAGCAGGTGAGTAATATAGTCCTCCTGCTGATGCTTGGTCTTTTAATCCTAATACTCTTGCTTTATTCTTTATTGCATACTCTGTCCTGCCTAGTTTTCTTGCTATTCCCTTTACTGTCATCCGTCCCCACTTTTCCATCAAAATTTCGAGCTCTTCATCAGTCCATGCTCTTACGCTACCAGCTAGGCCTAGCTTTTTAGCTTGTTTCCTCACTGCATTGGCAGACCTATCCTTTAGCATTTTTGAAATTTGTTCTGAAGTTTTTGTGTCGTAATTGGCAATTATAATCTCATTTTCGTAATCCTCCCATGGTCTTTTTTGGAGGTTTTCCTTTTTCTTTCTAGTATCTAAACCTAGTCTGTAGGCTTTTCTCTCAACGCTATTCCTTTGTCGGTTTAAATACTTCATAATTTCCTCAACGGTTTTTTTATTCCAATTTTTTAAAAGATATTCTTCCTCTTCTTTAGTCCATAATCTTTTTCCCTTCATTATATCGCTCCTATTTATCCGTATTTATTAGGCAAAACTCATGTTTTCAAAACTGAATGAATTTATCTTGTTTCTGTGGTTATACAATTTGCATTTCTTGATATAGTACGATAAGCCTGTCTAACTCTTGGCTACATCTTACTACTTCTTCATCTGTTAAATTTTCACAGCTGTCTATGCATGTATTGAGCTTATTTTTCAGTTCCTCAATTTTCTTAATTAAATCCATGGTATGCCTTCCTCCTTATGTTTATATGTGTTTGTATGTGTTTGAACATGTTTTTAAGCGTCTTATCTGGTATCACAATATCGGTTAATTAATTATAATACCATTTTTTGCATTTGTCAAAGTCGCTGACTATATAAAATGAACGATAGCATTATTTAACTTATAAAAGTATACTATACATCTCTTTTATGACCTGCGCCAAAATCTCATCTTCATCCAGATTTTCAGATGACACTTCTATCCAAGCATTTCTTTTGCTCTGAAGGCGGTATTCCTGTGAAGCATAATCAAGAAGTTTTATATCTGCCTCATGTTTATCCTGTAATTTATTTGTATAGTCCCTTTCGCCTTTTTTTGAAACCCTCTTTTGTGCTGTACTTGGGGAGAGACTTACTAATATTGTGTTATTTTCTTTAGGCATTTTGTTTATTTCATGTTCTGTTTTAAGGATCCACTTCCTAAATTCTTCTAGTTGGTCTTCTATCTCGTCCTTTGGCACTCCTTGATCTTCAAGCCTCATACGCAGTCTTGCAGATTGGAAAGCAATATTTGATTCTACATACCGATTGCATACTATTAACCTGCCAAGGGAAATATCCTCTTGCATCTTTTCTCTTACCATTAGTCTATCGTTTGCATATAGCAACGAAGTAATTTGAGGATCTAAATCTCCGTATACTCCGTTGAGGTATTTCCCAATCATTTCCCCATAATGTGTGTGATATTGAGGAAAGTCATATTGCACTACCTCTCTAAATAGTACCTGCTCCATTGCAGATACAAGTTTTCTACATAATGTTCCTTTGCCTGAACCGTCGATACCGGCTATTACGATGTGCTGGAAATAATAATCTTCAAATATCTCATTTAGATACCTTACAGCTTTCCCATCTAGCAACGCATCCAACTTTTCAAGATCAATCATATCATCCACTCCTTTAAATACTCTTCATCTGATCGTAAACATCATCTATCCTATCAGCTTGTTCTTGGAATTTTTCACAGCTACAATCTGCCATTACCAAACATCTGCTATAACTTACTTCTTGTCCGAATGCTGGTAATGTCCCTGCAAATCCTCCTACTCTATTCGGACCTGTACAAATCCATGTTTCGTTTTCTATTTCCTTAATTTTTTTAAATAACTCTTTTTTCATAATAACACCTTCCCTTGTATAATTAGTATTATAGTTAACAGTGCAAGAAAGCACTATTTAACTTTCATATTTAATAACAAACCACGTCAGCTCAAAATTATTCTTATACTAAACATCAAACACATTTTGGCTTCACATCTTAGCCAATTTGCCAGCTTATGTTGGCCTGAACCTTGAAAACATGTATAATAATATCCGGACTTGGAGGGTAA
>Ga0209537_1004862_pt1 | contig 11081 bp, 7 predicted proteins | sample BioPla4DNA1_FD_187698 | JGI IMG/M metagenome (GOLD analysis project Ga0209537, IMG submission 187698) | Biogas fermentation microbial communities from Germany - Plant 4 DNA1 (SPAdes) (version 2) | ecosystem: Engineered > Bioreactor > Anaerobic > Digestate | place: Bielefeld, North...
ATCTAAATGCTTTGTTGGAGAAAAGGGTAGATGGCATTATACTTGATACAAGTGGAGATTTTAAAGACAAAAAATTTAAAAATAAATTTTACAAAATAGATATTCCCGTAATATTAATCGATAGAAAAGCTAAAGATTTGGAAAAATATAAAGGTGTATTTATTGATAATGTGGAAGCAGGGTACAAAGCTACTAAGTACTTGCTTTCTGGCGGATATGAAAATGTAGCCTACATAGGAGGAACTTATGGTATTGATACTGCAATGAAGCGTTTTGAAGGTTATAAAAAGGCAATTGAAGAAGCCGGCATAAAACTAAACCCTAGCTATGTGGTATATGGAGACTATAATATTAAATCTGGCTATGAGAATACACTATCTTTAATAAAAAAACACAGAGAAATTAAAGGTATTTTTGCAGGCTCAGATATAATTGCAATTGGTGTAATTCAGGCTTTAAAGGAAATGAATATTTTAGTGCCAGATGAGATAGAAGTAGTGGGGATAGATAATATTAGCGTTAGCCAATTAATTACTCCTAGTTTAACAACTGTAGCACAGCCTATTTATAAAATTGGTTATAGAGCTTGCAAGAAATTAATAAATTATATTAATCATAAATTTGATGATGGTGATGAATACCTATCAACTGAACTAATAGTAAGAGATAGCACTAGGAAAAGAATATAGCTCTTTATTGAAGATAATCTAAACTGTATACTTAATGAAACTTGGGTTTACAAGATATAAGCTATTTTTATAAAAAACTAAACTTTAAGCAGAAAAAATCCATATTAAGTTGAACATATGGATTATTTTGACACTTGTAAATAGATGTATCTAAATTATCTATTGCATTACTACTCAAATGAAATTTTCAATAATATAAATTTAAAGGGGAGGGCTTAATTTGAGCAAGATGTCCAATAAAGATAAAAAACAAGAGCCCAAGAATGGTAAAACTTTCCGTGGATTAGCACATTTTTCTCAAATAGCGGCAACTATGATAACAACAGTTCTAGGAAGCGTGTTTGTCGGTAAGTATTTAGATACTAAATTTAATACAAGTCCATGGTTGTTACTTGTTTTTTCTCTATTTGGTGTAGGATATGCAATTAAAATGTTATTTGATTTGGGGAAGAAATAACTTATAGTCATGCCTATTTTAGCTGCCACTCCATTTTTTTGCTTAAATTTTTTTGTCATTTTATTGAAATATCTCTACTAACTTTTCATTTTCTCCTTTCAAAAACTTAACCTTCATTTTATCTTAATAATAAGGGTTTGAAAAGAATCCATTTTATTTTTTGCTTCCCTTCATTTTTCCCTTTTAATTTAGGCACCATATTACCAGTAAAGAGGTCTTTAATTGCAATTATGGTATTAGAATATTAAGTCTGTATTTTTTACTTATTAAAATTTAGTCATAAACAATAAGGACAAACTATATAAATATAAGGACAGGCATTTTAGAAATCAAGGGAAGAGAGGGGAGATAATGAACTGGTATAAACTTAAAAAAGATGAAGTAATTAAAAACCTGGGCGTAAATATAGAAATAGGTTTAACAGATTTAGAGGTTGAAAAAAGGCTACAAATATATGGTATTAATCAATTTGAAGAAAAACCAAAAGAAAGTTTTCTATCTAAGCTTATAAATCAATTTAATGATTTTTTAGTACTTATTTTAATTGGAGCTGCTATTTTTTCTACATTTATTGGAGAAATAAGGGACTCCATAGTAATATTATCTATTGTAGTTATAAATGCTTTATTAGGTGTCTACCAAGAAGGTAAAGCAGAGAAAGCTTTAGAAGCTCTTAGGGAAATGACATCCCCTACTGCTAAGGTAATTAGAAATGGCTATTTAGATGTTATTCCTACATCTAGTTTAGTGCCTGGGGACTTAGTTGTACTTGAAGCAGGGGATATAGTCCCAGCTGATATAAGATTAATTGAATGCTCCAATTTAAAAGTAGATGAAGCATCATTAACTGGTGAATCTGTACCTGTAGATAAAAATAGTGAAGTATTTTATGAAAATGATGTACCATTAGGAGATAGGCAGAATGTGGTATACATGGGTACAACTATAACTTATGGCAGAGGAAGGGGCATAGTAGTTAATACAGGCCATGATACAGAAATCGGTAAAATTGCAGAAAAAATTCAGGCCTATGATGAAGAGATGACCCCCCTTCAGAAAAAATTAAATGAACTGGGGAAATATTTAGGTACAATCACTATACTAATTTGTATAGTCGTTTTTGGAGTTGGTATATTTCAAGGTAGAAAAACAATGGAAATGTTCATGGTAGCAGTTAGTCTAGCCGTTGCTGCTATACCTGAAGGATTGCCAGCCATTGTAACTATTGTTTTAGCCTTGGGTATGAATAAAATGGTTAAAAGAAATGCTATTGTAAAAAAACTATCTGCAGTTGAAACCTTAGGAAGTACAACAGTTATATGTTCTGACAAAACAGGTACCTTAACCCAGAATGAAATGACAATTACAAGGATTTTTGCAAGTAATAAAATATACAAGGTAACTGGTGTAGGATTTGAGCCAAGGGGAGAAATTTTACTTGATGATAATAAGGTCAGTGTAAAAGATAATTTAGATTTGGAAATGCTTTTAACAATAGGTGTACTGGCCAATGACGCTAATATAAATAGGGTTAATGGAAGCTTCAAAGTAGTTGGGGATCCTACAGAGGGGGCATTAATAGCTTTAGGCTATAAAGGAAAAATATTTAAAAAGGAAATGAATGAAAAATATCCTAGAATTGAAGAAATACCTTTTGAGTCCGAAAGGAAGATGATGACAACCTTCCATAAAAATTACATACCTGGGGAAATAGTATCTTTTACTAAAGGAGCACCAGATATAGTAATTGATAGGTGTAAATATATAAGAATTAATGGGGAAATAAAGCTTTTAAATGATGAGTTGAAAAGAAAAATACTAGAGGTAAATAATTCCTTTGCTAAAGATGCATTAAGGGTGCTGGCTTTAGCTTATAGGGAGTTTAATAGTCTACCAAAGGATTTATCTTCTAATAATATTGAAAATGATATGATTTTTGTAGGGCTAGTTGGAATGATAGATCCACCTAGACCTGAAGCTAAGGATGCAATACTTAAATGTAAAGAAGCAGGAATAAAAACCATTATGATAACAGGAGATTATAAGGAAACTGCCTTTGCCATTAGTAAAGAATTAGGTATAGCAAATTCAATGAATGAAGTTATAACAGGACAGGAATTAGATGAAATTTCAGATATACAATTAAAGGAAGTAGTTAAGAATACTACTGTATATGCTAGGGTAACACCTGAACATAAGCTAAGGATAGTTTCTGCACTTAAAGCCAATGGAGAGATTGTTGCCATGACTGGAGATGGAGTTAATGATTCAATGGCATTAAAGAAAGCTGATATTGGAATTTCCATGGGCATTACAGGGACAGATGTAGCTAAAAATACAGCAGAAGTAATATTAACAGATGATAATTTTGCCAGTATTGCAGCCGCTGTAGAAGAAGGGAGGATCATATTTAGTAATATAAGGAAATTTGTATTTTTCTTATTATCCTGCAATATTGGAGAAATTTTAATAGTATTTGTTAGCATATTGTATAATTTACCAGTTCCATTAATACCCATACAATTGTTGTGGTTAAATCTTGTAACAGACAGTTTCCCTGCTTTAGCCTTAGGAATGGAAAAAGGGGAAGATGATATAATGAAGTTAAAACCAAAGGCACCCGACTCTCCTATAATAGATGGATATATGATGGTTGATATAATCATACAAAGTATAGCTATTGGCTTAACAAGTTTATTAGCTTATGCTTGGGCATTAAAGGCTTTTCCAGATAGTTTAATCAAGGCAAGAACTATAACCTTTGCTACATTAATTACAGCAGAGCTTCTAAGAGCCTATTCAAGTAGATCTGAAAGACATCTTTTATTTGAAATAGGTTTTCTTTCCAATCCAACTATGATATATGCTACTACTTTATCTTTTTTACTCTTATTAGCAGTTATATATGTTCCAATTTTGCAACAAGTATTTCATACTGTAACATTGGGATTTATAGATTGGGGGATTGTGTTAACTTTTGCATTTTTTCCATTATTGATAAGTGAATTGTATAAAGCATTATTCATTAGGAAAAATACAGACAGGTCTTCTAGACAATTTAGACATTCCAAGACTCATTTAGCAAAATAAGTGGATTACAGTAGCTTAGTATTAATTTTGGCCATACTGTTTTTTAATTTGAATAAGAGATAAAAAATGGTGGGAAAAGATGAAGACACTGTAACTGTAAATTAATTAATACCCTCAATGTCAAAAGACATTGAGGGTATTGCATTTTACAAAAATTTTACTTAAATTTATTTTTTTACTATTGTGTTTAGTAAACTTTGGGTATATAATGTTAGCCTAGGTATATTATGGAAACCATTAAAGTATGAAATTAATTTTTTAATTTCAGATAAAATTTATGATTAGTGAATCAGAATACAGTAGGAGGATAGAAAATGAAGTGGCTCAGCAAATTAGAAAAAGATATAAAAATAGTTTTGATTATCGGATCCATAGTTATTTTAATAAGTGGATTGCTAACCCTATATGCGACTATTAATGCTCCAAGCAGACTGGAAACCTTAAGAAGAAATTCTAGCATGGAATTTATCTCTTTAGATGAATTTAAAACCTTTGTTACAGAAAAAGAATTAACTAGCCTTGAATATGATGTAGAAAAAGACATACTCACAGGGATTTTAAAAGAAGAAGCTAAAATAAAATATGGAATAACTGGTAGTGGCAGAGTAGCTTTAACAAACATATCAAAATTGATTGAAGAAAACCAAATAATAAATGAGGTTGTATTGGAAACCATTAATGAAGCTGAAAAAATTTATTTAAGTAAACCTATCAATCACTTTGCAACTACAGTAGTAAGTGTAATATTATTTTCTGTAATATATCTAATACTTTTTAGACCTATTAGAAATAATAGCATTGCAAGTCCGTCTGCTTCAAATAAGGGTTCCTACACATCATCAAATAAAAATGAAGAATTTAAAGAAAAAGTTGAATCAGTTAAATTAAGTGATGTAAAAGGGCATGATGAAATAAAAGAAGATCTGGAATTCTTAATAAAGTTGTTAAAAAATCCTAAAAGATATGAGAAATTGGGGGCTAGGGTACCAAAGGGAGTCTTGTTATTTGGACCACCTGGAACTGGTAAGACAATGATAGCAAAGGCTATGGCTAATGAAGTAGGTATACCATTTATTGCTACAGGAGGTAGTGATTTTGTCGAAAAATACGTTGGTGTAGGTGCTAAGAGGGTAAGGGAAATATTTGCAGAAGCGAAAAAACATGAAAAAGCCATAATCTATATAGATGAGATTGATGCCATTGGCAGAAAGAGATCCGGTGACAATGATAATGATGAAAGAATAAATACTTTAAATGCATTATTGATAGAAATGGATGGCTTTAGAGATTCCAGTGGTATCATGGTCATAGCATCTACTAACAGACTTGATATACTAGATGAAGCACTACTTCGCCCTGGTCGTTTTGATAAGCATATAGCTGTTAATCCCCCAGATTATAAGGGTAGATTAGATATTTTAAAACTGTATGCAAAAAATAAGAGATTAGATAAAGATGTAAGCCTAGAAAAAATTGCAGCTATGACGAGAGGATTTAGTGGTGCAGATTTGGCAAACTTATTAAATGAAGCTGCAATGTTAACAGCATTTAGGGATAAGGATAAAACAACCATGCAAGAAATAGATGATGCCTTCTATAGGATACTAACAAAGGGTGATAAGAAAAAATCCTTTCAACGTTCCGAAGACGACACAAAATTAACTGCTTGGCATGAAGCAGGACATGCAATTGTGTCTAAATTAATAGCAAAACAAAAAGTTAATAAAGTTACCATAATACCATCCACTAGTGGAGCAGGTGGAATCACCTTAATGGAACCAAAAGAAGGAAGCTATTATTCAAAAGAAGACCTAGAGAATATGGTAAAAGTAAGCTATGGTGGCAGAGCTGCAGAATATATATTACTGGGAGATGAAAATAAAGTAACAACAGGTGCTTCCAATGATATTGAAAAGGCCACCAGCATAATAATGGCCATGCTGGGTAGTTATGGTATGAGTGAGAAATTTGGACTTTTGAACCTGGAAAGGATGGGAGGTTTAAACCAAGAGTATGTCTTGGCTGAAGCAAAAGAAATTTCTAATAAATTATATCAGGAGACTATAGACTTTTTAGAAGAGCATTATGATTTATTAAAAGAAATGGCGGATATATTGATTAAAAAGGAGACCCTGGATGAGGAAGAAGTGGATGCTTTAATACTTAAACACACTTTGAATAAAGGTGCAAAAAACAATATAAAAATTCCTAATTTTAATGATGAAAATAGTGAATCTAAGGAAAAGAAAAAACGGGGAATTACTCAATTGATACCAGATAAGCTAATACCTGGATTAATAAAAAATGAAAATTTAGCAAGGAAAAAGGAAGACTAGCTTTTACTAAACTGACTACTGAATATTGTTAAATATCAGTAGTCAGTTGTTTTATTATTAAAAAATAATACTTATGAGTAAAATAATAATTTTTAATAAAAGCAATCTTGATGTTTATATTGAAATTTTTCAAGGTAGTGGCTATTGTCTTACTAAAAAATATAATTTTTATATTAGTTTAAGTATATATAGTTATGCTAAGAAGAATAACTGAAAAAATATGTAGAATTTGAAGAAAAAGCTATTTAAAAAAATTGCGGAACAAATGACTAATAAATTTTCAATGGTATAATAAATGTAGAAAGCATATATGAAAATTTTGTTGCAAGAGGAATGATGGTAAATGGTTCATTTTATGCCAAGTTATATAAAGTTATTTGAAGATGGTACATTACTCAAAAAGGTAAAGGAAGCAAATAAGCATCTCACTAAGTGCTATTTATGCCCTCATGAATGCGGAGCAGACAGAACAAAAAAAGCAGGATTTTGTAGGGCTACTGACAAAGCTGTGGTATCAAGTTATGGGCCTCATTTTGGAGAAGAAAGTGCATTAGTTGGCTATAGGGGTTCTGGTACAATATTTTTTGGATATTGTAACATGGCATGTGTTTTTTGTCAGAACTATGAACTAAGCTTTTATGGTGAAGGAAAAGTAGTTTCAAATGAAGAATTGGCAGAAATTATGCTTCTATTACAAAATTATTATGGATGCCATAACATTAATTTAGTTACCCCTACTCATTTTGTTCCCAACATATTAGAAGCTCTTTATATGGCTGTTGAAAAAGGCTTGCATCTACCCTTAGTATATAATTGCGGAGGATATGAGAAAATTGATACATTAAGTATTTTAGATGGAGTTATAGATATCTATATGCCAGATTTTAAATATAGTACTGCGGAATTATCTAAGAAATATTCTAAAGTGACAGATTATCCAGAAAAGGCTAAATTAGCCTTAAAAGAAATGAATAGACAAGTAGGTGGATTAAAATTAGACAAAAGAGGGTTAGCATATAGAGGTTTACTCATACGCCATTTAATGCTTCCAGGTTGCTTAGAGGACACAAAAAAGGTGTTAGAGTTTATAAAATATAATTTATCTAGGGATTCTTTAGTGAATCTTATGAATCAATACTATCCAACCCATCTAGCCTACAAATACCATGAAATAAATAGAAGGTTAAGTATTAAGGAATATGAGGAAGCTTATACTTATGCACAGGAATTAGAGTTAAGATTGGGATAAATAAAATTTATCTTAAATTTAATGTAGATTTTTGAAAGTATTTGAATATAATTATATCATGGAAGAATGAAAGGAAAGAAAAAAATACAATCCTTGACATAATTTAATAAAATGTTATAATATAATAGCTGTATTTTTTATAGTAATATCTTGGGGGTAGATGGGTGCTGGTGTGCCCTCTGGTCTTCAAAACCAGTACGAGGGGTTAGAAGCCTCTTGGGTGGGTTCGATTCCCACATACTCCCGCCACTGTATATAGGCCACTTTGGTGGCTTTTTTATTTTTTGGAAACTTTTCAGATTTATTCAGGTTAACTAGGCTGCAAAAGGTAAAACTAATACCATGGAAGCTACATAAATTTTTTAATTATTGACAAGAATCTATAAGAACAATAGAATGAAATTAACCTCAGTTCTTAAATTTTTATCATAATATGGGCAAGGTGATAATATGAGGATGCAAAGCAGAAAAAAGGTGGTAGTAAAAGACATTGTTTTTGGCGGAGAGAAGGTATTGACATGTATTCCACTGGTATCAAAAGATAAGAAAAGGCTAATTGAAGAATCTAAAGAGGTTTATTTATTGGATCCTGATATTGTGGAGTGGAGAGTTGATTTTTTTGAAGCAGTTAGTGATATAAACAATGTAACAGATGCGTTGCTAACTTTGTCAGAAATAATTGGCCAAATTCCTCTAATATTTACCTTAAGACATTCAAAAGAGGGAGGGCAAGCTAACTTAAGCCAGGATAAAAGAATTGAAATAATTAAAAAGTCTATAGAAACTGATTGTGTAGATATATTAGATGTTGAAATAGATAATGATATAGAGTTTTTAAATAAAATAAAAACCATAATAGATAATAAGAAGACCAAATTAATACTGTCTTATCATAATTTTAAGGAAACACCTGAAGGAGACTTCCTATATAGTAAGATACTAGAAGGGGAAAGACTTGGTGCAGATATAGTAAAAATATCTGTGATGCCTAAAGATTATGGTGATGTGTTAAAGTTATTGAATGTTACTTATAGGGCAAGAAATGCGGTTGATATTCCTTTAATAACAATGTCTATGGGGCAAATAGGCTTAGCATCAAGATTAATAGGTGGTTTATTTGGTTCAGATATGACGTACGCAGTTGGAGAAGAACCATCAGCCCCTGGTCAGATACCAATAGAAGATGTAAATACAGTTTTAAATATACTATATAAATCCTTTAATTAATTAAATGTTTTAAATTTAGTTAACTACAATAGAATGTAAAAAGTTGTTCCATTAGTTATGAAATTAAGGAAGGAGTTGTTTAATATTGTCTGAAAAAAACATTATAAGATCAATTCAAAGAGCACTTAATATATTAGAGTGCTTTGACATGAGACATACGGAATTGTCTTTTAGTCAGATTGTTGAAATGATTAAGCTTCCCAAATCAACTACATCTAGAATTTTATCAACCTTAGAATACGAAGGTTTTTTAATTAGGGATAGGGAAACCCAGAAATATAAGCTAGGTTATACAGTGTATTTGCTAGGGCTAGTAGCAAGAAAGAGCATGGATGTAAAAACAATTAGCATACCTTATATGGAACATATAACCAAAATTACTAATGAAACAAGTAATCTATATATCCTAGAAGGGCGAGAGAGAGTATGTATTGCCCAAGTTGAAAGTCCAGAGCCAATTAAGCAATCATTGAAAATAGGAGAAAAATACCCTATTTGGTTAGGTGCCACAGGAAAATCTATGTTAGCTTTTCTTGATGAAGCAGTTTGGTATGAGATGGTTAAGGAGTTAAAAAAATTTACAGAAAATACTGTTACAGATCCAAAAGAGTTTATAAATGAATTAAAAGATATTAGAGTAAAGGGGTATAGTGTAAGTTTAGGGGAATATTACAATGAAGTTGGATGCATAGCTGCTCCAATTTTTAATGAGTATGGGGAAGTTTTAGGTTGTATTTCAATGTCTGGTCCAATCTATAGGTTTCCCAAAGATGTAGAACCTATTGCAAAAATAATAAAGGATGCAGCTAGTGAAATATCTTATAAACTTGGATATAGAGGAAATAGGGAAACATCTCTTATAGAAAAAGAACAAGAAATACATGAATAACTATTGTAACAACGTCAGTCATTTACATATCTTTTTCTAATGACATTATATTTTATTGATTTATTAAGCAGAAACAATATGAGGTAGTACAAACGGGTTAAAGTAATATATGGACTTTTATAATCTTTTATATTTAATTAAGAAAGTTCTCATTGATTATATTCTTCATGAGAACTTTCTATAAAAGAATGGGAAAAGGTTTTCTCCATTGTTACAATAGAGAAAACCTTTTATAGTTTTACATTATATTTTATATATTGTGTACATTAAAATAATCCTTGGCACTTTGTAGGCAGCGTCTAGCATGTTCTGCATAGCCAAATTCTTTTGCTCTTTCAATATGTGGTAATTCAATTGAATAAACTACATTATCAGGAATTCTTTTTATAATTGCTGCTATATCAATACCACCTTCGCCTAGATATAAACGTGCGTCACGACCTGTATGTATTAGGCCTTCTTTAGTTGTAGGTATCTCTGGAGGACCATCGCATATATGAACAAAATGGAACCATTTTTCTGGCAATGAATCTAATTCTTCAAGTTTTACTCTAGAGCGATGAAAATGAAGAGTATCAATCATAATTCCTGTATTATCACGATTAACAGTTTCAAGTACATCAACTGCTTTTTCTAAATTATCAACATCAGCCCATGTTACAAACTCCAAATCTACTGTCAAACCATAAGATTTAGCTAGATCACAAAGTTCTGCAAATTTTTCAACATAATAGTCACGGTTAGGTGTCCAAATACTGCTTAATACACATTTAGCTCCCAATTCTGCAGCCACTTCTATAGCTGGCTCATACTTTTTAACATCAACCCCATCGTAGATACGTGCTAGTTCAATATCATGAACTTTTATACCTGTACTTGATAGGGCTCTTTTAGTTTGTTTTAACATTTCTTTGTTTGTAGCAAGATCATAGTTAGGTTCATTAGGCAAACCCATGTAAATAGGACGAATACTAATATAGTCGTAACCCGTCATAGCAGCAATATAAGCCATTTCTGGTGGAGCACATCCTAATACTGTTAAATGTGCTAATGAAAATTTCTTATTCATATAATCACTCCTCTTAGTTCTTTTATACGGAACAATATTCCATAATCTATTCATAAACATTATATTTCTAAAATT
>Ga0209537_1004868_pt1 | contig 11070 bp, 10 predicted proteins | sample BioPla4DNA1_FD_187698 | JGI IMG/M metagenome (GOLD analysis project Ga0209537, IMG submission 187698) | Biogas fermentation microbial communities from Germany - Plant 4 DNA1 (SPAdes) (version 2) | ecosystem: Engineered > Bioreactor > Anaerobic > Digestate | place: Bielefeld, North...
TCTTGTATAATTAATTCCATAAGAGTATCTCCTTTCTTTTGTTTTTGTGGTTGTGATAATTATATCACAGAGGAGATACTCTTTTCTTTTATTTGTTTGTTTTTTCCACAGAGTAATTTTACACTAACCTATACTAAAAATTTATATTATGTATATTATTTAAAATATAAAGCAAATTGCATATTGACTGAAAATTGTAGTTAATATACTATATATATGAAAGATCCAGTTGTTGCGGAGGTGGGATATGAATACTCCCATTGGATATTTTGGTTTGCATTCATATTTTGTTTTTTTCATACTTATATTATTTTCTCTGTTCTCTTTCTTTTTATATACGTTAAATTTTCAAAGCTCTCATTTTATACTTCTTTCATTACATAGCAACTTCAGTAATTCCAATGGTTATTTGTATACATCTTTAGGTCATTTATACATTATAGTTCCCTCAGTATATAATAATTTATATAATGCTAGACTCATTGAACTGCCTTATAACTACATAAAATATAAACATAGATTAATATATTCAACTATTTTGAGATTTACTTATGCAGCTCTTATGTTTGCTTGTTGTTTTTTCTATTTAATTATGACTGGAAATAATCTATCTGTAATTGCCCTTTCTGTCGGAGGTAATGGCCCCCCTATAAACCCTAAAAATTAATACGGTTAATTCTGTATTAGCTTTTTTGTACAGATATAGAAATCATATATGTATCAACAAGTTAAAATATTTATTTTAGGAGGAATTGAGTATGAGTTGGGCCATTTTTGGAATTCTGGTCTCATTAGTGTCTTTTGGTGTTGCAGCATATTTTTACTATTGGGTAAAATCTTTGCCTACTGCAGAAGGTTCAATATCTGAGATTGGAAACCTAATTCGCAAAGGTGCCTTTACCTTTTTATCTAGGGAATATCGTATTTTATCTATTTTTGTTGGTGTAGTGTCAGTTTTGATAATCATATTTTTCCCTGAACCATTTTGGAAAGGAAATATTTTAACTAATTTGAGTATGGTAGTTGCTTATATCCTTGGTTCTGTATTTTCTGGGCTAGCTGGATTCATTGGAATAAGCATAGCAACTATAGCTAATGTTAAAGCTGCTTCTGCAGCTCGCAAAGGTTTAGCTCCCTCTTTTATGGCTGGTTTCCGCGGCGGTGCTGTCATGGGAATGGCTGTTGTAGGAATCTCACTTTTTGGTGCATCTTTATTATATCTCTTTACCAACGATCCCAACGTTGTTTTGGCTTTCAGTTTTGGTGCTAGTTCATTAGCCTTATTTGCTAAGGCAGGTGGCGGTATCTATACCAAAACTGCTGATATTGCAGCAGATCTAATTGGAAAAGTTGAGCTGGGAATTCCAGAAGATGATCCAAGAAACCCCGCCGTTATTGCAGATAATGTAGGAGATAACGTGGGAGATGTTGCCGGCATGGGTGCTGATTTATTTGATTCTAATATTGCAGCTATAGCAGCAGCCATAGTTATAGCACTTCCTTTAGGTCAAATAGATCTACTGTTTTGCTTCGCTTCACTAGGGTTATTGGCATCAATTATAGGTGTATTGTTCTCAAAAGTTGGAGAAGATGGCGACCCAAATGCTGCCCTCAATAGGGGCACTTATCTCACCTGTGGTATTTTCACTGTATTAACATTAGCAGCAACTTTGTTGTTCAATCTAGAATTTCGTTTATGGGTTGCTACTATAGTAGGTATGATTGTAGGTGTGATTATTGGACTTACTAGTGATTACTTTACTGGAGATGATAAAACACCTGTAAAGAAAGTCGCGGAAGCTAGTAAAAGCGGTCCTGCCTTTACCATACTATCTGGTATATCTTACGGTCTCCTTAGTTCATTGCCATCGCTTGCAGGTATTGGAGCAGCTTCACTTTTAGCGTATAAAATCTGCGAACCTCTTGGTGAAAGCTATCCTGTGATGGGAATTTCCATGGCAGCTGTTGGTATGCTATCCATAGTAGGTATGATTATGTCAAACGATGCATACGGTCCCATTGTAGATAATGCTCGTGGATTAGCAGAAATGTGCGGTTTAGGAGATGAAGTTTTAGATATAACCGATCAGCTAGATGCAGCAGGCAATACCTCAAAAGCTATCACGAAGGGATTTGCTATTGGTGCTGCAGGTCTAACAGTTATAGCATTGTTAGCTGCTTTTCGTGAAATTGTCTTTGAGTATACTGGCGAATTAGTTTCCTTTGATTTGATGGATCCCCTTGTATTCTTTGGTGGTTTGATAGGAACAGTGGTTCCGGCAGTATTCTCAGCCATGCTAATGATGGGTGTAAACAGGAACGCTCAGGTAATGGTAGATGAGATTCATCGTCAGTTTGATACAATTGAAGGTCTTCGTGAAGGTAAAGAAGGGGTACAGCCTGAATATGAAAGATGTATTGATATAGCAACAGTTGGAGCAATAAAAGAGCTGATTCCTGCAGGTCTCACCTCTATTATAATTACTCTTATTATTGGATTTACTGGAGGAGTAAGAGCAATTGGTGGTTTCTTAGCTGGAAATATTTTGTCTGGACTTTTATTAGCCATGCTAATGAGCAATGCAGGCGGACTATGGGATAATGCAAAAAAATATATTGAAGCTGGCAACTGCGGAGGTAAAGGTTCAGATGCCCATAAAGCAGCTGTTATAGGAGATACAGTAGGAGATCCCTTTAAGGATACAGCGGGCCCCTCTATCAATACTCAAATAACAGTTGTATCACTGGTTTCCTCCTTAGCAGCCGTATTGTTCATAACCTATTCTATATTCTAAATTATTGGTCTTCAAAGAGTGATAAAACAACCATAATTAGTAAGTGCTATATAAGCAATAATGAGCTATTGATGCCTAACTCATCAATAGCTCATTATTATGAAAGGACCAGTATGAGAAGTTAATTTATAAGTTAATAGGTAATATTACTGTAATCTCTGTTCCTTTGTTTTCTTCGCTTTTTAGCTCTATTCTACCATTATGATACTCTACTATATGCTTAACTATAGAAAGACCTAGACCTGTACTCTGGGTCTTTCTTGTTCTGCTTTTATCTACAGTATAAAAGCGTTCAAATATCCTATCCTGATCCTTTCTGGGGATACCTATACCTGTATCAGCAATGGTTATATAACAATGTTCTTTGCTTTTTTTGATATCTACATTTACTTTTCCTAAAGGATTTGTGTATTTGATACCATTTTCAATGAGATTGTATAATAACTCCTCTATCATTGTTTGATTACCATTTATTATGACTTCATTACCTGATATACTTAGATCAATGTTTTTATCTGATGCTACCATTGACAGTCTATTTACTGTATCTTTTGCGATAGTATATACATCAATGGAGGAATATTCTTTTGCCTGTTTTTCTTCTATTTTAGATAGTCGCATTATAGAATCTATTAAATACAGCAGTCTTGTTCCCTCTTCCCTTATAATTCTCGAAAATCTTTTTATGTCTTCTTGTTTTACCATACCAGTTTCAATTATCTCTGCATAACCGTTAATAATGGTCAAAGGAGTTTTCAATTCATGGGATACATTGCTGGAAAATTCTCTTCTGGCCATCTCTAGTTTATATTTTTCTGTATAATCTACCACTATAATAAGTGCACCTTGGATGGAATTTTCACTCATAATTGGATTAATTAAGATATTAAGATATTTGTCAGAAAATTTAATGGTAATATTTCTACTTTCAGCCAAATTAATACAATCATGAAGCGCTTCATTGATTTCTATATTCCTACATAGTCTTAAAAAACTGTTGTTTGTGTAAGATAATCTTTCGATCCCCTCAAGTATCCTTATGCTACTTGGATTGGCTAATAATATCTTTTTATTTTTATCTACGATAATTAAGCCCTCATTCATATTAGACGTAATAGCATCCAGTGTATCTGCTCTTTCCTTGAGGGCTTTTATATATGCATTTATTTTCTCATTCTGTTTGGAAACAGCCTGTATAAAAGGAAGTAGTTCATCATAGGTATTTATGTCATGAGGCTTTTTACCACTTATTATCCTTTCTATATTTAATGTAGTTTCTTCTACAGGCTTTAGAATTTTCTTTATCATTGCAGGTGCTATAATAAAAGAAATGATTAATATAGAAAGAATTATAAGGATTATACCAGGGATTATTTTCATGAATACTGATATCATGCTATCAAAATTACGGGATACTCTTAAAACTAAATTGCTAGGAAGTAAAATGGCATAATAATAAGTTTTTCTTTGTATAGTGTTGGAATATCTAATAGATTCTCCATAGCCTTTTTCTAGAGCCTCTTGAATTTCTTCTCTCCCTATATGATTTTCTAAATATGTTGGATCTGTTGTGGTATCAAATATAACTCTTCCATTGTTTTTGATTATTGTAATTCTATAACCAAGATTTTCTGTGTCCGTTATAACTTCAAAATCTTTAAGTTCAATAGCTTCTAAAACATTAACCATTATATGTGAATAGTCTTTTAAAGATTGTTTCTGTTCATTTATGTAAAAATTATAAAAAATTACAACCAGTAATATGCTAACAAACAAAACTGCTGTAGATGCTAGAAGAAATAAGTTTAAATATATTCTTTTTTTCAAGCATCCTCCCCTACCTTATAGCCAACATTTCTAACTGTTTTTATAACATTGCCATAATCACCTAATTTTTGGCGTAATGATCTAATATGAACGTCTACTGTCCGAGTTTCTCCTTCAAAATCATACCCCCAGACATGATTCATAATACTGTTACGGGTTAGGACTATTCCCTGATTGCTCAATAGATAATATAATAGTTCAAATTCTTTATAGGTTAATCGGACTGGTTCACCTTTAACCTTTACTGTTCTCTTTTCATAATCTAAAACAATATCCTGATAACTAATTTCTGTTGCAGATTGCGTTATGGCAGCAGTTCGCCTTAACAAGGCTTTAATTCTTGAAATAAGCTCCATAACCCCAAAAGGTTTTGTAATATAGTCATCGGCTCCTAAATCTAAGCCCTTAACCTTATCAAATTCAGAGGTTTTTGCTGAAATTATAATTATAGGTATATCTTTGGTATTGGGATTATTTCTTAATTTTTCTAGGATTTGCAATCCATCCTCACCGGGTAGCATTATATCTAGCAACACCAAATCAGGAGCAGACGTTCTTAGAGCCGTAGAAAATTCACTGCCATCCTCAAATCCAATTGCCTCATAGCCATTGGATTTTAATGCATAGACAATTAGTTCTCTTATATTCTCGTCATCCTCTACACAATAAATCCTATACATGGTATTAATCCTGTATCTTCCTCTCTCCTGCATGCTCTCCAGTGATTGAAAAGACTACCCATTCAGCAATATTTTGTGCATGATCCCCAATGCGTTCAAAGTATTTAGCTATCATTAATAGATCTATAGATTGCTCACCAAATACCACATCTTCTCTGATTAAAGTTATTAATTCATCCTTGATCGTAATAAAAAGATTGTCTACAACATCATCGTACTCAATGACTTGATTTGCTAGCTTTATATCACTATTTACGAAGGCATCTATGCTTTCTTTGACCATCTTTATGGTTGCCTCAGCCATTTTAGGTAAATAAATTAAGTCTTTTTGGAAATTTTGCTTAGACAAGGTTAAAATTATCTCACCAATATCTTGTGCTTGATCACCTATTCTTTCCAAATCTGTGATCATTTTTAATATGGATGATATTAACCTTAAGTCTCTAGCAACTGGATGCTGCTGTAAAATTAACCTAAGACATCTGGCTTCAATATTATTTTCCATATTGTCTATTTCTTTATCAGCTTCTATTACTTTCTTTGCTAGTTCTACATCCTTATGAATTAGAGCTTGAGTTACATCTTCAATAGATTTTTCTACAAGGCTTGCCATTTCAATCAGTTCATTGTTGAGCAAATCCAATTCCCTATCAAACCTGCTTCTCACTGCATTCACCTTCCTTATTAAATCTAGAATTTATTAACCAAATCTACCAGTTATATAATCTTCAGTACGTTTATCCTTTGGTGCTGAGAAAAGAACCTCGGTATCCTCATACTCAATTAGCTCTCCTAAAAGGAAGAATGCTGTTTTATCTGATACTCTAGTTGCTTGTTGCATATTATGAGTTACTATTACTATGGTATAATCTTTTTTTAATGTTTGTATTACTTCTTCTATTTTTAACGTAGAAATAGGATCTAATGCACTAGTGGGTTCGTCCATTAAAAGCACCTCAGGATTTACTGCCAAAGCCCTTGCAATACATATTCTCTGTTGTTGTCCTCCAGAAAGCTGCAAAGCATTCTTGTTCAACTTATCCTTAACTTCGTCCCATATGGCGCCTAGTCTTAAGCTTTTTTCTACAATTTCATCTAGCTTGCTTTTTGACCTAATTCCATGGGTTCTTGGTCCATATGCAACATTATCATATATGCTCATGGGGAAGGGATTTGGTTTTTGGAAAACCATTCCAACACGTTTTCTTAACATATTTACATCTATATTACCATAGATATCTTCATTATCCAACAAAACTTTCCCAGTGATCCTACATCCTTCAACTAAATCGTTCATTCTATTTAAAGTCTTTAATAGAGTAGATTTTCCGCAACCGGAAGGACCTATAAAAGCTGTTATCTTATTCTGTTCTATACTCATATTAATATTTTTTAGCGCTTGAAAATCATCATAATATAAATTTAAATTTTCAATTTTTATCTTATCCATCTATATTCCCCTTTGTTAACTTTTTAGATATAGTGGTTGACAAAGCATTAATACCTATTACTACAATTAATAAAACTACTGCTGTTGCATAAGCTTGGTTGGTATACAATCCCTCGCTTGATAAGACATACATGTGTATAGCAAGGGTTCTGCCTGATGCAAATAAGTTTTCTGGTATCTTTGCCACTGTACCAGCCGTGTAAATAAGTGCTGCCGTCTCGCCAACAATCCTACCTATAGCCAAGATTATTCCAGCTAGTATTCCATGCATTGCTGAAGGTAGTACTATTCTAAATATAGTTCGAAGTTTACCAGCACCTAGTCCATAGCTGGCTTCTCTAAGCAAATCAGGCACTGCCAATAATGCCTCTTCTGTCGATCTTATTATTAAAGGCAAAATCATAATTGCCAGGGTAAAAGCACCAGCAATTATTGAGAAGCTCCAACCTAAAGCTGTTACAAAAAACAATAATCCGAATAGTCCATATACAATAGATGGTATACCCGACAGGGTTTCCGTTGTTATCCGAATTATCTCAACTAATTTGTTGCCACTTCGCGCATACTCCACCAGATAAAATCCAGTAAATATTCCAATAGGAGCAGAAATCAAAAGAGCTAGAACCGTCATCATAAGAGTAGTTATTATTGCTGGTAATAAAGATACATTTTCAGTAGTGTATTCTAATGCAAATAATGAGGGGGTTAGATAAGGGATACCTCTAAATAAAATATATACTATTATAAAGAACAACACTCCAAAAGTAATAATAGCTGAGGATTTTATCATGTATCTAATTAATCTACTTAACTTGTTCATCTATGCCATCCTCCTTTTTACCACGGAGAATATACCATTTATGAGCAAAATGAATACAAATAGAACAACACCTGTTCCTATGAGTGCACCTCTATGTAATTCAGCGGCATAGCCCATCTCAATTACTATATTGGCTGTTAAAGTACGTATCCCTTTGGTTAACCCTGCCGGCATCCGAGCTTGATTACCTGCCACCATTACAACAGCCATTGTTTCACCTATTGCTCTACCTATCCCAAGGATAATAGAAGCTATTATGCCTGATTTAGCGGCAGGCACTACAGCAAACATAGTTGAGTATTCATGGGTTGCGCCAAGTGCCACTGAGCCTTCGTAATAGCTTTGTGGTACTGCTCTTATAGCTGCCTCTGATAAACTTATAATAGTTGGTAGGATCATAATACCTAAAAGAAATGATGCAGTTATTATGCTATATCCATTACCACCAAAAATGTTCTTGGATAATGGCACTAATACCACAAGTCCAAAGAATCCATAAACGATAGAAGGAATACCTGCCATAAGATTTACAGCAGGTTTCAAAAACCTATATAGTTTTTTTGGACAGAATTTAGCTAAATAAATAGCAGTCAATACACCAATGGGAACACCAATTATTATAGCGCCAGCTGTTACATAAAGGGAACCAAGTATCATGGGAAATATTCCAAAAGAAGGAGGGACATTGCTGGGAGACCAGTCCTTTCCTAGTAGGAATTTAAATACACCTATTTCTGCTATGGCAGGAAAACCATTGGCGAATATGAAGAAGCAAATAAGGATTACTGAAATAATGGAGACACATGCGGATATAAAGAATACAATTTCCATTAACTTTTCTAAGAATTTTGATCTCATACTTTATCCCTACCTTATTTATTTATTTCGCTCCAGGTTAGAATGTCTCCAATGTATATATTCTTTACATCTTCAATAGACAAATCATCTATGGGATTCGCAGTATTTACTATTACCGCTATACCGTCTATGGCTATAGCTAGGTCATTAAGTTCTGCTTTTTCACTTACCTTTAATTCTCTAGAGGCCATTCCAATATCTGCTGTACCATCAATTACTGCCTGCATACCTGCCGTAGAATCGCTTTGTTGAACCTCAATAGTTGCATTAGGATTTATTTCTAAATATGCTTCCCTTAATTTTTCCATCACAGGTGTAACTGAGGAAGAACCAGCTACTACAATTTTACCTGATGGTTTTGTTCCGTTATAAGGGGCAGCATTATCATCAATACTTATATAAGATTCTGCAACCACCTCTTGCCCTTCTTTACTCATTATAAACTCTATGAAATCTTGGGCTAATTCGCTTATTTCACCTTTAGTAGCTATATTAAATGGTCTTGCAATTTTATAATCACCAGCTTTAATATTTTCCGTTGTAGGTTCTATTCCATCAATCTTCAAAACTTTGACAGTATCATTCAGTGATCCTGTAGAAACATAGCCTATAGCATATTTCTCTCCAGCTACGCTAGTAAGAACTGTATCAGTTTTCATTTGAGTAATAGCTTCTTTTGTAGTTCTATCAGTTTTTGTACCATCTTCACCTTTTTCTTCTATCCCAGTTAATTCTACAAATGCACCTCTAGTTCCTGATCCCTCTTCTCTTGTTACCACAACTATTTCGGACGAAAGAACAAAATCTTCCTTTGAATCAGAATCTCCATTTTGGTTGGCTCCACAACCTACCAATAAACTAAATGCTAAAATCAATATCAACAAACCAATAATATTCTTCTTCATAATGTTAGCTCCTTTTTCATCTTCATTTATCATTTCAATAATAATATGTCTATGTAAAATCTATAATATTCCTAATGTAAAATCTATGTAAAATATTGTAGTTAACTATAACTAAACTAAAAAAGAAGGGATTAAACTCCCTTCTTTGCATATCAGTTTAAATAATTAATTCAGTATTATAAATTCTTTTCAATTTAAAATACCCTATAAGATCTGCTAAGGCCCATCCTATGGGAATGGCCCACCATATCCCTATTACCCCTATAGCAGGTATAGAAGAAAGGGTATAGGCCAAAACAACGCGAGTACCTAGACTGGTTATAGTAAGTATGATGGACATGCCTACATTACCAAAACCCCTGTATAATCCATAGAACATAAATAGGTATCCTATGAGACAATAAAAACTTGCTACTATATACAAGTACTGAGCGCCAAGGCGTATAATTTCTATCTCTTCTGCCTTGATAAAGATTCTTAATAAAGGTTTTGCAAAAATAATTACTAAAGCTGATATAACTAAACAAAAAATAGTTATAATCTTTATAGCTGATGAAATGCCCTTCTGAATTCGATCCAATTTTTGTGCACCTTTGTTTTGTGCTATAAAAGTAGAAAAGGCATTACCAAAATCCTGCACTGGCATATATGCAAAACTATCTATTTTTACACCCGCAGCAAAAGCAGCCATTACTGATACTCCAAAACTGTTTACTAATCCTTGCACCATTAGAATACCAAAGTTCATTATGGATTGCTGAATGCTGGTTAGAATGGAATAATTAGCAATCTTCTTTACTAATCTGCTGTTGTATTTCATGTGCTTACGCTGAGGTCTTATCTCAGGTATTTTTATAAAGCTGTAAATTGTAATGCCCACTGCGGAAAAAGCTTGTGCGATAATAGTTGCCCAGGCTGCACCAGCTACTCCCATATTTAAAGGCAGTACAAAAATTATATCTAAGACAATGTTGATTATTGCAGCTATAATAAGAAATATAAGGGGAACAACTGAGTTACCTACACTACGTAGCATAGCAGCAAAATAATTGTAAACAAAAGTAAAAGAAATACCATAAAATATAATCTGAACATATTCTCTTGTATCATCATATATATCTATTGGAATTTTCATAAACATTAAAATCTCATCAATAAACAACAGTGAAAAGATATTTATAATTGCAGTAATTAAACCTATAAACCATAATGATGTAAAAATACTGCTTTTTAGCTTATTAATCTCGTCCGCCCCATAGAACATTGAGAAAAGTACTCCACTTCCCATACAAAGCCCCAAAATTATAGAAGTAAGAAAAACCATAAGGGTATAAGAACTGCCAACTGCTGCTAAAGCATGTGCGCCAATAAATTGCCCTACAATGATAGTATCAGCTATATTATAAAGTTGCTGGAATAAGTTTCCGATAATCATGGGGACAGCAAAACTAATTATTGCCTTAGTTTCATTTCCCTTAGTTAAATCTCTTAGCACTATTAAATTTCCTCTCCTTTATCAAATTCTTGCTTAAAATAGGCAACATAAGATATAATAATTGCAGTTTGCAATCCCGTCGATTTTAACATCAAATAGATATCTTGTCAATTTTTCAATTAGTATCCTGTAGTTATTCTATGATAATGTCATATTGAATTTATTCTGATAAAATGTCATGTATGCGAAAGGAGACATTCAATATGACTCAAAAAGAAATAACTCGTCTTAGAGTCATCA
>Ga0209537_1004879_pt1 | contig 11042 bp, 10 predicted proteins | sample BioPla4DNA1_FD_187698 | JGI IMG/M metagenome (GOLD analysis project Ga0209537, IMG submission 187698) | Biogas fermentation microbial communities from Germany - Plant 4 DNA1 (SPAdes) (version 2) | ecosystem: Engineered > Bioreactor > Anaerobic > Digestate | place: Bielefeld, North...
ACTAAAAGACAGACTAAAAGGCGGGGTCAGGGTCGTGCCTCCGGCCGATATATCGGTGAAGGGTAACTCGAAAAATGCGTGACCGGCTACTGAAGCCGGCGATTGATCACCGGCGTTTGGGTCAATTTTTAACCGGCGATTGGGTCAAAAATATTCCGGCGTTGACATAGGCCGTGCGAAGGTGTACAATGGTTAACAAAGTTAGGTATAGGTTTGAGCGATAGGCTTAAATAAATTTGAGTAATTTTAGAGGAAGCATTGCTATTGTCACCCCCCATTGGGTCGAAAATATTCCGACGTTGACACTGGTAGCATATTCTGCATAATTTTTGAAAACACTTTCGTTCCCATTTGCCACCTAATAAATTATGTCATTGTTATCAATAAATAACCAAAACAAAACCGCCAAGGGTTGATTCCCCCTGACGGTTGGCGCTTGCCATAAGCAAACTTTGTAATTGTAAACAAACTCGTGTGTAATGAAACAACGATTGTTCAGTTACAAATAAGTTTGCTCACGTAGTGACAAAGTTTGCTCGTGATGAAATGTAGTTGTTGCAAGGCTTCTCGCTGTTTCTTCCCTTGTAGTGACAAAGTTTGCTCTCGGGTTGCCTTTACTGAGAAAATATAAAAAAAGAGATAAAAAATGAGAAAATGACAAGCGAGTTTGCTCGTGAGCAGTGAAGAATGACATAAGTTTGCTCGTGGAAGGTTTACTCATAAAATGAGTATTCATACGCAGGGTATAACCTACGGGAGGAAATATCGAAACCACCTACACATACGAATTATACAGGCTTACGAGGGATTACAACTGCGTCCGGATTTAATAATTTATACATTCTTATATGCTTTTTTACACAACAAAAAACCGCCAAAGGGAATTCTCCCCCTGACGGTTGGCGCTTGCGATAAGCAAACTTTGTAATTGTAAACAAACTCGTGTGTAAAGAAACAATAGGTGTTAAAACAAAAAAAAGTCTGCTCAAACCCTGAGGGGATTCAATCCCTTGGTACAAGCCGACTCAAAGCACTTTTCCCATTTTCTTGAAGTAAATAATGTTTGCTCAAGAATTTATAAGTTATGTCAACTAAATATCCATATAATTACAAAAATAGATATAAAAAAAGAAAATAAAGTCTGCTCAAAACTACCCCCATATGCAGCCTTCACGTCCATTTCTTGCGTGTATAATACCTCCGCAGGTGTAATCAAAACCCATCCGCCTTGTTTACACACTGCTGCCCGATTCCACCCTTTTCCTATCTTTTTATATATTTATTTATCTCTATCTGAAGCCGTTGCAACACGCACTATGAGTGTAATACAACCGATGGGATAAGCAATACGGTTACCCTACGATGGTTAATAACCTTCTCCCGATTACCAACCCCTACGGGACTATTTTTATTTATATATTTTTTTGCTGAAGATTGGGAGAGCATAAAAAACCCGTGAAGGTTTACAGGACCTCTCCTGCTTACCACCCACGGGTCTTCACCAAACTTTATTTTACTTTCTGCAGACTTTATTTTCATTCTGCAGAGTTTATTTTTATCGAACAAAGATTATTACGAAATAAAGTCTGCTCCTATGTATTAATCATCACCTAATTCCATAACACTCGCAATAAGTTTATAGTGTGATTGATTAAACAATTCTCCAAGGCTAACAACTATCGGAATATTACAGAATTTCTTTTTTCTCTGATTGCTTGCTAAGATTTCCCCATAGTATTTATTAGTAAACTCTATATCAGTAATACTAAAATTATTATACCTATTTCCGTTATATTTGAAATTTGCTTTTAAAGTTCTCTTCTCAAAGTCCTTTACTTTTACTATAAAATAATCAACTTTAATTAATAACAAAGAATATATTCCATGAATATGCTTTTTTACAAGGTCTTCATGAGTAACTTTCTCATAATTGTCAAAAAAAACATAATCTTTATCTTCACAAAATTTCAAAATATTTTGCTTATTAAATATTCCTAATTTTTCTATATAGTATTTTTTATAGTATTTTTCGTCTAATATGTAGTTTTCAGGTTGTAGTTTATTATTATCTTTTCTCTTAATTTTTACCCTTATAATATCAAAAATTTGGGCTTCTTTACCATCTTTATACCAAATATCCCTAGGTCTAACAGCATTATGAATACTATTATCTGAAGTTATTATCCTTATCCATTCTTTTGTATTATAGTCCAATCCTGCAACACAATAGTTTGAATGTTTTTTTGACTTCGTTAGTAGTATCAAATCTTTATAGACCTCCAAGATCCTCAACCCCTTATATCACAAATGAATAATTTTTATTTCTTCATTACAAAATACTCTCTGTATATATTCAGCAACTAATCTTCTATGACACTTCTCAGCAGTTTCTTCACTACATAAAAGACAACAACCATCCAAAACTTCATAAAGGTTATCGATTACATGGTTTCTTATATTCCTTTCCTCAAGCAATTTTATAAATTTTTTTTCATATTCGTTCCAAGAAATCAACTTATTTTTGTAGTCATCTAAAATTTCTTTGGTTGGACTTAATTTTGTATCATGTATATAGCCAATACCCAGCAATTCTCTTAAAAAGTATTTGAGGTCTCTCCCTTTCGCAAATCCTGCAAGTTGACTGGAATTATTTAACCTAATATCAATTAAATATCTAACATTATTCTTTTTTAATAACCCAAAAAATTGTTCTGCCGATTTTTTAGTAAATCCAATGGTATAAATCACCATATCTATTCCTCCTCATTACTATCCATCTTATATCCAATCTCTGCATTTCTTCTTTTATAGGATTCTGCTATCATCTCTTCTTCTGATAGATCATTTCCTAAAACAGATTCAATTTTCATCTGTAATCTATTAGGAAAATACTTTTCAATTAATCTTTCTTCAATCTGTTCTTGAGTTAATATATCTCCATTAGGTAATATATTTTTTACCTCATATCCTTGATCATAAAACTCTTTAGCAACAAGTATGCATCTATGACAATTAAAAGGATCTTTTTCACTACACATCAATGCAATCTTATAATTTTTGCTGATACCATCTTTAACTCTATCTATACCCTTAAGAAAAAATTCATCCTTTCTAACCTTTTCAAAATCAAGGTATCCATCTTTGTGATAAAGGCTTTTGTCATCTCTTCGAGCACCAAGTTCTTTACCCATTGATATATAATAAATTCCTGCTCCTTTTAACATTACTCTTATATTTTCCAAATTAAATGTAGGATTAAATTTTGAATAAGGGGTTGATCTAACATCTACTATACAATTTATATCAAACTTTTTTAAAAGATTTATAAAATCCTTTGGCTTGTGAACAGAATGCCCTATCGTAAAAATTTCCATTAAATCATCTCCAACATTATTAGGTTTATTATTTCCAATTTAATATAATTTTACCATCTATTTATTCGTTTATCAAACATATAAATAACAACGATAGTGCCAATTTTTTGTAGGATTTTTGTTTGACAAAAAATCTTTCTTTATCTTCAAATGTTAGGGTTATAGTAGGACTTTCACTTCTTTCTAAATACTGCTCAAGAGCATAATATTTTCCTACATTGCTCACAACCTTCTCCTCCCTCTTTAATATTGACCTTTTAAAGTTTCTAGAATAAATGTATCTGCCTTTTGTGCCATTCCATTAAGGACTATATTTTTCAATTAAAATTCGCTCAACATTAAACCTATCACCAGTCTCATAGAACAGCAAATGGACTTTTGCTCCACTTTTCACCGAATTAAAAATGTTAGTATTTATTTTACAATTAGTCGACTGTCCTCCTACAAAACAATTAAGAGAAGAAATTTTGCCGTAGCCTGTATTATACCTACTACTTAGATCCTCACATTCTCCCATATATTTACTTTATTATTTACTTTAAGGATGTAAACTCCTGCTTTGTTGATATAAGTTGGTATTTAAAACTTGCAGAATGGTCCTCTACCGTATTTGTGCAACCTTTTGTTATGTACATTTTTATATTCCTTATAGGGTTTATACTCAATTAGATTTCCATCAACATCAGTAAGAGGTTTGATTTCACAGATATATTCAAAATTTATCTTATTTTTCAATCTATCAACTCCATTATTCAGGAATATAGTTTAATTGTTAATTTCACTTACTAAATTCCAATATAGTTATTTTTACTCGGATGCCATGATGTAAAGTTGTACAGAGGAATCAATTTGCTAAATTCACCTTTTAAATAGGCTAACATACCCTTATTGTTTTCCTTTGCGTTTCTACTATGAAATTTTTCAATTGAAATAGAACAAGCCCTTTTATCTTTTCTAAAGTTTTGCATCTCATTAATAAAGATTTCAGGGTCATTTCTATCATAATCTAATTCTTCATAGGGATGGGGATAAATATAGAACTGATAACCTTCTTTATTGATTCTTTCTAATAATTTTATAAATTCTACTTTGTTTTGCTTCGAAGAATTAATTTTCTGCAAAAGGTTATATTGCTCCAGCCACCCTTTTTTGTCGATATATAGATTAATCCACCATCCGTTATAATTTAATCCCACCTGCAACTGTGTTACACAGAAAAAAGCAATAGCATCCCTTGTTCCTGTATCTGTAATCTCCGTAAAGATACCAGACCTATGGGCTAAATCTTTTACTAATTCTTTTTCTTTTCCATAACCCATTCTTAGATAATCAACCCAACCTGCATTTGCAGCAGGAAATGGCCAGTAAACATTAGTTAAATGTTGCTTTTGCCAATGTGGATATAAACCGTGTTTTTTAAAAAAGTCAACTAACCCTTGTCCACTACCTTCATCATAGTGTAGATATTTCATTCTATTATCTACTACAAATTGTCTAGCCCCTATTACTTTGCTATCTTCTGATGTCGCAAACTTTTCATCGAAAGCATCAAAGTCAGAGTCTATAAAAAATCTTGATTGAGTAATTTCGATATCATCAGTAACTTCTATTTCTTCTGTATCTTCTATGTCTTCACTCTCTTGCCCAACAACTTCAAACAGTTGTTCATCATATACTGCTTCTTCAGCACTAGCCACTTCATCAGTAGTATCTTCATTGATAATATCTGCTTTTTGGGGAATAATTCGATTGGCTATCTCTTGGCTGATTGCCTCTGCACGCTTCTCAAAGAATGTATCATAATCATTTTCCCATATACCAAATTCATCTAAATCATTTATTAGATGAGTTTTCATTGTTTCCTGAAGTGACGGATTCACTTTACTAAATTCCTTCATGTATTGGGACGGGGCTTTTGCCTTTATCTTATTCTTATTTAAAAAGTCATCAACAATAGTAATATTCAGGACATGGTTTATGTAGAATTCTTCTTCTCCTTTCTTTCTCAAGTATGCACGGGGAAAGAAGTGATGGTAATTCTTACTGTTGGCTTGCTTTAGCCAATCATTACTAATATTAACTACAGAATTATCAATAAAGGATAAAGGTCTTTGGTATGCTAAAATGCACAGAATTCCCTTCACATAACTTCTGCCAGCACTAAACCATCCATTTTGAATAATCGCCTCTGGTCTTACATCAATTCCTTGTTCATATTGAGGCATTTTATTTTCTAATATCATATCAATTTTTTTGATATCCTGAGCAAGTTTAGTCTCTAAACCACTTGAAAAGCGTTCTGTAAGTGCAGCCCTCCAGAAATAATCCTGTAAATATTCCTGCTGCTTTCCTGTTGGCTTATCTTTATGGTGATAAAAGTAATACGCAAATGGTACAATTAGTGCATTATAAGGTAACAAATGGGATACTGGGATTCTGAAAAAGCCTCTAAAGTAATCAACGGCTCTTTCAATGGCATCAACTACATCATCCCAAATATTAATAAACTTCTGCTTGTCTAATTTCAATATTTGTTTTTTAGAGCACTCTTTTACTAAGCAAACAGATACAGTCTGTAGTACAGTTGCATCAGAAATAGTCTCATAATCAACATTACTTAAGGAATCAATTAACTCGTCATACTTTTCCGATAAATCAAAATCTCTTTCTGCATCAAATGTCTTAGCAACCATTATTTCAAACACAGAGAGTTTCTTACCACCAATATTGATTCTTGTAAAAATCTCTGTTGCAATGTCTATAGAAGAATTCTTGATTAATATAGCAGGAAAATCATAAGTGGCGATTCTTTTATAATAATCATCAAGTTTATCGTGATACTTTTCATCAAATTTCTTGGCTAAAGAAAGTCCTCCATTTAACAAATCCGTAAGTTTAATATAACTGCCCGGTTCTTTTTCACTAATATCGGTAATTACAATATCTTCGTCTTCAGAAGCCAATAAATCCACATATATTTCCGAAAAATCCTCATCTTTTGTTTCTCTTTTAATAATCACACCCTTTAAACTTGCATATAAACTGGTCATTCTCTGCTGCCCATCGAGAACATATTGAATAAAATCCCCTTCAGGTGTGTCTGGCAGATTTACTCCACCAATATTTCTAATAGATCTTAGCCTTTCTTTCGTTTTCCAAAGGATAAAAGTACCTATAGGATATCCCTTTAGAATACTATCCATTAGTTTTGCAGACTGCTCTTTTGACCATACAAATTCTCGCTGAAATTGTGGTATTTTGATCAATCCCTGTTCAATATCATTTAATAGAACAGAGAACTTAAATGAATGTGGTTCTGGCTGATACATTGTTTTCTCCCCCTATAAACACAATCTATATACTCAATTTTTATTTAATATTTAGTTCAATTTCCATCTTATTATTACACTTCTGACATCTACCTTTATCTTTTGATATAATCTTAATTTTTTCCGAGGTGTTATTTTATCATATCTTGATTGGCAAGGATGCGAACACGAAATCGTCTTTTTAGCATATTCTCGGAATACAGGATTATCAATAAATTCCGATACTATTTCTCCCTTAGTCATAAAAGAATAAAAGTTAATTACTTTATTCTCAATACCAACTTCCTCTAATATTTCATTTACTAATCTAATAAAGTATGGGTGAGTTGTTCTTGTACTGCAACTGCCATGTCTACTATCTGTTAAAGGAACATTGATTCCAATAAAGCCATTTTCAGGAATAAAAACCGGTGTTTCATCACCTATTATTGAGGATACTGCTAAAGCCCCTGCTAAAAACAAAAGTGACCTACTTCTACTAGTATTTTCTGCACCGTACTTCTCAACTTCTTGCGATATACCCAATGGTTTCCATGGTGTAACATTAAACAGTAATATTTCTTTATTTATCTCTTTATAATAACTCTCTAATGCATTATATAATTCTAATTGCCTGTTTTTAAGAGAACCATATTCTCTAAAACCTACAAAACATATTTTCTTTTTTTCTGATAATAGTTTTAAGGCACCACAGAATGAATCTAAGCCTCCCGAAAATAAACTCACTCCATCAAGTCCTCTATTTATATCTATTATTTTGTATTTACTTTTCTTCCCCCCTCTAAACCTATTTGTGCTATTTCTAAAATTAATAGACCACTTATCTCCACTTAGAAAATTAAGCATAACTTCTAAGCGGTGTTTAACTCTCTGCCATTTTTCCAACTCAATTACAGGGATATTTATATCAATAGATCTTGTCCAACTATCTTCAAAATAACTTCTAGGGACCCTTTTATCAGCGCTAAAAATACTCATTGCAACAATGAGTAAGTCTTCATTTATTGGCTTTAAGAATTTCTTGCCAAACCTTCTCCATAAATCTTCTACATTAGTTTTAACATTTGACTTATTGTTTTTTTCCATCATATTAAAGATCATGGAGTCATTATATGCGGTGGGTCTATCATCTTTGACTTGTTTATTTATCCACACTTTAACCATACGATTATCCCTCCAAATACACTTCAAATACTTTTAGAACTTCATTGCATCTATTGTTAATGAAATTTCTTCCCTCTACTCCATGCCAATTAATTTTACTTAAATCCTCCACTGTATATTTTGATTCAATCTTTATTTTGATAAAGTCTTTAATTTGTTTTTCAGCCTTTTTATACTCTTCAATATTTTTGCATTTTACCTCAATCTTTTCTGAAAAGTTCATAATAAAATCTTTCTGTACAAACTTTGTAATTAGATCTTTTACAAACTTATTCATGTCTAAATCATTAATGACTTCTTCAAAACTTTTACCTTCCGGAACATCCAAAAAAAGTTCTTTCATCAATTCAGCCATGCTGTCTCTTACAACAGCATCATCAAGAGAACTTCCATCACCTGAAAAGTAATCTAATAGTCCTGAATAAATTTCTTCATTGCTTTTACCAATAAGATTACTTAAACCTGCCTGCTCCAAAGCCTTATTAAAACCTTGAGATTGTACAATAGTAAAGAAGTTGGCTGCCCTTGCTCCAGCATTTGACATAGTCTGCTGTCTTCTTGAGCCTCCTCCCCCACTTCCTTGTCTTGCTGCCTGATTATATTTTCCTACAGCCTTACCTATTGAACTGCTTTCAAAATTGCTATTTACCATATTAGTTACTGCTCTTTTAGCATTACTCCATAAGTATCCTTTTGGAGGTTGATATCCTTTTGAAGTCCCCATATATATCCTCCCTTCCTTATGCAAGATTCCACATTTTTGCAATTTTGCTATGTTTGGTGAAACACTCCCTTAATTCCTCATATTCTCTTTGCATCTTGCCTTCTAATGATTTTACTAGAATAATAAGTGATGGGTCTATTTCCTGTTCTCTCATACTTTTCAGTTCTGCTACGGCTTTAACCCTATAGTCAGGTAAATTCTCAATTATACTTATCATCAATTCACTATACTTACTTTTATCTTGACGATATTTTGAGATAATTCCATCAACAACTACCTTAGCCTTATTAGGTTGAAGTTTTGTAAGTTCTTGTATCTTTCGTCTCTTAACTGTGATGTCTATACCATCTGAACAGATCTCATTAATTATCTTTCTTTCTTCTAATCCAATATTCAGCATAGATATCTCTTTTTCTCTTACTGATTCCCGTGATAAATAGAAATATTGCCTTAAGTCTATTTTAGACAAATCAGTAGGTTCAACAGAAATCCATCTTTTTATTTCAGGTTTTCCCCATTCTTTATACTCAGACTTGTTAATATCTTCCTTATCATTTAAGATAAGTTTTTCAATCTCAGCCAATTGTGCTGCTATGCCCTCATTCTCATATTGCCATCTATACAGTTTTTTAAATAGGTTTATATCCGTGTATTCTAAAACCATCAACTTGGCTAACACTGACAAATTCAACTTTATATTTTGAATATCTGATAGTTTTTTTCTAACATAAAAAGTGTTTAAGAATCGTTTTGCTTGTCTTGGATTGCCTTTAATTGTAGTACATGAAATAATATCACCTATCTTACTAAATATTGCTAACTGTTCTTCAAAATCCTTGTATTTTAAATCTTTCTTGAAAAACTCCTCTTCACTTTCCTGATTTACTTTTAAAACTTCATGTATGTCTGCTGAACTAATAATTTCACCCTTAGTAAATATCTCTTTTTCTCTTAACTTGTTTATAAGTTCTATTAACTTTTCTTCTTTCAAAAACATCTCACATATCAATAGCAATATATAGTTCTTTATATCTATTTCCGAAAGTTCAGGTAATTTTATTGGCAACTGTACTATTTTTTCAATATAATCTTTTGAAACATCAATTTCATCACCTTGATTTAATTGAGGGTACTTCCTCTTAATTGAATAAGTAATAACATCTTCATCCATCGCAATAATAAAGGTCGTATTTTTTACAGATAGAAACAATTTTATCGCCTCTAATGTTTCTAAAATACGATCAGGCGTACATCTATCCAAGTCATCTATCATAATTATCAGGTTCTCTATTTTCGAGTCTTCTAATATTTTTTTAAATTCATTTCTAAATGTTCGAATATTTTGAACAATACTTTCTTTCGGTTCTTCTTCTTTTAGAAACTCTTTAAGTTTAGATATGTTCCCTCCAATTTTTTCTACTTCATCTTCATCGGTTAAATCCATACTCTTTATGCTATCTATTGAACTCATAATCGCTGGCATAGGGTTTCCTGTCATAGCACTAACCGCTAATGGAATTCCTTTTTTTGCAAGTGCTCCTCCTACTCGTATCCAATCAATCTTTTTTATCAGTTTCCCTATACCTTTTTTACATTCTTCTTCTATAGATTCATTTTCGTTAATGACTCTTACGATTGAATCCATTAGTGCAGTCTTTGCATCATCATATCCCTCAAACATCCATGCGTTAACTGTTATAGAGATTACTTTGGGCTCTTCCGCTTTTTCTTTGATTTTTTTATCAACCAAATTTAAGAGTGTCGATTTACCGCTTCCCCAATTTCCGAACAGACCAATAGTAAGTGGGTTTAATCTCGCACTAGTTGCAACATCAAATACTAACTCTGCATACGGCTCATATGCCAACATATCTATTTGGGATACCCCATCTGACCACATGTCTTTCCCCCCCTAATAAATTCCTAATTATTCCTCTAATTTATATTTCGACCAATACTTCATATTTAATTATACATGATTTGGAAAAATTCTGCATTTTTCTACCAAAAAAATGAAGGCTGCAACTTTTGTTACAGCCTTATTCATAGTATTACAACTGAACCATTGAATACAATTCATCCTTTTGCTCCTGATTAATACCTATATATCTTAGGCTTATCTGCTCTGACGAATGTGAGAACATATCCATAATCAAACCAATATTATGCTTTGATGCAAGGTAACTATGGTAGCCCCATGTTTTTCTCATACTATGGGTACCAAATTGCTGAATACCGACTGCTTCAGCCGCTTCCCTAAGAATCTTATAGGCCTGTACTCTAGTGATATGCCCACCTTTTTTACTCCCAAACAAATAGTCTTTCCCGGACAATTTATGTGTCTTCACATAATCTTTTATGGCTTTTTTCACAGTGTCATTTAATCTTATCTTTTTTATTTTTCCAGTCTTTTGTTCCCTTATAGTGACATGCTGTCTAAAATTACCACTA
>Ga0209537_1004891_pt1 | contig 11026 bp, 8 predicted proteins | sample BioPla4DNA1_FD_187698 | JGI IMG/M metagenome (GOLD analysis project Ga0209537, IMG submission 187698) | Biogas fermentation microbial communities from Germany - Plant 4 DNA1 (SPAdes) (version 2) | ecosystem: Engineered > Bioreactor > Anaerobic > Digestate | place: Bielefeld, North...
TACCCCTTAAATAATTTTCAAAGATTTATAGATTTGAAATTAATTATACCTTAATTGATTATACCTTAAATTGTTGAAATACAATTTACGAAAGGATTACATTAGTATGTTCAGCTTATAAGACTTATAAAATATATCAATTTAATTACGAGAATTAATTTAAAAGTGCCCTATATGTAAAAAAATAAAAAAGGAGCCTTTCATAACTTATTTAGATGTTATGAAAGGCCCTTTTATCTACTAGATTATTTCAACACTTGCATCTAACTTATATATAAGGTTTTTCCTCTCAACAATTATGGTTGCTTTTTTAGATAATTTATCATCAGCCCTAATGGCCTCGAACAATTCCCTATTGGGATTGATGGCTATTGGGTTTCCCATCATCCGCAACATTGATAAATCTCCTGTGGTATCTCCATAGGCGAAGCTATTTTCCAAGTCCACAGCATATTTCTCTATTAATTCATCTATTGCCCTTTGCTTGCTGGCAGAATCCCACATCTTAATGATTTCGCCCGTAAACCTGTTCTCTTCATCCACCTTATAAATGCTGCCCCTGTACTCAGTTACCCCATATTTCTCAGCCATCTTAGATACTAGGAAGTCAGGACTACCAGAAATAAAGAATACCTTATGGCCCTGGCTTTTGTGCCACTCAATCCTATCCCTGGAATACTTGTAGACCATATCCCCATTGACCTTTATTACATGGGCAGCTATATACTCGATATAATCCTTTTTTACCCCCTTTAGCTCATCTAGATAAACTTCAGCTAGTACCTCAAGATATCTTTCAAAGTCTCCAAACCTACTTTCCCACTCCATATACACCTTTTTGACCCTAGTATACCAGATGGCTGGATCGATTACCTCGAAGGTCATAAGTTTCATAAAGTGTTCAATCATCAAGGAATTTCTAAAGATTGTACCATCGATATCGAAAAAAGCCGCTACTTTAGTCATAAGATCACCCTTTATATTTAAAGTTTCCAAAAATAGTTAATTATATTATAGTCTACTCAAACTTCTAATATTGTCAACAGGATAAGGGCTAATTATCTTCCTAGAAGGCAGGTAGTATATTAAGATAGTTAGACCCAAATATAGAAAACAAAGGAAGATATGGATGGACCATGGATATAACCACAAGCTATCAGTTAGTAAGTAATTTATATAGGAAGTTAAATCCATATCTAAAAAGCCCACAGAGGCTATGGATGTTATAAACAGAACTAGGAATATTAGAATATGAGAAAGCAGAATATTCACTAGGCCTACTAATAATCCAATTTTTAAGTATAGTTTAGTAAAATCTTCCTTAGTTACCCCTAAGGCCTGTAGGATTCCTATCCTATTCTTATCCTGTTCCAATTTAGATATATTAGTGTTATAGAGAATTACACTGGCAATGGAGGCGGCCGTAAGCCCCAGTAGGGCAATGATTATCGTATTATTAACAGCTTCATGATATAGTTGCATATTGCTAGTCTTATAATTATAGAGGGTATATCCATTATTATTGGCAAAAGATAATAATTTAGCATCCAAAACATAGTCAATTATTTTAGAATCCGTATTTAGATACCAAAGAGTGCGGCCATATTTATTGGGGAATTGGGTATCAGTCATAATCTTCATAACCTCTAAGCTTCTGTTAAACAGCCCCAGCCTAGAGTTGGGGTATAATTTTTCCATCCCCTCATAGGAGCCAACTACTATATAGGGGGTTGTTCTAGCTGAAAACGGCCAGATGCCTTCTTCTGGAAAGTAGTATATAATACCCCCTACCTTAACTTCTGTAGTTATATAACTTAGAACCCTGCTTTCGTTCTTCATCTTTTCCTCATCAGCAGCCAAATATATGGAATCCCCAGGCTTTAGATCATCCAGCCTATTAAAATGCTTGGCAAAGGTCCTATTATAGCTTAGTAAATATCTATTGCTCTGATTTAAAAGCCAGGCAAATCGGTCATCGTCACTGGTGGAGGCCACAAGCTGATCTTCTTCAATAGTCGAATTTATCTCCTTAGGATCTAATTCCCAATACATAGGGGTAAGTAAGATAACCTCATTTCCTTGAATAAATTCCTCCTTATTAAGCTGACCTAGGGTGATTTGGGAGCTGAATCTCTGGAATAGTTCACTTTCTGGATCTAGGCCATAATACCTAGTATATAGGCCTGTTACTTCCTTATTTAATATCTTGTTATGAAAGGCTTTAAAATGCCTATTATATAAAGTATCCGGTAGAAGCTCCTTAAATTCTTCAATTAAGATATTATCTTCCATTCCCTCATAATAAAGGAGGGTGTTCCGCCCTACCTTATAGGCTTCAGCCTCCCTTATCCCCTCTATGGACATGATTTCTTCCTTGACCTGGGGCAACTTCATCCTATTTTCCCCATAGTAGGTCTCCATGGCATAATCCGGCCTATTCTTAGCTATCACCATATCCCTATAGGAACCAAAGGCCAGGTAGCAGACTAGAAGGGTGGAGAGGGAAATGCTTATGGTCACAAGGGATAGGCCTAGGGATATAAGGGATCTTGCTCCATTCTGTTTAAAATAAGTAAAATTGATGGAGGTAAAGGTCTGCTTCTTAATAGCAACCCCCTTGCCTACTATTACCTTTTTCTTATGTTTAGGTGGTTTAGATATGGTTCCCACCAGGGGGATATTTATGGCATATATGACTGGAAAGGCCATAGCTACAAAGAAGGCCAAAGAAACTGCCACTATACCTAATCCCATTAGCCAGGGATTTATATGAAATTGTATACCCCTAGCCCTAAAGGTATTCATACTTAAGACTAGTAAAAATGCCAAGGCAACCCCAATAGGTATACCCATAATTATGCCAGACCTTAGGATATAAATGCCCTCATAGAGTAGGATCTTTATTAGCTGCCAGTTGGTAGCCCCTATGGACTTTAAAAGGGCTAATTTCCTTGCCCTCCTGCGAATTTGAGTTAGGAAGATCTGAAATACCGCTAAGGCGGTTGCAATAAAGATTACTGCTATGATGGTTATGGCTAAGATATTTTCCGTTGAGCCTGTGAACTCCGGGTAGGAGAAGTTGTTCCTTCTAAAGTTTGATAGGTTCGGCTCCACCTTAATATGGCTAAGATCCTCCTCTAAATTATTCTCATGGCGGTAAAGGTCATCAAGCCTGCCAGCCTTGGGGGTCTTTTCCAGTTCTTCTTCAGTCTTCCCAAACTTATGGATGAAGTTATATACATCCTCTAATACCCTCTTATCCTTCCTCTCCTCCCCTTCCATATGGGGATACTTAGTTTTAAAATGGGAATATAGCCCATCTTTTAGGGAATTAGAACTTAGGAAGATATTATGTTTAATCCTATGGAAGGAATAATCTCCTAAACTAGTATTGTAAATGGCATTAATCAGCTCTTTACCAGCTTCCTCTGTTATAAAGGAGTTGGCTAGGGGAAAGCCATTACAGTCCCACTTATCCGAATAAGAATATATTATTCCACTGATTGTAAACTCCTTCTTTAAGACTAATTTATTATAATACATAGCCCCCTCTTCCATAATCATTTCAGGGCTTATATAGCTAGCTATGGGGGTAACGTGGATGTAATCATCGGTAGTTACAACTAATACATCTCCGACATTCTCAAAGGATACCGAGTGATATAGATTATCCTTTAATAGGTTATTAGTATAGGATGGTAGGTATGGAGTGTCAGGCAGATTTTCCCTAATGGTGTCCGCATGATATCTATCCTTTAGAGCTTCAACATAATCCTTTAAATCCAAGTAACGTTCAAATACAACTATTTCCAATTTAACCTTTTGTCCTACTTCCAGCTCTAATCCCATATTGCTGATTTGATTTAACTCCACCATTATTTCGCCCTTACTTTGGGGGAATCTGCCAGCGTATAGTTTAAAGTTACCCATGTCTAATAGTTCTTCATTAAAGGTCCCAACTATACCAGCGTTAGTTGACTTACCTATTATAGTACTTAGGCCTATACTATCTATGGCTTCTTCCTTCCTCAACCTATTTAAAACTTCATCATCCCCCTGCAGGTAAGCTGCATGCCATTTGCCATAAAGATCAAGCCTCTGTTTTAACTTGGTATTTTCTATACTGGAATGAAATATGGTAGAAGTTATTATAAATATAAAGGCTAGGGTTACCACTGTCTTTAATAACCAAGTATCCTTCTTTCGTCCCCTTAAGCCCCTTTTAGCTATCTCACTAAGCTTCATAGCTTACCTCCATATCAGAATACTTTAACTAAAATTTTCTTCTATAGATATGATTTTTCCATTGGATATGGTTATAATTACATCAGCTGACTTGGCAATATCTAGATCATGGGTAACTAGTATGATGGTCTGTTTAAATTTCTTAGCCGAAGCCTTCATAAGCTTAATTACCTCCTGGCCTGTCTTTTCATCCAGGCTGCCTGTAGGCTCATCGGCCAATACTATGGCAGGTTTTGGTAGTAAGGCCCTGGCTATGGCCACCCTCTGCCTCTCTCCACCAGATAATTCATCGGGATAAAAGTTTAATTTATCTTCTATTCCCAAGGCCTTTATCACCTCATCAAAATGCTCCATATCCGGCTCCCTACCGTCCAAATGAATGGGCATGAGGATATTTTCCAAAACCGTATATTCCTGTAAGAGGTTAAAAGCTTGGAATACAAAGCCTATTCTCCTTCTTCGAAGGAGAGCCAGCTCACTATCCTTTAGTTCGAAGACGCTTTCCCCTTCCAAATATAATTTACCAGCAGTAGGCTTATCTAAGGCTCCTAAAATATGCAGTAGGGTTGACTTGCCCGACCCACTTTTTCCTATTATGGCATAGAAATACCCTTCCTCTATTTCTAAGTTTATAGGCTTTAGGGCTTCCACTTGTAAAATACCCTTACCATAGGTTTTCTTTATATCAACAGCTTTTAAAATTATGGCCATTAAAATCCTCCTTATATGTGTAAAAAAAGCCGACATAAAGAATTATATGCCGACTTTTTATATTTATGGTCCAATTAGGGAAATTAAATAGGTCAGTAAAAAAAGAATAAGGATTATGGGACCAAAAACTATAATGGCTGATATGATAATAGCCAGTATATCGGTTTTATCTAAGTCTAAGTCCCCAGCTTCTTCATCTATTTGGTGGGAGTTTGAGCCTTGGTTTTTCTCCCTCAACCATTTCATAGCCCGCTCAAATTTAGATTTGAAAAGCATTAATTCTACTCCCTTCAATGCCTAATCATTGATTAAGCTTATGATGGCATGCAACGAAGTGGCCTGGTACTACTTCTTCAAATTCTGGAACTACCCTGCTGCAGATTTCAGTTGCATATTTACAGCGGGTATGGAACTTACATCCACTTGGTGGTTTTATTGGACTAGGTATATCCCCTTCTAAGATTTCTATCTTCCTCTTTCTCTTTGTATCAGTAGTTGGAATTGCAGACAATAATGCTTCCGTATATGGGTGCATAGGCCTTTCGTATAGATCAGCAGTTTCAGCCAACTCTACTATGTTACCCAAATACATTACCCCAACCCTATCGCTTATATACTTAATAACGCTTAGGTCGTGGGATATGAATAGGTAAGTTAAGTTTGCCTTCTCCTTTAAATCCAATAGTAAGTTGATAATCTGAGACTGGATAGAAACGTCAAGGGCGGATACAGCCTCGTCACAAACTATAAACTTAGGATTCAGGGCTACAGACCTAGCAATACCGATACGCTGCCTCTGACCACCTGAGAATTGATGGGGATATCTATGGATAAAATATGGGGCTAAACCACATTTCTCCATAGTTTCTAAAATATAATCCTGAACTACCGGATCATTTTTCTTAAAGAAATTATGAGTAAATAAGGCCTCGGAGATAATTTGACCCACCGTTAACCTTGGGTTTAGGGATGAATAGGGGTCTTGGAAGATAATCTGTAAGTCCTTCCTCAAGGTCCTCATCTCATCCTCGGACAATTTAGTTAGGTCGATGCCCCCATCCTTATATTGTTGATATTCTTCAAATTTAGGATGGTCCCTATGTTTTTCAAGGATCTTATCTATTTGTGATTCTATTTCAACTAATTCCTTTTCTAATCTGTCATATTCAGCCTTATTATCCTTATTATTATCCATTTCCACCCTGGTACTATATTCCTTAATGAGGATTTCTGAAACCTTAGTTAAATCCTCTTCAAGAACTAATGCACCAGTCAAGGACACTATATCTAAAAATGCTTTTTTTCTGTTAGCTTCAGCCTGTCTTAATTCCTCTAAAGCATTATATTTTTCTTCTCCATCGGGAAGGGAATCATATTTCTTTTTAGCTTCCTCTTCCACTTGAACTAACTTATCTAATTCTTCCTTATGTTCCTTTAATTTACTTAAGGTATCTAATACATATTTAGGTTTTATCTCATGTATTGACCTGCCGTAATAAAGGGTTCTTCCCTCAGTTTGCTTATATAGCTGTAATATACTCCTACCTAAAGTAGACTTACCACAACCACTTTCCCCTACTAGACCAAAAGTTTCACCCTCATAGATCTCAAGGGATACATCGTCATTAGCCCTTACGAATAGCCTCTCTCTTGAAAATAATGAAGGCTTTTTTACAGGGAAATACTGTTTTAGATTCTCTATTTTAAGCAATACCTTCTTTTCCTTAACCATTTGACCTCACTCCCTTCTTTGGATAGAAGCAACGGATAGAATGTCCTTTTTCTATTTCCACTAATTCAGGCTGTTCTTCCTCACACCTTTCCGTTGCATACTTACATCTAGGACCGAACTTACAGCCCTTAGGTAAGGCCAGTGGATGAGGTACAGCACCAGGTATTGCTTCCAGTCTTACTCCTACTGGAGTATCCAACCTTGGTATAGATACCAATAAGCCCTCAGTATAAGGATGGGAATAGGGGGAGTCACCAAAGATCTTTTCTACAGATGCCTTTTCTACTACTTGACCACAATACATAACTGCAACATCATCAGCCATCTCATTAATTACCCCTAAGTCGTGGGTGATGAATAGGATGGATGTACCTACTTCGTCCTTTAACTCGTTCATCAGCTTAAGGATCTGTGCCTGTATAGTAACATCTAGGGCCGTAGTAGGCTCGTCAGCTATTAAGAGCTTAGGTCTGCAAGCCAAGGCTATGGCAATCATAACACGCTGCCTCATGCCACCTGATAGCTGGAATGGATATTGCTTGGCTACGGCTTTTGGATTAGGAATCTTTACTAGATTTAACATATCTATAACTTTTTCCTTAGCTTCCTTCTTACTTAAGCCTTGGTGGATGATAAAGGGTTCTGCCAGCTGCCTCTCAATGGTAAATACAGGGTTAAGTGAGGTCATAGGCTCTTGGAAGATAACGGAGATTTCATTTCCCCTTATATGTTGCAATTCCCTGACGGAAAGCTTCGTCAAATCCTGTCCTTGGAACCAGATTTCACCCTCAGCTATATAGCCGTTACCATCTAATAATTTAATAATGCTCATGGCAGATACACTCTTACCACTACCACTTTCTCCTACTATTCCAAGGGTCTTTCCTGCTTCAACTGAATAGGAAACCCCATTAACTGCCCTTATAGTACCTCGTTTAGTTTCAAAATAGGTATGCAAATTCTTTATTTCCAATAATGCCATTTAATCTTCCTCCTAACGTTCCTGAGATCTTGGGTCTATTGCATCACGTAAACCATCTCCTATAAGGTTAACGCAGATGACGCAAATGCCTAATACAATAGACGGATAAACCCATCTCCACCAATAATTTTGGATAACTATACTATCATTAGCTCCATATAACATATTACCCCAAGTGGGTATAGGCGCCTGTACACCAAAACCTAGGTAGGAAAGAGTTGCCTCAGTTAACATGCTAGATGCAAAACTTAAGGTTGCTGATACCAGGATTACAGATATGACGTTTGGTAAAATATGCTTAAAGATAATTTGACTCTTCTTAATACCTAAGGCCCTGGCAGCAGTTACATACTCTTGCTCACGTACGGATAGTACCTGAGCACGCACTAACCTTTGCAAACCTGTCCAGGACAATAGTCCTAATATAACCATGATCAAGACGACCCTTTGTGAACTGGTCATGGCATTACCGATTAAGGAGGATAGAATCATGGCAAAAGGTAAAAATGGTAAAGAAGCTACTATTTCTGAAACCCTCTGTAAAAACATATCTACCCTGCCACCAACAAAGCCAGAAACACTACCAACGATTACACCGATAGCAGTTGAAATTATTACCGCTACAGCACCGATGGTCATGGACATTCGGCCTCCGTTTAATAGTCTGGCAAAGACGTCCCTACCTAAACCGTCGCTACCCATTAGGTAGCCCTTTAACCCCCAGGTGTGGATATCTCCAGCTTCTGTAACGGCGTAGTTTTGATAATAGCCAGAATATATCTTTTCTACTCTTTTACCCTTCAAACTTTGTGGAACGCTAGCTTGTTTATAAAAGTCAGCACCCCAGGCTACAGCTTCCCCGTCCTCTGTTATGCCTGTATAGTGATACCTACCTCCATTTATAGCTACCAATTTGCTATCTGTCTCAGGTACATTTCTTTCTCCCCTAGTTATATTACCCCAGACAAAAACTTCCCCTTGATCATTTAGGGCAGCTATAGTAGTAGCAGTTGCAGCAATGTCCACCACCTTGCCCATATTTTCAGGTATTCTTGTATAACTATTTTGTTGAGTGCCTAGGTAGACTACTTCCCCATCAAAAGTTAATCCAATGACGGCATCGGAAGTAACCGCAAGCTTATCTATTTTACCCTGATACTGGTGAAATTCATTGTAGTCGTTGTTCATAATATTACCGAAGTGTATAATCCTTCCATCTTCCGTCAATACCAAGGAAAATTGGTATCCAGCTACTATATCCTTAACATTTCGAGTAAATTGCAACTCATAGGGTAAGCTAACCTGCCTTTGTCGGTCATTACCCCAGGAAATAACCTCCCCATCTTCAGTTAAAGCAAGAATATGGTCATAGCCAGCTGATACCTTAACTACTTTACCCAAGTCCTGGGGCATCATTGCTTTAATATCTATGGCATTGGAGACCTTAGTTTTTCCCCAGACAAATACTTCCCCATCATTGGACACTCCTACACTATAGGTAGGCCCAATGGAGATATCCGCCACATTACCCTCCAATTCACTAGGATATTTCATCATATCCAAACCAGGAGCAACGTTTTGTTGTGTAGTCTCCATAAAGGATAGGTCTATAGGTACTATTAAAGGACCGATCATTACTATTAGAAAAATGGATAGGAAAACTATCAAGGCCGTCATGGAAATCTTATTACTGGCAAAGGTCTTTATAACTGTCATAAAGGGACTTTGAACTTGCTCTTCTTCAAAGATATTCAGTTCCTTTTTATTGCCAAAGAGGTTCCCAAAGAGAAGGCTGGAAAAACCCTTCTTTTTTCTTTTATCTTCCTTCTTTATATCATTAAGATTCTTACTGTCCATACTATACCTCCGTCAATTATTTATTCTAACACGAGGGTCTACAATTCCATAACTTAGGTCTGCTATTAAGTTTCCAACTAGGGCTATTACTATATAAAATAGCTGTATAGCTATAGCCACGTTATAATCTTGATTGTTTAAAGCATCTATATAGAATTTACCCATACCATGTAGGTTGAACATTCTTTCAACAACTAAAGATCCTGAGAAAATGCTCATAAACCAGTTGATAATTAAAGTAACAACTGGAAGAAGTGCATTCCTCCATGCATGTGAGAATATAACAACCCTTTCCTTCAAGCCTTTGGCCCTAGCAGTCTTAATATAGTCCATACCCAAGGCATCGCTCATGGCAGCTCTTACGTGCCTTGTCATACTAGCTAGTGAGTATATGATTATTACAAAAAGGGGTAAAGTCAAATGATACATAGTATCCTTAAACAACTCCCAACCCGTTCCTTGGAAGTTTGGAGTATTCATACCACTAACCGGGAACCACTCCTTAATAACTGCAAAATAATAAATGGCCAATAGGGCAATAATAAATTGAGGGAGGCTGTGTCCTATTATAGTAAAGACTTGAATTGCCTTATCGAAGACAGTGTTTCTTTTAACGGCACACAGGATGCCCAAGGGTATTGTTATTGCCAATCCTATTGTAACTACAAATATATTTATAAAGACGGTGTTTCTTAAGGGTACTAAAACTACATCAATTACCGGACGTCTATATCTATGGGACATACCAAAGTCCCCTCTAAGCATAGCCTTAAACCATCTAGAATATCTAACTATCAAGGGATCATCCAGCCCCATCTGGTCCCTTAATTGTCGATACCTAATATCATATTCTTCCGGTGTTATCTGTCCTTTTAAAGGCTCCAATTGTTGAGCAACAGGATCTCCAGGAATTAAATTATAGAGATAGTATAAAACTAAGGATAAGATACAGAATACAAATACCATGTATAGGATCCTTTTAGATATGTACTTTACCATATTATTACCTACCTTACTATTTTATTTATAACGAATGTTAAGTAGAGATAGAGCGCAAATAGACCCTATCTCTACTTTTCATTAACTGCCTATCAAATTACTAAATTATTATTCTGTTAATTGAGTAAATTTCATAATTTTAAAACGTTGATTTTACTAATTTCTACAATAACAAAAAAGGATTTCACCCCATTAATATCGAATATGTTAAGTGACACCAAAACAAAAAACGATGGGGGTGAAATCACTTAACATGTATATTCGACAAACATCTCTTTTTTCCTTTGAAGAAATTATTAAATTTCAGCAACAATCTAGATTAGAATTAATTTTATCTAATATTGATGTCTCTAAACTTGCTAACGAACTCAGGAAACCTTCTAATTCCAAGGGTCCTAAAGGTTATGAGCCTGAGGTTTTAATTTATTCATTAATCGCAATGCAGGTTGAAAAAATTGATACTATTAAGGATTTAGTTGTCAAGCTTAAAGAAAATCCTG
>Ga0209537_1004895_pt1 | contig 11025 bp, 8 predicted proteins | sample BioPla4DNA1_FD_187698 | JGI IMG/M metagenome (GOLD analysis project Ga0209537, IMG submission 187698) | Biogas fermentation microbial communities from Germany - Plant 4 DNA1 (SPAdes) (version 2) | ecosystem: Engineered > Bioreactor > Anaerobic > Digestate | place: Bielefeld, North...
TATGATGGCTATAAAAAGGTAAACGGGAATAAGCTGAGTGCTCTGGTCGATCGGAACGGCCTCCCGCTTGCCTGCACGGTTGCACCGGCAAATGTCCATGATTCACGGCTCTACGAGCCAACTCTCGAAGCGTTTGAGATTCCCGAAGTGCAGGAGCGTCCTGCAATCATCTCCGCAGATGCAGCCTACGATGCCCGGGAAATCCGTCAGTACAACCGTAAAAGAAGAATAAAGAGTAATATACCGGTCAACCGGAGATCCCGGAAACAGCCGAAACGAGGGAGGCCATTCTGGTTTGATCCAGAACTCTATAAAAAGCGCAATGCGGTAGAACGGTTCTTCAGCTGGATTGAGGCGTTCAAGAAGATCACTCCCCGATACGAGCGATATGAGCACTCATTCATGGGATTGATTCACTTGGCATGTAGTGTCATGATCGGGAGAATATTGGGATGACCTCAATGTATCAATTACCGCCTGTCGTACATATTTCTGGACGCCTTCTTGCCAATCATCTCCATGGACGACATAGTCTGGGCGGTATTTTAGCAGATTTGGAACATAATCCAATTGTTCCTGAGGGACAATCCGATCAACCCCTTTTAGACTTGCAACAACTTCCTTGCGCTGCTCGAAAGTCATATATGGTAGACGTTTGTAACTGGCTATTGCAGAATCGGTTAGGACACCAACAGTGACTTTACCCAGCTCTGCAGCTCGACGGATTACGTTTAAGTGACCGGGGTGGATTATATCCGCACTCATCCCGACGTAAACTATTTTATCACCTGGCATTTGTTTCCCTAGTTATAGTATCATTCGAGTAAGCGAATATATATGCCCGTCGGAAGTTAACAACTCTATAGAGTCCTTATATTTGCTTCAAGTCTGATTGAATAAAGTTGCATGTAAATTGGTTATTCACTGGTGACGTCCAGGTTATACTATCGCATCTTTATTTGATACCTGAGGGTTGACATGGCACTAGTTCCCTCTCTCTAGGGGCACACAATGCAGGTCGTCGGGTGATAATTGCTCAATGTTATAATCGTATTCAGAGAGGATGCCCAAACACTCATCTAATAAATTGTCGTGTATTGATAGTACAATTTCCGGTCTGATCTCTGACAGGCAGGTGTCGGCACCGCGCAGTACTCTCACCTCCGCTCCCTCGACATCTATCTTCATGATGTCTGGTGGGATTCCGCTGTCCCGGATGAACTTGTCAAGAGTGGTGCACTCAACCTCGATGTTACCGTCGTCAGAAAACTTGCACATCGTATGTGCAGTCCCATCAAATCGAACGATCCCAGGTGCATCTGCTAGTGCTTTTTGTACGGGGGTAACATTGATACACTTATTGGTCGTGATATGCTCGACGAGCATCTTCATATTTCCCGGCTCCGGCTCGAATGAGATCACCTTCCCGGCGTCGCCGACAAGGGTGGATGCAAATAGTGTGTAATACCCAACGTTTGCGCCGATATCAAAGAACACCGTCCCCGCCTTCAATCTACCCTGCAACCGTGTCGCAATATGCTGCTCGTAGGTTCCAAATGCGCAGGATGGGATGGAGGAAGTGAACTGCCATTTCTTTCCTCTGAGCACACCGAAAGGAATCCTAACCATACCGATCCCGAGTGCCCGCCCTGCCTGCATCACTGCAACTCCGGCGCGCTCCCGGATTTTTATGCTCATGTTCGTCCCCCTTCTGCGGCTGAGTTATCTCCTGAGCCAACGATCTCCACAATCTTCTTCCCCGCCGTCCCGTCCCCGTAAGGGTTCTCCCAGGTCCGCTCCCTCTCCATCATCGTCCGCGCGCCTTCCACGATCGCCTCCGGACCGGTCCCCACCAGGATGTTTGCGCCGGCAGACACTGTCTCCGGCCGCTCCGTGTTCTCCCGCAACGTCGCACAGGGTACGCGAAGGATACATGCCTCCTCCTGGACGCCGCCGGAGTCGGTCAGGATCAATGCCGCATGCTTCTCCAGCTGGAGAAAGGAGAGGTAGTCGATCGGGTCGATGCAGCGAATCGCTCCAGCCTGCAGTCCGAATTGCTCCATCATCTTCCTCGTCCGGGGGTGCATGGGATAGATCACCGGCATTGCATACTCGGTCGCGATACGCTCAAGACCCTTGAGGATATTGCCGAGTCTTCTTGCGTCGTCGACGTTCTCCTGGCGGTGGGCGGTGACGAGGAAGTAGCCTCCCGGGCGGACCCCTAGTTCCGAGAGGGGATCTATCGTCTCTTCGCTGATCGAGAGGTTCTGGTAGAGCGCATCGACGATCGTGTTTCCGCAGACGAAGATCTTCCCGTCAGGTATGCCCTCATGCACCAGGTTCTGCCGCGACGCCTCCGTCGGCGCAAACAGGTAATCCGAAGCGTGGTCCGCCAGGATGCGGTTGATCTCCTCCGGCATTCTCCGGTCGTTGCTTCGCAGGCCGGCCTCGACGTGCCCAACAGGGATATGGAGTTTCACTGCGGCGAGCGCTCCCGCGAGCACCGTGTTGGTGTCCCCCTGGACGAGAACCGCACGCGGCTCCTCTTCGATCAGGACCCGCTCGATCTGGCCGAGCATCTTTCCGGTCTGCTCCCCCTGCAGGCCCGACCCCACGTTGAGGTTGTACCGCGCCTCCGGGAGGTGCAGCTGCTCAAAGAAGATCCTGTCCATTGAGTAGGAGTAATGCTGGCCGGTATGAAGGATGAAGTAGTCATCTCCTCTCCTTTCATATTCCCTGATGATCGGAGACATTTTGATGATCTCAGGCCGTGTCCCGAGGATAATTGCAACGCCGCTCATGGTTCACCTGCATGGTTGGTGCGGTATTCCATTCATTGGTCCGGTGCCATATATAGCGCTGTTGTTGCGATTATCCCGCCAGGGTCAACGCTCCTTCGGCTCCCGTCTGGGAAGACATATAATGAGCCTGATGTAAATGTAGTTAGGAGAGCGAATGGGGCTCAATATCTGCATACTTTCGGTCGATTTTCTCCCGAATGTCGGGGGGATCGCAGCACATGTCTACGAGCTTGCCAGAGCGCTCCGGGCTCTCGGGAACGACATCACCATAGTTACGTTCCGGGATTCCCTCTTCGCTCCGGGAGAAGAGACGATCGACGGCCTCCACGTCGTCAGGGTCTACCTGCCCCGGAACACCGTGCTGCTGTATCCGGCATTTGCCCTGTTTGAATACTTCAGCGTACGGCGCATCATCAAGAGAAAGAAGATCGATCTCCTGCACTCGCACTATGTATTTCCCGACGGGTTCGTGTCGAGGCTGCAGCCGGGGGTGCCCGGGATTGCGACCGAGCATACCTCCGGGTTCCTGGACCGCCTCGAGCAAGGAAGGATGTTAGGGCTGTACCGGTGGGTCTACAGCCGTATGAACCACATCATCACCCCCAGCGACGAACTTGCCGGGGCGGTCGGATCGCTCGGGGTTCCCCGGCAGAAGATCACGTTCGTCTCGAACGGGGTGGATACGGATAAATTTTCGCCGGAGGTTCCGCCCAGGGACCTCCGGCAGCAATACGCCCTCGCACCGGACACCCGGATCGTGCTCTGTCCCCGCCGCCTCGAGCCGAAGAACGGTGTCAAATACCTGGTTGAAGCGGTTCCGGCGGTTCTCCGGCAATGCCCGGAGGCCAGATTCTTCGTCGTCGGGGGATCGTATCCCGACCAGCTGGCCCTGCTCCAGAAGAGGGCCCGTGAGCTCGGGGTCGAGGACCGGATCATCTTTGCCGGGTCGGTCCCGAACGCCGAGATGCCCTCGTGGTATACGGCGGCGGACGTCGTGGTTTTGCCCTCCCTCAAAGAGGCGACCAGTATTGCAGGACTCGAAGCGATGGCGTGCGGCAGGCCTCTCGTGGGGACGAATGTCGGGGGCATACCCCATCTCGTCACCGACGGCAGGACCGGGCTCCTCGTGGAGCCGAGAGACCCCGATGGGCTCGCCGATGCGCTGGTGCGTCTCCTGACCGACGATGCCGCCCGGAGGGAGATGGGGGTTGCGGCCCGCAAGAAGGCGGTGGACCGGTTCTCGTGGGCCCGGATCGCCGGCACCGTAGAGGGCATCTACAGGAGAACCCTCGAGAACGTTGAAAATCGAGACAGGAAGCGGTGACAGCATGGGGATCTCAGCCTGCCTTATAACAAAGAACGAAGAAGAGGCTCTCGCCCGGTCGCTTGAGATGATATCGGCGTACGTCGATGAGATCGTCATCGTTGACGGGCAGAGCGAGGACAATACGGCCGGCGTTGCTGAAAAGTACGGCGCCGTCCTGATCCAGAGGAAGTTTTCCGGCAGTTTTGCCATCGAGCGGAACTGTGGCATCGAGAGGGCGCAGAACGACTGGGTCTTCATCCTCGATCCCGACGAGACGTTCGAGTCGGGGCTTCTTGAGAGTCTCAGGGACCTTGCATCCTCCCCGAAGTACGACGCTTACTCGTTCCTCAGGCACGACGTCCTCCCTGACGGTACAGTCCTTGAGACGCCGTGCGGGCACCCCGAGATCCATGTCCGGCTTGCAAAGAGGGACAGGCTGCGGTATTACGGCGCAATCCACGAGAAAGCGGTCGTCGACGGCAGGATCAGGTTCGTCCCAAAGGCGATCTATCACCATCGCGGCTATTTTGAGGACTATCCGGCAGAGAAGAAGGAGCGCTTCGAGGCGATCGGGCGGAATGCGTCGGAAGACCTCCAGGGCATGGAGATATCCTCGCGAGCCCTGCTCGTGCGGAACGTGAAACTGGTCTTTCACTACTTCAGGAACATGCTCATCGGGATGGGGCTCTACAGGAAGGGGCCGGCCGGCATCGTCCGGGCGATACGGTATACCTGGAGTTTTGCAAGTTACGGGTTGAGGCAGTACATCCGCCTGGGCCAGATCTGACAGGGAGAGGCCCCTCTTCCCCTTTGCCGGGGTTATGTCGCCGGGTCGATGAACCGGCGCAGCCAGAGTTCGCAACAGACCATACGCCAGATCTCGGACGAGTAGGGCGCCTTCCCCTGGAGAAAGGCCCGGTAACTCTCTGCTACGGCATCGGCGTCCCAGTAGGGGCGGCTCTTAAACGTCGGTGACGCCAGGATCTCAAGAACCTTCTTGCTCATATCCCCCTGCATCCAGACCTCTTCGGGCGTGGCGAACCCTTTTTTGTCCATCCGGCACCGGATTGCGTCGGGTACCAGTCCTTGTATCGCTTTCCTGAGGATGAACTTGGTCACGCCACCCCGGATCTTCTGGTCGGCGGGGGTTGACGCCAGGAATTCTACGACCCGGTAGTCAAGGAACGGCACCCGGGCCTCTATCGAGAAGGCCATGCTCGTCCTGTCTTCCCAGTGGAGCAGGTAAGGCAGGTTCGCCCGCATCAGGTCGGTCTCCAGGACCTCGCTCAGGGTGCCGCGATAGCGGGGAGAAGGAGGTGCTTGCGTCTGGATCAGGCTCCGGTGCTTCTTCCTGGCAAAGAGTTGCGTCAGGGTGTACGAGAGGAAATCGCTGTGGTGCCTGAGCGTTCCGAGAGTCTCGCGTGCAGCCCGGAGGATATGGAACCCCCGTGCCAGTTCCCTGATATGGCAGTACTGATAGGCGATGTAACCTGCAAGGAGTTCGTCGGCGCCCTGCCCGTCCAGCACCACCTTCACTTCATCCCGGGCAAGCCGCATGACGCAGTACTGGGAGTACAGCGTCAGGGCGGCAAACGGTTCGTCATTGATGTAGAGCAGGTGCTCGATATCCGCCCAGATCGAGTCGGCGGTCGGATAGACCCGGTGTGACCTGACACCCGTACTCTCCACGACGATATCGATGTAGGCGCTCTCGTCACACCGTTTGTCCTTGAAGCAGGCCGAGAACGTATTCTGGCGCGGGGGTTCCTTTCCGTGAGAACCCCGACGGAGCGCCCGGTTGATGAGCACCGTCAGGGTGGACGAGTCCAGTCCGCCGGAGAGGCAGGTTCCGACCGGCACATCGCTGCGCAGGTGGAGATCGACCGCGTCTTCGAGGAGGCTTAAGAACTCCCCGGACAGGCGATCGTCGGAACCGGGCTCCGATTCAAGGGCGGGATTGAAGGTAACCTCCCAGAACGCCGTATGCTCCACGATCCCGCTCTCCCCGACGATCATGTAGTGTGCCGGGAGGAGCTGGAGCACTCCCTCAAACATCGTCTGGTCGGTGTGGTCCGCGAGGCCCCACGCGAGGAACGCAGAGACCATCTCTTCGTTGGGGCGCCTCCCGACCTCAGGGTGCGCCCTGAGCGCCTTGATCTCGGACGCAAAGAGGAACGAGCCGCCGGCCGTGGCGTAATAGAATGGTTTGATCCCCAGGCGGTCACGGGAGCAGAAGAGTTCGCGGCGCCGCCTGTCCCAGAGGGCGAATGCCCACATCCCGTTGAACCGGGCGAGGCAGTCGACCCCCCACTCCTCGTAGGCGTGGAGGATCACTTCGGTGTCGGTCTTTGACCGGAACCGGTGCCCACGCGAGACGAGCTCCTCCATGAGTTCGCGGTAGTTGTAGATCTCCCCGTTGAAGACCAGCTGGAGCGTCCCATCTTCGTTCTGCATCGGCTGGTGCCCTTCTTCTGAGAGATCGATGATTGCCAGGCGGCGGTGGGCAAGTGCTACTGTCCCGTCTACGTAGATCCCATCCCCGTCGGGCCCGCGGTGCCTGATGAGGTCGGACATCCGCCGGACCAGTTCCGGATCGGCTGCTCCTCCCGCAAGGTGCAGCTGCCCGACAATACCACACATGGATAAGAGAGTCTATCTGCAGGATGATATATTTTCTCTTGCAGGGTCCGGGTTATTGCGCCGGAATGCATCCCGGGCAAAAATCGATAATTTTCAGGACCGCGGCAACGGGGAGGGCCGGGTCGGCTACCCGGTTCCCGGTTTGGTCGACGTGCTCTCCCAGACCCGCATGTCTTTTCCGAGGTTGAGCAGCCCTTTTGCCAGGTAGGCCTGGTTCGTGGCGAAGGAGACAAGCGTGCTGCTCCTCCAGAAGTAACCGACCAGGGCGAAGAGGCCGAGCACCCCGACAGCGAGGATCGGGTATGCCAGGGCGAGCCCTGCGATGAAGAGAGCACTCCCGATGAAGAAGAGGGCCGGCGTTGCGAGGTACATGTAGATCCGCAGTGGGTAGAAGAACCGGGAGAACGGACGGGCGTGCCTCAGGAGATCGAGGTTCGCGGTCGTCGCCTCGATCAGACGTGTCGCTCGCCTGATCTTCTGCCGGTACTGTTTGTGGAAGTCTCGGGGTATGTCCTCATATACCAGTGCACCGGGCTCGTACACTGCCCGGAATCCACGCCGGATAGCCTCAAACGCCGTGTTTGCGTCATCTGCCCCGCGCTTATCATCGATCCGGGTCACCAGATCGCGCTTGAATGCGACGAGCGCACCGTTGAATGTGTAGGTGGAGTCGACGGTACTCTCCCAGCTGCACATCCGCCCGTAGTAGTTCCGATAAGCGCTCTCCATCTGTGCGGGATGCGAGCCGTCGCCGGGGAGCGGGTGGAGGTCGCCGCAGACCGCGGCGATGCGATCATCGCTGACCAGCCGGGCAATCAGCAGTTCGAGGGCTTTCTGCTCGAAGAAGACATCCGCGTCCGTGGTGACGACGATCGGATAATGCGCCATCTTCATTGCTTTGTTATACGAGCGGTTTGTCCCCAGGCGCTCGGTATTTGCGATGATCCGGTGGGTAATACCGGCTTTCCCGAATGCCTCCTCGGCAAGGGCCCGGGTGTTGTCGGAGGAGCAGTCGTCCACGAAGATGACCTCATACCGATCTCGCGGGTATGAGGATGCAAGGATGTTCTCGACCCGTGCCTGAATGACTGCCTCTTCGTTATAGGCCGATATGATGATGCTGATGGGTGGGTAGTCCTTGAGTGCCGGCGGTTCGCCGGGTTTTTTGCCGATGCTGATTCCGATAAAGAATATGATATAGGGTATGATCGCAGCCGTGATGAGCCCCAGGCCGATCCAGAGAAGCATAAAATTAGTATAACCGGTTGATATTTATCGCTTTGGGGCCGGAAGCTGGAAAAAATTGCGTTTTTTTAATCATTTCTTTCGATTATAGGCCATTCTCTTCCTTCCTCTTTCCGGCAAAGATATATTCAGAGCGTACGGTACACGCACCCCTCCCGCACTCCATCGTTGCGCCGGAGCATCCCGGTCACGTCGACGATGATCGGTCGTCCGTTGCAGATCGCAAGCACCGCATCCAGCGTCAGCGACGCAAAGACGCTGTGCGGGGAGTTGATGATGATGCAGTCCACCGGGCCGTCGAGCCCCTGCAACGACGCGACCGGCTTCGCCCCGAACCGCTCGATCTCCGCGGGCGCAAGGAGCGGGTCATACCCATACACATCGATATCGAACTCCTTGAGTTCGTGGACCATCTCGCCGGCCGGGCTCTCGCGGGTGTCGGGCACATTCTCCTTGTAGGTCAGGCCCATGATGAGGACCTTTGAGTCCCGGATCACCTTGCCGGCCCGGTTCAGCTCCTTGATCGCGATATCGGCGACGTGTTTGGGCATGCTGTCGTTGATCGCGCGGCCGGCCAGGATCACCTGCGGGTGGTAGCCGAGTTCCTCGGCCTTGTAGACCAGGTAGTAGGGGTCGACCGGGATGCAGTGGCCGCCGACGAGGCCGGGGCGGTAGTTGTGGAAGTTCCACTTGGTCCCGGCGGCTTCGAGGACCGCCTTCGTCTCGATCCCCATCTTCCGGAAGATTATTGAGAGTTCGTTCATCAGGGCGATGTTTAAGTCCCGCTGGACGTTCTCGATCACCTTCGCCGCCTCGGCGGTCCGGATGTCGCGGGCGACGTAGACGTTGGTCACGAGGCCGTAGAGCGCGGCGAGGCGCTCGGCGGTTGCCGCGTCCATCCCGGAGACGATCTTCGTGATCCTCTCCAGCGTATGCTCGGCATCGCCCGGGTTGATCCTTTCGGGCGAGTAGCCGACGGCGAAGTCCTTCCCGCAGGTCTTCCCGGAGACCCGCTCGAGGGTCGGAACCATGATCTCCTCGGTGAGGCCGGGGTAGACGGTCGACTCGAGGACGACGATGGCGCCGTCCTTCATGTACCGACCGACAGTCTCGGCGGCCGAGACCACGTAGGAGATGTCGGGGTCCTTCGCCTTCGTCACCGGGGTGGGGACGGCGATGATCACGACGTCGGCCTCAGCGATCCTGGCAGGGTCAGTGGTGGCGAGAACCTTGTTACCGGGCTCGGCGTTGATCCGGGCGATTTTCTTTGTATCTAGGTCGTAGCCGATCGTCTTGAGGTGCCGCGAGAATGCGTCGGCGAGGGGATATCCGACATAGCCGAGACCGACGACGCAGACAGTTGTATCTTTGAGTGTTCCCTGAACCATAGTGGCGGTCTCCCGATATTCTAGCAGTGTAGAGTATTCCTCGGTCTTGCACTTGAAATCTCTGATCTGCTATGCAAGCACCCGCGGAGAGTCTGTGGAAATTATGCTCCGGGGTGGAGATCAGCCCCCCGGACGGCCCGGTCAGGCCCGTTCCCGGAACCATGCCACCGCCTGCCGGAGCCCCTCCTCGACCGGGTACTGCGGGTCGTAGCCGAAGGCCTCCCGCGCCCGGCTGATGTCGGCGAGCGAGTCCCGGATATCCCCGGCGCGGGGTGCCTCATAGATCGGCTCGCACTTCGTGCCGGTGAGATCCATCAGGATCGACGCGAGCTCGTTTAAGCTGATCCGGCGGCCGCCGGCGATGTTGAAGACCCCCCGGGCGTCGCTCTCCATTGCTTTGATGTTTGCCTGCACCACGTCGGCGACAAAGGTGAAGTCGCGCGTCTGCTCCCCGTCACCGTAGATGATCGGCGGCTCGCCGGCCAGCAACCGGGTGACGAACTTCGGGATCACTGCCGCGTACTCGGACTTCGGGTCCTGCCGGGGGCCGAAGACGTTGAAGTAACGCAAGAACACTGTCCGGATGCCGTAGAGGTCCGAGAAGACCTTCCCGTAGCACTCGTCCGCGAACTTCGTGACCGCGTAGGGGGAGAGCGGGTTCGGGACCATGCCCTCGTGCTTGGGGAGGACCGGGGTGTCGCCGTAGACCGAGGATGAGGAGGCGGCGACAACAGCGGGCACCCCGCAGTCCTTCGCCGCGACGAGGACGTCGAGCGTCCCGGTCACGTTTGCCTCGTTCGAAGCGAGGGGGTCCTTCACCGACCGGGGCACGGAGGGGATGGCCGCCTGATGGAAGATGCCATCCGCGCCGGGGAAGACCTCCATCAGGAGGTCGAGGTCGGTGATGCTCCCCTCGACGAACGTCACCCGGGGGTGGTCGAGGAGGTGCTCGATGTTCACCCACCGGCCGGTGGCGAGGTTGTCGATGATGACGACGTCATGGTTTCGCGATAAAGTGTCTGCAAGGTTCGAGCCGATGAAGCCGGCCCCGCCGGTGACGATGTAGCGCATAGCAGTGAGGTTTGCCGGGGGCCTGCTTTAGGTTTTTTAAACACCGTCATGGGTAACATGTCTATGGATTGGGGTTGTGCCGGCCGTTCTCGGTTCATCAAAAGAAAGGGCCGGGAGATTGTTCCTTCCGGCACAGGTCAGCGGTTCACTGCAGTCCCTGAACCGCGTCGCAGATATACGCCAGTTCCTCGTCCGTCACCGAGGGATGGACGGGGAGGCTCACGACCGATGCCGCAAGTTCGTCCGATACCGGGCAGGAAGCGGTTGTGCCTTCGGCCTGGTAGACCGGCTGCCGGTTGACGGGGATGGGGTAGTGGACGGCGGTCCCGATCCCTGCACCGGCGAGGGCGCTCATGAACGCGTCCCGTGAGAGCGGGTAGTCGCCGGGAACCTTCACGACGTACTGGTGGTAGACGTGCCGGACGCCCGGCGCGACATAGGGCGTCGTAAGCCCCGTCCCCGCAAGGTGGCTGTCGAGGTACCGAGCGTTCTTGATCCGGCGTTCGTTGAACTCTTCGACCCGCCCAAGCTGCACGAGGCCGATGGCGGCGGCGATGTTCGTCATCCGGTAGTT